>Ga0070711_100001213_pt1 | contig 13904 bp, 9 predicted proteins | sample LARL53metaG_FD_65452 | JGI IMG/M metagenome (GOLD analysis project Ga0070711, IMG submission 65452) | Corn, switchgrass and miscanthus rhizosphere microbial communities from Kellogg Biological Station, Michigan, USA - LAR L5-3 metaG | ecosystem: Host-associated > Plants > Roots > Rhizosphere ... | reverse complement strand
TCGATTTCCGACATCATTCGCCAGCAAAACATCAAGTACGTCGGCATTTCAGCCACGGACATCTTTGATATTCTTTTTCTCAGCAAATTCTTGAAGATTGCGGCGCCGAACACCCGGGTGTTCGTACTCGATGCCGATCTATTGATGGTCAAAGCGAGCAGCGAGGGCCGGGAGCTGGATGGCACCCTGACGGTGACCACCTATCCATTGCTGGCCCGCAATGCCGATTGGACCGGACCCTCCCGACATCAGCTACCGGTCGACATTTTTCCAAGCCGCATCGCGCAAGGCCTGTACAACGCCGTCCTGCTGCAACTCGATCCTGGGAAGCTGCGTGAGTACGCCGACCCGCTGTTCGACTCATCGGCCGGCGCAGCCAACGATCGGCCGCCACTCTGGTTGACGGTGGTGGGCCGAACCGGATTCTGGGCCGTGACCCGGGAGAAAAACCTGCCGCCCATAGTGCAGCCGGCGCCAAGCCCCGGGCCCGCGAGCCAGCTTGCGCCAGACGTTCGCGACCGGCTGAGAGTCGATCCTCCTGACGGCACCTCGCTGATACTGCAGGCCGTCTTGCTCATGTGGGGGACGATCCACCTGAGCGGCCTGATTTTCGCCAAGAACGCCAAGTTTTCCTGGTTCCGGCAATTTCATATCAGAAGCGTTCTGACCCCTTCCCCACACGCTCAGCAGCGGAATTACTACCTATTTTGTGGAACGCTGGCGCTCGGCACCATGCTCGAGTTGATCGCCATATCGGCGTTCTATTTGTCGCTGCATGCAACGATCGCCTTCAATAGGCCGCCATGGTTCCCTTACTTGTTCCCGTCGTTCTATGTGTTGCTGGGTATCGCCGGTGTGGCGCTGACCGGCTACGCCGTGTTCATCACGAGCCGTCTGATATTGAAGGCCGTGCCAATCATGTACCTGTTACCTGCGTGGATCTTTTATGCGGTGACCATACTGCTGTGGTCGCACCTCAACTCGTGGCGCGACGGCGACGGCATATTCTTCGCGCAGCGCGCGCTGTCGTTCAGCAATGAAGTCTCGCCGTTGTTGCCGATCGAAATGCTGTGGGCCATGTACTATCTGTGGGCCTGGACGTTCATTCGCAAAGTCCGGCTGTCCGAAAGCAAACAGGTGGAGATTCCGGCATTGGACCTGCTCGGGCCCGCCGGTCATGGGCTCGAGAATTACTGGGTCAACTTGCGCACTGCGACCGACGATATCGTATTCAACCGGCAGATCGGTAGAACAGCGGCCATCGCATTCGCCGCCGCGATTCTGTTTCTGCTGCGTCCCTGGGAGACCTTGCGCAGCATCGAAGGCGATGCGTACGACTTGCTGGTCATTCTGCTGGTCATCTTCGTGTGTTTTGTCATCGTGATGGTTTGGGGCAGATATTTGTACATCTGGAACCGGCTGAGGCGCATCCTGCGCGGCCTGGAGCGCACGCCGTTGCGCCGGGCGTTCAGCCGTTTGCCCGATACCTATGCCTGGTCACCGCTCTGGTACGAGGACGCGGAACGGCGCGCCTATCTGATTTCGGCCCGGTCGGTGGAATGCTTCCAAGCGATGGTCAGCCGCGGAGCTTTCGGCGCACTTGGACCCCGGCTCAACGACGAGATGACCCGGGCCTTTCAGACACTCGTGACCTTGGATACCGACGATGCGGATGAAGATCGGCGATCCGCGGCGGTGCACGCATTGCAAGCGGTTTTCGGCCGGGCGTCTCAACATATCCTGGATCATGACTTGCGCCATCGTTGGCTCACGGACGGTGGATCCGACACTTTAGAGAAGGCCGAAGGGTCGGCGGCGAAGAACCCGAGCGCTGATTCGGCCCACGAGTGCAGGTTGCTCGCCGAAGAGTTCGTCGCCCTGCGGTTCGTCGGCTTGATTCACTACCAATCCGCACAGCTCAAGAATCTGGTTGCTCTTCTCGGCATCGGTTTCATCGTGGCCGTGCTTGCCGTCGGGTCGTATCCCTTTCTCGCCGCCCGGCAGTGCGTGTGGAGTCTCGCCGCCGTTTTCGTGCTGTTCGGCGCGGCGGTCATCGTCAGTTTTGCGCAGATGGACCGCGATGCGATTTTGAGTAGACTCAGCGGAACCGTGGCGGGACACCTGGACTGGAGTTTCTATCTGCGCGCATTGTCATACGGCGGCTTACCCCTGCTGACCCTGCTTGCGTCCCAGTTTCCGTCCCTCGGGCGATCTCTGTTTGCATGGCTGGAGCCCGCCCTGAATTCATTACACTGAGCGCCTTACAAGGATGAAATGTCATGAAGACTCTGGTTACCGCCCTCTTGGCTGCTGTTCTGCTGTCGACATCCAGTGTGTGGGCCTGGGATGGCGACGGTCACATGCAGGTGGCTGAAATTGCCTGGCAGCATCTCAGCACCGCGAGCCGGGCGCGCGTTTCGCACCTGCTCAAGCTCAATCCGAATTATCATGATTGGATTGCCAACGTGCCGGCGGCGAAGCGCAAGCAAGTGGCCTTCGTGATGGCCGCGACCTGGCCTGACTACATCAAGACCAAGGCAGCGGGATATACCAACGATGGCGATACGCCGCCGCCGGGCCACGCCTCATCGCAAAATATCGGCTACGTCGATCATTTGATGCATCGCTACTGGCATTATATCGACATGCCGTTTTCGACCGACGGCACTGCACTGATACAGCCGTTGGCTCCGAACGCCAAGACTCAAATTGAATTGTTCACGGCCGCGATTGCGAGCGCGGATGTGAGCGACAATATCAAGTCCTACGACTTGGTGTGGCTGGAACACCTGGTCGGCGACGTGCATCAGCCGCTGCACGCGACCTCGCGCTTTTCCGCGGATCTCCCCCTCGGTGATCGAGGCGGAAATTCGGTCGTCCTGTGCGCCAACCCCTGCAAGAGCAAAAGCGAGCTGCATGCCTTTTGGGACAATGTTCTCGGCACCAGCAAGAAGCCGACCACGGCCATCACGGCGGCGGACAAATTGGCCGCGCCGCCGGCGGCGAAAGCGAGCATCGCCGATGATCAAGTGTGGCTCACCGAGAGTTTCGATGCCGCCAAGCAATTCGTGTACGCATCGCCGGTGGGTCCGGGTGCCGGTCCTTATACCCTGGACGCGGCCTACAAGTCGCAGGCCAAGACCGAGGCGAAGGCCCGCATCGAATTGGCGGGCGTGCGCCTTGCCAATCTCATCAATGCCAATTTGAAATAGTGGGGGCGGCGGCTTGCAGATATGCCAGCCTCGCGGGAATTCGGTAGATGTAGTTCTTGCCCGCCATCCTTGATAGTAAGATAGGACCAAACGCACGCGAGTGCGCCGCGAGGACCGTCAGCGCATGGCTGCGAATGACCCTTCGAAATTGGACCCCGATGCGGCCGCCGCGCATGGTTTCCTCTCGGAATTGCGAACCCGGATAACGACGCAGCCCCTGCCCTATCAGTACGGCAGCGAGTCGCGCGCGCTGGAAAGTCTGTGGGAGGTTTTCGGCCAAGCCCGGGATGCCATGAAAGCCAATCCCGGCTGCGTCAAATTTTCGGCGGCGGTGACGCGGTTGCTCAATATGCATTTGCGCCCGGTGACCGCGAAGTGGGATCGCGCGCATGTGGATGGTCGGCTGAATTCGCGCGATGGCGCGGACGAGTTCCGCGCCGATCTTGCCGGCCTGCAAGTCAAACTGCGGGAGTTCGCGGTCGACATGCAGATCATGGCGTATGGCAGCGCCGCACCGGACGAATTGACGCCGCCCGCGATGGCAGCGGAGGATCTTCAAAACATTTTCTCCGATGTGCCGTTTGGTCTCGATCAGGGACTGTCGATCCCGGACAAGATCGTCGCTGCCATGAATGACGACGAGCGCGCCGACGTGTCCGCCCGGCGTGAGGCTTATGGCCTCGCGACCCCGAGGGGCATCAACGCCGCAGGCGTTGCCTTGTCGGGCGGCGGCATCCGCTCCGCAACCTTCTGCCTGGGGGTGATGCAGGTGCTGGCGGAGCGCCGCTTGCTCAAAGATGTCGATTTCTTGTCGACGGTCTCGGGCGGCGGCTATACGGGCAGTTTCCTGACCGCGCGCCTGGGTGCGGGCAGCGCTCAACAAGATGTGGCCGGGCCCTATGGCCCGGATCCGGAACCCATCCGCTACTTGCGCCACCATGCGAAATACCTGGCAGCGGTCGATCTAAAAGAAGGCTGGCGGATAGCCACTGCCACCTTTGCCGGCATGCTCCTGAATTGGAGCGCGCCGGTGCTGCTCATCGTGCTCGCGGCGCTGGCCGCTCAGCTCGTATTCACGGTCTTTCCCAATGCGGTTCTCTGGCCCATCGCGCTGTCCGTGTCCGCGGTGCTGACATTGATCTGCCTGGTGGCCTTCGGCGCCCTGTTGCGCCAGAAGAGACAGGTTGCGGCGTGGGGCGGCTCGCTGCTGGCGTTGTCCATGGCGCTGACCGTGGCTCTAGGGTCAGGCTGGCTGCTCACCTGGTGCTATGAGCGCTGGCGCAACCTGTCGCTTCATTGGGGCCTGTCGGGATTCATTGCCGCGATGGCTGTGGCGGGTCCGACCATTTTGCGTTTCGTGCCCGTCTTCAGGACACCGGCGTTTCGGCGCATTGCGCTCAAGGTGATGCTGCTGTTGGCCGGCATTGCGGTGCCGGTGCTGTGTTTATTGCTGTTCTTCACGGTGTATGCGGCGGGCGATCGCTCCCTCGCCGTGTGCTTGCCATGGTGGAGTCCCTTCCATTATCTCAGTGGTCTCGGCGTGCTGGCGATCCTGGCTCTCGCGCTCGCGCTGGTGGCGGTACTTGTTCTCAACATCAACCTGACGGGCCCGCATCGCTTCTATCGGGATATGCTGGCCGCGGCCTTCGTCAAGAAATCCGACGATGATGAGGACTCGGTGGCGCTGGAAGAACTCAATCCGACCGGGCGCGCGCCCTATCACCTGGTCAATACCACGGTGAACCTGCCCTCCAGCACCAACTCCTCGCTGCGGGATCGCAAGGCGGATTTTTTCCTGTTTTCCAAACATTGGTGCGGCTCGCCGGTGGTGGGCTATGACAAGACCCGTGCATGGAAGATGAATGCCGCCAAACCGGACCTCGCCACGGCGATGGCGGTGTCCGGGGCGGCCGCCTCTTCGCATATGGGCCTGGATGCCATGCCCACCTTGGTGGCACTGATGACTTTCCTCAATGTCCGGCTCGGCTTCTGGATCCGGCGTCCCGGATACAACCGCTTTCCGCAAGCACCCGGGTTTACCTGCCTGATGCGGGAAATGACCGGGGTCGCGATGTCGGAAAATCGCGCGTGGCTCAATCTGTCGGACGGCGGCCACATCGAGAACATGGGCGCCTATGAACTGCTGCGGCGCCGCTGCAAGTACATCATCTGCGTCGATGGCGAGGCGGATCCCGCCTTCACGTTCGGCGGATTCATGACCCTGAAGCGCCATGCGCAGCTCGATTTCGGCGTGCGCATCGAACCGCGACTCGATGTCATCCGCCCCGACCCCAAGACCACTCACTGTCAGGCGCATGCGACCTTGTGCCGAATCCACTATCCGGTTGCGGCAGATGGGCGGCCTGCCGCGACGGGCTTGTTCTTGTACCTGAAGCTGTCCATCACCGGGAATGAATCGGAATTGATCCGGCGCTATCGCACCATCTGTCCCGATTTTCCTCATCAATCGACCCTGAACCAGTTCTTCGATGAGGAGCAGTTCGAGGCGTACCGGGAGCTCGGGGTGCATGTCGCCGAGGGCTTGTTCTCGTACGCGCTGATGGACGGCGCCGCCTCGCCCGCCAGCATTCCCGATTGGTTCAAGAAGTTGGCCGGCAACCTACTCGAGACAGGCGTCGCTTAAGCTGATCGGCCGCGAGGGCAAACTTATGCTGCAAGTGATGGACGCATTGCGACTCTACGTACTGTGGTCGCCGAACGCCCAAGGTAGCGCCGCGACAGGCGCGCGGCTGGCCCGTGCTTTTGGCGAGCGGCTGGACGCGGTCGGTATGGTCCGAGACGGCATCGGCTTCCGCATACCCGTGCGGCAACGCAGCGTACCCTGGCAACCGGCGTTGGACCCGGTGACCCCGCGCAAGATCAAACTCGGCGACTCGCGCTCGAATATCGTGGTTGCCGTCTACGATGACGTCATGTCGGCGCGGCCGGCATGGACTCAATACTTGAACGACATTCAGGCCGCGGCCGCGCAGCGCGGCGGCCGCGATCTTCTCATCATGCTGCTGATGACGTCCGACAATGCTCCGCCCAATGCCTGGGCCGATGTCCAAGCCATCCGCACGGCCGCGCCCGTGGCCAATGCGCCGGGCGCGGAACCCGATTGGCCGGGATGGCTGCGTCGCGTGATGCTGAACATCTTGGGACGGGCCATCGATCAAGGCGTGGCCACCCCCGATGGCACTCCGAAGAAAATCCGGGTGTTCTTGAGCCACGCGAAGGCGGACGGCGAAGATGCCGCGCTGCTCATCGAGGGGTTTCGGCGCGTCAAGCCGGACGAGCGGATCAATTGCATCGACATGTTTTTTGATTCCTCGGATACGCTCGCCGGGGCCCGTTACGATGACCAGTTCCGCTGCGCCATTGAACAGGGCGTGTTCCTCGCGCTGGTGACCGACGCCTACCACACGCGCCGCTGGTGCCAATGGGAATTACTGTTGGCCAAGGAGCGGCAGAGGCCGATCGTCATCTGGGATCGCTCGCAGAAAGGCATCCTGCGTAGTTTTCCGTATTTCGGCAACGTGCCGGTCGTGCGTGCGCGCGATGTTCACTCGAACGAGCCGCCCGAGGATGCCGAGATCGAGGCGTTGCTCCTGACCTTGCTGCTCGAGGCCCTGCGCATTCAAGTATGGAAGGATTACGCGGGTGAGCGTATTGCGGCGCAGATGGCCTCCGATGGCCTCGGCAAGGTCGCACTGTTCGCGCGGCCGCCCGAGCTCACCGATATTGCCTTCCATCGGAAAGCCAAGTGCGCGTCGGTCATCGTCTATCCAGATCCGCCGATCGGACAGGATGAGCGCGCCCTGTTGACGGCGGCGGATCCGGAGGTGCAGTTGCTGGCGCTCAGTGAGATATTGCGTTGAGCGACCTGCTCTCGAACCGGATCATCGCCATGTCGGTGTCAGAGACGCCGGACCTGGCCGTGCTCGGCATGCTGGAGGGCGAGGATAAATTGTTTCTTAACGCGGTGCTCACCCCGCTGGTGCTTGCCGATGCCCGGGTCGCCTATGGCGGGCGCATCGAACATCCCGGATCCACCAATTTTACCCTGGAGATTTCCGGTCAGCTCTCGGAAAGCTACCGGCGTCTGGATACCGCCTTGGGCAAGCGCCCCATCATCCAGTATTTGCGCGCGCACGATGTGCAGGACGTCGGCTGCGAGAAGTTGTTCGCGCATGCGCTGCGCCTGGGGAGTCACAGCGAGATCCGATTGTTATCCGGCGACGTGACGGTGGCGACCTTGTTGCCCGCGGGCCGGATGGTGGATGTGCACGTCGGCGACCAGGCGCCGATGGCCTGCGCGTCGGATGCCGATCTGGCCGCGATGCCTGAGATCAAGAAGTTCCTGACTCAAGAAGCCGATGAAGGACTGCCGGCATTGCGGCGGGTCATGACCGCGCAAATGGACGCGCGCATCACCATGGGCGGCGCCATTACCAGGACCGCGGAGGGTCGCTCCGGCGTCCTTGCCGAAGGGCTTGCGGCGATTGAGGCGGGCAAACCCTTGCTCATCGTCGGCGGCGTGGGCGGGACCAGCCGCGACATGGCGGTTTGCCTGGGACTGATCGACCCTGCGGAAGGGGTGAGCCGCGATGTCGCCCGTTATATCGACAAGGATGGTAAGCCGGCGAAGGATCGATTCGACGCGCAGCTACAAGAGATCGCCGCCCGACGCGGCGCCTTTGAACGAACCATCACCGAGCTTGGGATTGATGATGCGATGCGTCGCCTGGCGAGATCCGAAAGCCATCTAGAAATCGGCGCGCTGGTGATGGAAGTGCTGACGAAATGGTTGCCCGAACCGCACTGAAGGATCGCGCCGCAACAAGCTCTCGTCTCGGTTGACTCACGCGCGGTATAGCGCTAAAAATCCCACTCCCTCTGACGGCGTCGATCTCGTCCACGTCGAACTCAAATTGTTCAAGGAGGAATATCGTGCTCACCGCCACTGAAGGCAAGTCAAAATCCGCCGTCCATTCGACTCGCACCGTCGAGTTGTCCGGACCGTTATCCAAACTCTTGACGAGGTCGGCGTCGCGCCATGGCGGCTATGGCTGGATGCGCGACCTGCCCGACTCGCGTGATTTCTTGTACGCGGCGCCTTTGCTGCTGTTTCGCAGCGGTTTGCCCACCAAGGTGGACCTGCGCCCAAAATGCCCGCCCGTCTATGATCAGGGCCAGCTCGGCAGCTGCACGGCCAATGGCATCGCAGCTGCCATCGAATTCGATCAGCGCAAGCAGGGCATCAAGGTATTCGCGCCGTCGCGCCTGTTCATTTACTACAACGAGCGCGCCATCGAGGGTACCGTCAATCAAGACTCCGGTGCGCAGGTGCGCGATGGCATCAAATCGGTGGCCACCATCGGCGCCCCTCCCGAAAAAGACTGGCCCTACAACATCAAAGTGTTTGCGGAAAAGCCGCCGCTCAAAGCCTACACCGACGCCAAGAAGGATCTGGTCGCGTCTTATTCCCGGGTGAGCCAGGGCACCACCCAAATGCAGGGTTGTCTTGCCGAAGGCTATCCCTTCGTATTCGGATTTACCGTGTACGAAAGCTTCGAAAGCGACGCGGTCGCCAAGTCCGGCGTGGTCCCCATGCCGACGTCGCGAGAGAAGGTGCTGGGCGGACACTGCGTGGTGGCGGTGGGCTACGATGCCACAAAGCGGGTATTCATCATTCGCAATTCCTGGGGCAGGGGGTGGGGCATGAAGGGCTACTTCACCATGCCTTTCGAGTACCTGCTCAACACGCATCTGGCCAGCGATTTTTGGACCATCCGCACGGTGATTCAGAAAAAAGCCCGACGTACTCATCGCAAAGCCAAACGCTGAATTGTTGGGAGGGGTGGGCCGTGAGGCGCGGAGGACATCACCGAGTCCGTATAGCTCGCGCGCTCATTGCTTGGTCGCTGCTGGCGGCGTCCTTGTTCGCGTACCACGCGCGCGCCCAAGAGGCGGCGAGCTGCTCGTTCTCCTTGAGCCAGCCGCTGCGCTCGCGCGGCGACTTGTTCGCGCTGTCGGTGACGAATGGGCCCGCCGGTGGCGCGAGCGTGGCGGTGACTCTCGCCGGCAACGGACGAGCGTTTCCCATCGACAAGCCCACGTACGCCGCCGCGAGCACCGGCACCCCGGCCAGGGTCGTCGGGAAAATAGCCGGCTCGGTGGCATTGGGCGCCTACCTGCTCGATGTCCAATTCGACGGCACGCCCTGCACCGCCGCGGATCCCAGACAAGTGCTGCGGGTGGTGCCGCCGGGCAATCCGGAAATTCGTTTAGATCCATTCGAACCGAAGTATTCCGAGGACTCGACGCCGCCGCTGCCGGGCACCTCGCGCGCAAAATCTCGAACCGCCACTCTGGTGTTGCGCGGGCGTGGCTTCCAGATCCAGAACCCGCAGGACAATGTCCTGTACATCAATTCGGTGCGCCAGCCCTTCACGGTGGGAGATTGCCCCGCGGCTGCCGAGGGCGCGGCGCCCCGGACAATCGTGGCGCAGGTGGTCGACGACCAGGAAATCGATCTCTGCCGGGTGCCCGTTCCCGACAGCGGTGAATTCCATGTGCAAGTGGCGGTGGGCGATCAGATCAGCAAGCCGCAGATATTTCGGGTGTACCCCTACGGCAAGCTCAGCGTTGCGTTCATCGCCGCGGTGGTGGCGCTGATTCTGGCGCTGCTGCCGCTGCTGTTGCTGTCGTGGGTCAAGGAGAGCTACACGATTTCGCGGCAGGACTACAAATTGCGGCTGCTGTTTCTCGATCCACAGACCGACACCTACAGCCTCTCGAAACTTCAATTCTATTTGTGGACGAACGCGGCCCTGTTCGGTTATGCCTATCTCTTCATCAGCCGCGTGCTGGTGCAGCATGGCATTTGGCCCGATATCCCGCCGAATCTACCCGGCGTGATCGCCATTGCCGCGGGCACCTCGGTGACCTCCCAGATCATCACCTCGACGAAGGGCTCCAAAGGGGCCGGGGCGCTCTATCCGAGCTTCGCCGATTTCATCACCAGCGGCGGGGTGGTCGCTCCCGACCGCTTGCAGATGCTGTTGTGGACCTTGTTCGGGGCCGGCGCATTCATCATCACGACGCTCGGTCAGCCACCCGCCATCATTCAAGATCTGCCCACGGTGCCGGACCATCTCCTGTACATGATGGGCTTGTCCTCTGCGGGATACCTGGGCGGTAAATTGGCGCGCAAGGCGGGCCCCGTCGTCGATGAGATTTCCGTATCGCCGGCGGATCCGGACGATGCCATCATCGCCGCGGCCTCCGCTGCCGCATTTCAGGCGCTGGACTTCACGGAAGCCATCGCGACCGCACAATCGCGTCCCGCGGCGTGGGGCACCCCCGGCAACAGCCACACGCAAGCGGCGCTGGCCGCATTGTCGGATGCGGTCAGCGCGGTGCGGGCTGCGCAAAACAGCGCCGAATTCGCCAGCCTGCTCGCGACGCTCAGGGCACTGGGGCAGCGTGCCGAGACGGAAGCGCTGGCCGCAGCACAAGATTTCGAGGCGCAGCCGACGCTGGCCCAGGATGCCGCCACGGCCCAGAGCGCCGCGGCGGCGCTGCAGGAACTGTCGGCGAGCGTGACGCAGACCATCGCGCAAAGCGCCGCGTCCGCCTTGCGAGAGGCCGTCGATATTCCGCGGATCGCGCGCACCATTGCGTTGCGCGGTTCGAACCTCTCACCGGAAGCGCTGTTCCAGATCGATCGCCAGGATTTGCCGTTCCGCATGCTGCAGAGCTCGGATGGCAGGCATGCTCCCGACATCATTGCCCGGGAGGCCAGTACACCGACCTTCGCCAGCGTGCTCGAGCTCTCCATCGATCCGAAGAATCTGGAGCAATACGACCTGGAACAATTTCAAACCTGGTTTGCCACCAAGGGCGTGCATACCTTCACCGTGACCAATCCGGATGGGCAAATGGCCGAAGTGAATCTGCCGATACCGCCGGGTGCGGCGCAAAAAACGGCCACGGCGTCATGAACGAACTGCAGCAGAACACGGCGCGCGCCATCGTCAATGTGTTTGAAACCGGCCGCATCCTCGGCAATTATGCCGCCCTCGCGGTGCTCAAGGGCGATTCGGGCCATCTCTCCTATGGGCGCAGTCAGGCGGCGCTCGGCTCGGGCGTGCTCTTCCAACTGTTGGACGGCTATTGCCAGAAGCAGAGCGCGAAGTATGCCGCCCAGCTGCAACCCTACTTGCCGCGCTTCAAGAACAAGGATTTCACGCTCGATGCGGACACTGAGCTCAAGACGCTGCTCAAACTCGCGGCCACCGACGATCCCGTCATGCGCCTGACGCAGGATCAGTTCTTCGACGGCGGCTATCTCGGGCCCGCGTGCAGCGATGCGGCGGCCTTAGGGATAGTCGAGCCCTTGGGCGCCGCCGTCATCTACGACAGCCGCATCCAAGGCGGCTGGGCCATGCTCAAACAGCGCATCGGGCCGGTGACGTCGCGAGGATCGAAGGACTGGACGCAGCGCTACATCGCACTGCGCAAGGCGTGGCTCAACTCGAGAGCGCCGCCCCTGCCGAGCACCGTGTATCGCATGGATTCTTTCGATTCGCTGCTGAAGCTCGAGAAATGGAACCTGGATCTGCCGCTGACCGTGCACGGCATCGCCATCACCGCGGAGGCGCTGGCGGGAGATGTTCCCGATCAAGGTCAAGCAAGAACGCTGCGTTTGACCAGTCCTTATTTGCGCGGCAGCGATGTCACAGCCGTGCAAACGGCGCTGCAGCAAAAAGGCTTGCCGATCACGCCCGACGGCGTGTACGGCGCCTTCACCTCGAAACTGGTGGAACAGTGGCAACGCAGCCATGCCATCACCGAGGATGGCGCGGGACTAGTGACGCGGCGCTCTCTCGGGCTTGCCGCCTAGGGCGGCAGGCAACCCGACGACAGCGGGATGACCGGCCCCCCGGACTGGAGCGACAGCAGATACAAGTAGCTACTGAGAATGTGTTCGCACCCGAGTTCCGGCCGAATCAGCACTTTCGGCGGCAGCGGCAACAGTTGAACCGGATTCAATTCGTACAGACCCTTGACGTGGTCGTACAGCGGCGGCAGCGGCAGCTTCGGAACGAGGTCCATTCGATTGGCAATTCGAAACGTGCTCGGCACCAAATGATCGTATATGGCGGTAAACGTCGAATCGCCGCTGCGCGGGCTCGCATAGCTGTAGACCGTGGGGTTCGTGAAGATCGTGTTGGCCGCGACATCGAGTGCCAGCAGCTTCACGAGTGCCCCGCCCAGGCTGTGGCCGCAAATGGTGACCGAAGTGGCGGCGGACACGGGTTGCGGAAAGGCGAGCCCCGACAGCGCGCTGACCAGCGTCGGCGCACCCGGCGCGCTGCCCGTGCGCATCGAGCCGTACATGGCCGTGAAGCCGTCCTCGGTGTTGCCGGCGGCCGCGAGAAAGGGGCACCGTACCATCGAGAAGCGCGCGTCTTGTACCCATTCGTATATGCCTTCCGTGCCGCGAATCGCGATGACGATATCGTCGCCGCCGGTTTTTTGCAGCACGAGCCCGATGGGCACAATGATGGCACTGCGGCCCGGCATGATTTCGGTCGCCATGTCGTTGGCGAACACCGTGGTCACAATGGTGTAGCCCATGCCGCCCGCGGTGATGGGTTGGCCGGCGAGGCTGCCGGTGTTCTTCGGATCAAGGGCATAGGCCGCATTGACCAATTGCGCGAATTTGATGGCTAGATTGACGTCCATTGTGTCTCCCTGGCGCGATTGCGGTTCCTTCCGGCGCGAAGATTATTGCATATCTCGCGTTGCGGACCCCGGTTGATAGAACCCCGGGGGTAGGCGTAGCATCCGGGCCGCGGCCTCGACAAGGAGTCAATCATGGAATACGACGCTTCCAAGTTACTCACCATGTCGCAAGCACAATTGGACGACCTGTTCCGGGCGAGCCCGCCGGGGGACATCCCCAATGGCTCGGCCGCCGGCACGGCGATCATTGCGCCGGGGACGGTGTACTCGGCGAGCATCGCGCACATGATCAATTTGTTTGATTGGCAGGGCAAGGTGTTCGACGCGCAGAAAGGATTCTTGAAGAACAAGATCCTCATTACCGGCATCGAGGCGATTGTCGCCAAGGTCTACAAGGCCCCCAGCTGGCTCGACGGCAAAGAGTGCATCGTGCTCGATTATTCGGACACCTCGGTGGTGGCACATCGGATTCGCGATGAGATTCGTCTCATTGGCCCCAACTTCTATTTGGGCAAGGTTTACTGGGACAAAGCGCGGCTGATCGATTTCTGCCTGCAATTCTGAAGCTGTGACGCCGCAGGGCCACTTCATGGTGATTGCGCCGCTGGCGGCCGGCCATGATGAGGGCGTGCGACAGACTCTCGAGCGCATGAACGCCGTGCCCGGCATGGCGGACCCGCGCAATAGCCTGCTGCCCTTCGGGACCTTCGAGAAGCTTCACTTCGCGCGCTTCGCCGTGCTGGATGATCCGTCGGCGGCCGATATCCAAGTGTACGGGGTGCGGCGCGCGCCGCTGCCCACTTACCTCGCCTTCATGGGGGATTGCGACGGCTCGGCGCGCGAGCTGCTCGGCGCCATGGCGCGGCAGGCCGACTCGGGACTGCGCGAGGTCTTTGCTCACTGCGCGGACTTCGCTGCCGGCACGGACGTCTTGTC
>Ga0070711_100001208_pt1 | contig 13967 bp, 10 predicted proteins | sample LARL53metaG_FD_65452 | JGI IMG/M metagenome (GOLD analysis project Ga0070711, IMG submission 65452) | Corn, switchgrass and miscanthus rhizosphere microbial communities from Kellogg Biological Station, Michigan, USA - LAR L5-3 metaG | ecosystem: Host-associated > Plants > Roots > Rhizosphere ... | reverse complement strand
TGGTCAGTGCTTGGATCTGTCTTGATATCGAAATTGACTGTCAGAGTCATTGCGCCATTGTTGGCGCTGGTGGAATACATGTAATTCATGTTGTCCACGCCGCTCATCTGCTGTTCGATTGGTGTGGCCACGGACTGCTCAATGGTTTCGGCATCCGCGCCGGTGTAAGTGGCCTTCACCTGAATTTCAGGAGGCGCAATATTTGGAAACTGGGCCGTGGGCAGGCGAAGCATGGAGATCACGCCGATGATCACCATGAGGATGGCAATGACCATTGCCACGATCGGACGGCGGATAAAAAAGTTTGCCATGCTATTTCGATTCTTCCGAGGACTGGAATGGCTTGGGGTTGACTGGAATGCCTTCTTTTACCTTTTGAAATCCTTCGACAATGACCCGCTCTGAAGGCTGGATACCTTCCTGAATGATCCACATGTTTCCCACTCGCTGCCCGACCTTCACGGGGCGGATACTGGCCTTGTTTTCAGGAGTTACCACTGCAACCTGGTAGGTACCTTGGGTTTCGATCACAGCACGTTGTGGCACCAGCAGTGCGTTCTTAGCCACAGAAGTAGGAATACGGACGCGGGCAAATTGTCCCGGCCGCAGCACCCCATTCGGGTTGTCGAAGCCGGCTGCGAAGCGGATAGTTCCGGTCTTGAGATCAACCTGGCGGTCAGCAACAATGATTGCTCCTTTATGTGGATAAACACTCCCATCTGCGAGAATCAGTTCCAATGCTTTGTTCGTTCCAGCAGCACGTTTGCCGCTCACAACTTCGCTGATTCTGGCGGCGTACGGCAGGTACTCCTGCTCGCTTATTGAGAAGTAAGCTTTGATGGGCTGCACTTGTGACACGGTGGTGAGAATAGTCGTTGGGCCAACCAGGTCTCCTATTTGTCCTTTGGCTATGCCGGCAATGCCGTCCACCAGCGATCGCACTTTTGTGAACTCCATATTCAGTCTGGCTTGTTCCACTAGCGCTTTGTTCGCTTTTAGAACGGCGGAAGCCGCCGCATTTGCCTGAATGTCATTATCAAGCTGAGCTTGCGGAATGGCGCTTTGCTTTGCCAGCGGCGTGTCGCGCTGTACATCTAGCGCGGTCTTGCCTAGCTGGGCCTCGGCCTGTGCCTGCTGCCCTTGTGCCCCCTGCAATGCCGCTGCAAAGGGACGCGGATCGATTTCAAACAGCACGTCACCTTTACGTACCCTTGTGCCTTCTTTGTAGGTCTGCTTCATGAGATAACCTGGCACCTGCGGACGTATGTCAGCGTTTACAAACCCATCCAGAGTGGCAACCCATTCGCCATAAACAGGCACATCTTTCTGCTCAATGCTGACAACTTGCACTTCGGGTGGAGGAGGGGGCGCTGCCTCGGTCTTGCCTGCGCATCCCACCAGCTGCGCCAATGCAGCCAGGAGGATAGCGCCTGACCAGAGGCGACACCAGGACGCGCGTGCACATAGGATTGCAACCATTTCGTCCCTCCCGAGAACAATCTCAGCCAGCGCCGGAGACAGCGCAACTTCTCGGCAAAGCTGCTGCCAAGCGTTAAAGGGATTTTTAGGAGCTTAGGCCGATAAACTAAACTGGCAAAAATACTAGTACTCTCAATCACATTGCGGATACAGAGTTTAGGTGTCATACAATTCGCGGATTTTCTGCGCCGCGCATATGGCCACCGGCTTGTGGCCTTGGAGGGTGCATGGAATGGCTTGGCCACCTATTTGAAAAGTATCCGGAAATGGCGGTTTATCTTGCCATTGGCCTGGGTTATATCATCGGTGGCCTGAAGTTTCGGGGCGCAGGAATTGGCGCGGTCACAGGATCTTTGTTGGCAGGGATCCTTGTCGGAAATTTCTTTCATGTGCCGGTCTCAGACGCAGCTAAATCCATACTCTTTCTCTTATTTCTCTTCGGAATCGGTTATTCCGTGGGCCCCAGCTTCTTCCGCAGCATGAAAGGCTCTGGCTGGCGGTGGGCCGTCCTTGGGATCTTCATGCCATTCGTCGGGCTCATGACTGCGTACGTTGTGGCAAGGTTCCTGAAACTTGATCTTGGCTTCGCTGCCGGGCTGCTTTCCGGCTCGTTGACAGAGTCTCCTGCCATCGGCACAGCCAGTGAAGCCATCCGCGCTCTGTCCATGGACGATGCGCAGAAACAAACGTTGATAAGCCATATAGCGGTGGCAGATGCCGTTTGCTACATCTTTGGGACTGCGGGGTTGATCTGGTTCTGCAGCAGTCTCGGACCCAAATTACTTGGAATCAACCTGAAGGAAGAGTCAAAAAAAATCGAGTCAGACCTGGGCATCAAGCGCACCAGATTGGGAGTGGCCCCGGCCTGGCAGCCGATTGCAATACGCGCATACACGATTCCCATCGGAGCAGCCATCGTGGGAAAAACCGTAGATCAGGCAGAGCGCGGGGTGCAAGGCGCGCGTATCTTCGCCGAACGCATCCGGCGCAACGGTGAGGTTTTTCAACCGGCCCCGGCCACTGTACTGGAGGCAGGGGACAGTGTTGCACTGCTTGGCCGTACCGAGTCTCTGGTGACCCTTGTTGGATCTGCCGCGCCTGAAGTTGCCGACGCTGAACTGCTGGATATCCCCGTAGCTTCCTTTGACATTTATGTGACCGACAAACGGCTGGTTGGAAAAACCCTGGAAGAGATTGCACAGACCATAGATCAGATCCGTGGCATCTTTCTCCGCGGGATCCTTCGCAATTCGAAATCCATCCCCATTGGAGTGAAAACCGTGGTTGAACGCGGCGATATTGTACAGGTGACTGGACCGGAGGCAGTGGTGGAGAACTTCGCAAAAATCGCCGGCCGGATCCTTAGCCCGGTCCAGGAGAGTGATCTGGCAGTGTTAGGGATCGCCATATTCTGCGGGGTGCTGGTGGGAGCGGTGATCACTATCCCGGTGGGGTCCCTGAGAATCAATCTTGGGACCAGCGTGGGAACATTGCTGGCGGGTCTGCTTGTGGGATGGTTCAGGTCATTGGTTCCGTGGTTTGGCGGCATTCCGGACGGCGCAATTCTCTTCATGCGTTCGATGGGGCTGGCTGGATTCGTAGCTATGATCGGCCTCAAAGCCGGACCTGTGTTTATCGCGGCCCTCAAAGACGTGGGCTACATGCTTCTTCTCGGTGGCGTGGTTGTCACTCTCGTGCCGCTGGTGACCGGACTGTTCTTTGGCCGCTATGTGCTCAAGCTGAATCCAGTTCTGCTGCTTGGAGGACTGGCGGGAGCACAGACCATGACGGCCGGCCTGGCCGCAGTACAAGAAAAAGCGGACAGTACGGTCGCCGTGCTCGGATATTCAGGCACGGTCGCATTCGGCCATATTCTGCTCACCACCTGCGGAACGCTCATCATCGCGTTACTAAGCTGAGTCAGCCTGCATGCACATGTTCAGTAAAGCCAACCGGATGCACATCTCGCCGTGGTTTGTGCCCATGGTTTATGCCGTCACTGCCATCGTGGCCGGGATGGTCCTGCCGCGGCTCGAGAATTTGTTATTCCCTCATCTGAAAGCTGAATTGAGCATTGATTCTGCCATTGCTCTCTATTCTTCCATTGCTTCGGGAATGATGGCGCTCACCGGGATAGTGTTCTCATTGACCTTCCTGATGGTGCAGTTCAGCGCAACCGCATACTCGCCGCGCCTGGTAATGTGGATCGCCCGTGATCCGGTCCTGTCGCACGCACTGGGGGTTTTCAGCGCCACTTTTCTTTATGCTATCGCGGCATTGTCATGGCTGGACCGCGGCAATTCCCGCAAGGTCCTCTTCATCAGCGCATGGGCTGTAATTGCGCTGCTCCTTGCCAGCGTGGGAATGTTTATTACTCTTATCCAACGAGTCGGTTTGCTGCAGATCAACCGCATGCTGGTGTTCATTGCCAATCAGGGCCGCGGAGTGATCAACAAGCTTTACGGACAGCTCGATCTCCCTTCGAGCAAGCCACAGGCACTCGGCAAGATCAAAGCAGTGCCCGTTCAAATCTTGCGCCATCGGGGCCGCCCGCAGTCGTTGCAAGAGATCAATATAGAAAAACTTGTAAACATTGCACAGCAACATGATGCTCGAATTGAGGTGGTGGCAGCCGTCGGCGACACCTTATTAGAAAGTACAGCCCTGATCCATGTCTTCGGCGGTGATGGCCAAATTCCCGAAATGGAACTCCGCAACGTATTTGAACTCGGCGATGAGCGGACATTTGACCAGGACCCGAAGTATGCGATCCGCTTGCTTGTGGACATCGCCATCCGGGCGTTGTCACCGGCGGTCAATGATCCTACGACGGCAGTCCAGGCGCTAGACCAGATTGGCGATCTTCTGTCGCGACTGGGACAGCGGCGGCTGGAGATAGGTGAATTTCGCGACAATGCCGGCACCCTCAGAGTGGTCGCTGAGTTTCCTTCCTGGGATGATTTCCTGCATCTTGGCTTTGAAGAAATTCTTGCCTATGGCGCCAAAAGTGTCCAGATCATGCGGCGCATGAAAGCGCTGGTCGCGGATCTGCTCACCGTTTTGCCGGCGAAGCGCCACGTAGCTCTCAAGTACTGGCGCGAACGGCTGCAAACCAGCATTGGCAGGTCCTTTGAGGATGCGGAAGAGAAAATCAGTGCATCAGCAGAAGACCGCCAAGGTCTAGGAATCACCCGCTATTCCGAGAGCGCTTAAGCAGGTGCGATAGCGCTACGCCAATGGGAAAAATAGCCGCTTGATCGATGCAACAGAGTTCTCTTGCTGTGCTGCTTGCCGCAACCGCGCATTCCGTCGAAAGGCGAGGCCAGATGAATGGCCGTTCAATTCCAAAATTGGTATTTTACGATTCACTTTAACGTAGTACTTATCAGCGTGAGATAAAACTTATTATTCTTTGAGACAAAAGCCGCTTGAGTTTACCAACAGGGCTGATGGACTGGAATAAGAATTATATTAAGGTCAATGCGCGAAATTTGTGTTTATAATGCACACTCTCTAGTGCACCCTGGATGTTGCTGCAAGTAGTTCGGCCGGGATCATAACAGGGTGATCGCGTGAAGAAGGACCGCTGCACGACCTGGGGCATTCTTCCACTATCCGGGACATCGGAGCTTGCCAGTCGCGGAGCGAGGCACTCGGTCGATACAACAGGTAAAGCCATGGCCACAATTCACATTTCGTTGGAAGCATACATATTGGTAGCGGCTTTCGCTTTGATCGTCTTCCTTGCAATTCAGATGTTCATGCGTATGAAATCGGAATCACATTCGCGTGAATTAAGCCGCCATCTCATTCAGCTCCAGGAAGAGGAGCGCAAGCACGTTGCGCGCGAGTTGCACGATGATTTTGGGCAGCGGCTCGCTTTGGTGAAGCTTGACCTGGAGGAGGTCTTGCACGAACAACTTCCGATGATTGGCGGGAGGGCGCAGGTCCGGCTGAATGGCATAGTCTGCGGAATAGACAAGCTCAGCAGTGACATGCAACACCTCTCCCACACGTTGCATTCCGGCAGGTTGCAGTACCTGGGATTAAAGCCCGCCCTGAAAGAGATCTGCGGGCAGGTTGAAAGGCAATATCACATCGCCATTGACCTGCAAACGGACGGATTGACCACAGATGTTTCGAAGGAAGTTGAACTGTGTCTCTACCGCGTTACTCAAGAGGCATTGCACAACATTGCAAAACATAGCGGGGCCCGCCGGGCAACCGTCAGGCTAGAAGAAGACAGTGACGCACTGTGCATGACGATCAGCGACGATGGAAGGGGATTCATCCAGGCGGAGATCGCGCAAAAACTGGGTTTGGGGCTTGCCAGTATGCGTGAGAGACTGAGCATTGTTGGCGGCGATCTTCACATTGAATCTGCGCCCGGATGCGGCACGCTCCTGTCATCGCAGGTTCCGCTAAACTCAATCCGATCCAGTCTTGCCGGTTGACTGGTAGACGGCGAAACAGCGCAGTCTGCGCTATATTCAGCCCTCGCGGTCTGGCGGCAAACTGCTACCATTTGAGTACTCTCAATCCCAACATTTTTCACTGCAAAAATTGACAGTATGGCGGGCACTGTCTCGCCATCTACCATACCGCTCAAGTGCTGCAGCAACTCCGAATGCAGTTTGGAAGCCCGGATTGGGAGTAAGCCTGATGAAATCGATTTGTATGGCAACCCTGGGTACGATGCTGGTATTTGTTTGCGGTTCAACTGTGTTGAAGGCCCAGGAAGGTGATTTCGATGAAAATAGCAGACTCAATACCAACATCGCGGTGCCGGTGGTAGTTCCTGTGAATCCCACCGCCAGATTTACCAACTTCGGTGTGGGATTTACCGCCGGCGCCGGATACAACATGAGCCGCCGTAATGCTTTTGTTGGCGAATTCATGTGGAACCGGCTATTTCCCTCGAATTCCGCTATCACGCCATTACGCCTGGCCCTGCATTCGCGGACCTTGAAAGGGTACGGAAACCTGCTCGCATTTACCGGGAATTACAAGTTTGAGCTGCGCGGAAAATCTCTGGGTGCGTACTTCATCGGCGGGGGTGGATTCTATTACCGCAGTGTGACTCTCAGCCAGGAGGTGGTCACCGGCACAACCACTGCATGCACGCCGGAGTGGTTGTTCTGGGGATTCACCTGCTCATCTGGCGTGGTGAGTAGTGACCAGACTCTGGCGAACACGTCTTCCGCCGCCCCTGGTTTCAACGCAGGAATGGGTTTTACCATTAAAGTGGGAGAGCCACGCTACCGCATGTATTTTGAGGCACGCTATCACTACGCCGCCACAACCCCAGCCAACACCCAGTTGATACCCATCACATTTGGAATTCGATTCTGAGCAGAGACAGAATTTCACGACAGAACAATCCATCAAAGCCAGGCGGGAAAAGAATAAATTCTTGGTGAGCCAAGGCGGCGCATAATACTTATTTGCGCACAGCAAGATTGGGCCTGTTCTTTTGCGAGGTGCGCTTTCCATGGCGAGAGTGCCATAACCTTACCAGGCGGTTAGCAGGGCCGCGAGCCAGCACATAAGGCACGGAAGCAAGGATTGTGGCCACAAACACGGCCTGTAGAGGGTAGATCCAGCGTAAAACCGCAATTTGATAAATCAAGTCAAGGATGATTGACGCAATAAACACGCGCGCAATGTCCTTCCAGCCTTGTTTCAGCAGTGCGCGGCGCTGAGTGTGTCCTGATAGGACGGCCCAGCCAAACGGCGGCTGGCCGGTACGGGCATCGCGTACGCCGGCACGCAGGCCGATGATAAATGAGACGGACGGCTGGATGATGATGCGGAGCCACATCGGTCCGCTCATGCGGCCAAGTATGTGCTCCAGGGTTTGTTTCAGCCAGACTTCCACAACTTTTCACAGTCTTTCCCAGGACAAGACCTGCCATGTTCTATCAGGGTTTCTTCTTTCCAGCTTTTGAAATTTCCAGCTTGCCCCTGTCGCCTTTGTTGGGCAGCTCAGGGCCCCCGCCGCCGATGAGCCGGAAGCGTGCAAACTCGCGCAATTTTCGCCTCGCTCTCTGACATTCCGGTGCGTCCGGGTTCCTGAACTGAAATCCGTGCGGCATATCTTCATACAAATCCAGCCGGACCCGCACTCCAGCAACATCCAGAACGTGATACAGACGAAAAAAATCGTTGAGCCAAGGCTCTTGTGTGCTGCCCTGGATCAGCGTTGCGGGAAACCCCTTGGAAAAATCGGCGTAGATGGGGACTGAATGCGTGCGCCATCTTTTTCCGGTACTTTTGAGAATGTTCGTTTCGCTCACGAAGCTTTCATTGGGGGAAGAAGAAATGGCACTGTGACGTGTGTAATCACTATCGTCTGCAGAGCTGAGATCAATGTAAGGCGAGATAAGCACAGCCGCTGCCGGCAGGCCCAGCCCAAGATTACGAATCTTGAGAATCGCGGCGACAGCTAGACCGCCGCCTGAACCATCACCCAGCATCAGTATGTCTTCCAGCTTATAGCCTTGAGTCGAAATTGTTCGGACTACGGTGACAACCTGGTTCGTGATTTCGTCAAAAGTAGACAGCGGCGCCAGCGTGTAATCCACTGAAATTACGCGCAGGGCGGTATCATCGGCCAACAGTGCGGCCCGGCCAAGAGTAGAAGCCGCGCTGTACAACATGAAGCCTCCGTCATGCATATAAATTGCGACTTTCTTTTCCTGGTTCCAGTAGCGCGGTCGCACATCGAGGACAGGCACCCCTCCAATTGAAAACCCGGCAATCGCCGGAGAAAGACGCTCCACCAACTGGTCCGATTCGGGAAGGGCATAGCGCTCTACGCGTTCTTGTAACTTGCTCCAGCCCGGAATGTCGTCAGGTTCTGGAAGGCCCGTGCAAGAAACGGCATCATTTGCTTTACAGAGGAAGTCCAACGTTTCTTCTGATGGCGCCTGCAAAATGTTGAGGAACACCGCTCCGCCGACCGGGACCGCCATTTTGTTCGCTCCTGCTTACTCACCAGGCTGAGCCATTCGTTGGGCAGCAAGAATTTTGTCCGGCTTTCTTCGCACCGCCGTGTTGATGATCGCGTTGAACGGGCAGGGGAGCCCCTAGTCAACATCCACGGGAGATGATCATCTTCACGGCGGCACGTCATGTTGGTCATACCTGGAGAACAACCAGCATGTTAGGGCCAGCGTAGCCGTATTCATTCACAATGGGGAACTGGCAGAAACAACAGTCAGTTGTCTGAACAATGCACAATGCTGCTCATCGCGGAGAGCCTCAATATGCGCACGCCATCACCTGAGCGCTTTAGGCTCAGATTCAGGGCTTAGGGCCGGAGCCGGAAGGGAACGACGCTTTTCTGTTACTTCTGGCAGTATCCAGGCATTGCGCATATCTCTACGATCAGTGGGTCACGGGGACTGGTTCGTATGCTCTCCCGCTGGCGTCCTGGTAGGCCCTGGGCCGGGCGCGGATCGGTCCCCGGCGGCCGGTTTCATGCGCGGTTAACCCCCTGGCCACGAAGCTGAGCGATCTGTCGAATGCCACGATAACAGCCATGATGCAGTCGGGGAGACTTCCGTTCATTAAAACAATAACAATAACAGCGCGGCGCTACATTCGCCGGGCGGACGGGCGAAGTCCTGCCAATTTTGTCAGTATGCGCGAGCGGCGAAGATTCTTAACATCGAGTGAGCCTGTCAGGGGTGGCTGATCCGGTCTCCTCCCGCTGACTCTAGGCATTGATATGCCCAAGGGCAAGCACGTCAGCGTCGGTCCAAAACAGGATAGTCTTCTGGCGATGCGAAGACAGCTTCCCCGGCAGGCCGTGTTCAATGAAAAGCACGATGATTCGGGACCAACAGTCAATCCGTGCATGGATCCTGGCCTGCATTCTCTTATGTTTCCATATTGGCTGCCTCAGTTGCTCCGCACAGGACGTCTCCCCTGAACAGATAATTGAAACCTTTGCACACGAGCAAGCAAAAAATAAGGCTGCTCTGATCGAATATACCTGGCAGCAACAGGAAATCATCAGGACCAAAGGCCGGCTTGAAAACCAGAGACTATTCCAAGTGGAGGCCAGAAGCGATGGCCGTACAGAGAAAATGCCATTGGACCTGCCCGAAGAAACTTCCTCATCCCAGAAAGTAGAGCGCGGGATGCGAGAGTGGGTCGCGCAGAAAAGGAAGCATGCCGCGCAACAGTATGCCGTCGAATTGCAAGAACTGGCTGAAGCTTATGTTGAAGCCGGCCCTGATTTGTTGCGGTCAGCCTATGACCGGCATGATCTCTCGATGAAGCCGGTAGCACGTGGTTCCAGGCAGATACTCATTCACAATTACCTGAAGCCGGATGATACCGCAACCTTAACTTTCGATGAGAAAACGAATGAACTGCAAAGCATCGATGCCACGTCTTACATGACCAGCCCCAAGGAACCAGTGGAGATTCATACCAGATTTTCAAAAATCCAAAATGGACCGAACCACATTGATGAGCTCAGCGCCCTAGCCCCTAAGAAAAAACTGTCCGTCTTGGTCCGCCATCTTGAATATCGCCGTAAATGAGACAACCCGGCGCACCCTGCTGCCACAATTGCCAGTTCTCTGATGAACAGGAACTCAGCGATTCTCACAGATGAGTTTGGGTATCGATGGTGCCCCAATGATCGAATCGCACAAGCAATTCTCAGTATCGGACGCTCGCAGACTCTGCCGTTCCCTTATGGATATGGTTAACGACGTTGTGCTGATACTGGATCCCGGGAGTTCGCGCATCATTGATGTGAACCGGTGCGGCGCCAAAATTTACGGCTATACAAAAAAGGAGCTTGTGGGCAAGGAACTCAAACTGTTGACTCATGAGCCCACAGACTTCTCGCGCGCGCTACACTCCCGGCGCGCATTTGAGAGAACCGATATCACGAAGCAAGGTGAAACGATCGAGTTTCTTGTGAGCCTCTCACTCATTGACTACTGGGGACGCAGGGCAATCCTCAGCATTAACCATGACATTCGCGAGCGCAAGCGTATCGAGGCCGCCATCGCCGCCAGTGAAAAGCGGGCGAGGGTGCTCATACAGGGGATATCGGAAATCATTGCATTGCTCGATGAAAACGGAAACGTGCGCTTTATCAGTCCGCAGGCGCAGCGCACGCTCGGGATTGATCCCTCTGACGTCAAAGGAAGCACTGTCTTTGACTTTATTCACCCCCAGGATCGCGATCGTGCCACGGCAGAGTTTGCCAAGACGGCAAGTGAGCCAGGCGAAGCGGTGCCTTCCGTCGTGCGACTCAAGAGCCGGGAAGGGCAGTGGGTCCCTTTTGAAGTGATTGCCAATAATCAGCTCAGGGACCCCGATGTAAAAGGCATTATCTATACAGCGCGCGACTTGCGGTTTCGCATAGAAGCCGAGCAGGCGGTCAGGCGGGCCAATGCTGATTTTGATCGTCAGGTGGAGCAGCGCACCATGGACCTGGCCAAAGCCAATGCCGCATTACGAATTGAGAATCAGGAACGGCGGTATGCCCAGACGCAGCTTGAGCATTCGATTTCGCTACTGAATTCCACACTGGAATCGACAGTCGATGGCATTCTGGTGATCTCCAATGGAGGGCGCCTCAGCAGTTGCAACCAGAAATTTCTGGATATGTGGCATATTCCCCGAATTGCCGTTGCCGGCCTGCGCAATGAAGATCTGCTTGCCTCTGTCGCGCCACAGCTGGAAGTGCCCGAGGAGTTTCTGGACGATCTGGAGACCATGCAAGCGAAGTCGGATACGGTAGGATTCAAGCTGCTCACGCTCAAGGATGGGCGCATCTTTGAACGTTACTCGCAGCCACAGCGTGTGGACGGCACAATAGTCGGACGTGTATGGAGCTTTCGCGATGTGACGCAAGCGCGGCGACTGGAGGAAGAACTGCGCCAAGCCCAAAAAATGGAAGCCGTCGGCAGGCTGGCGGGAGGGGTTGCCCACGAATTCAACAACGTCTTGATGATCATTTCCGGATACGCAGATCAGCTTCTGCGTGATCCCGGGCTTCCCGAAAGTGACCGCGAGTATTGTGAACGGCTGGTGGAAGCCACCAGGAGGGCCACGGTACTGGTGAGGCAACTTCTTGCCTTCAGCCGCAAGCATCCAATCCGGCGGCAGACGGTAGAACTCAACGCGATCGTCAAGGACATAGCCAAGATGCTTCAGCCTCTGCTCTCCGCGCGGATTCAACTTGTGGTGGCTTGCCCGGACAAAAGCCTGATGGTAGATGCGGACCCATCGCAGCTTGAGTTGATGATCATGAACCTTCTGATCAACGCGCGGGATGCGATGCCAGAAGGAGGCATCCTTTCACTGATGACCTCTTCGGAGACCCTGCGCGAAGAGGTGGCATTACCTGAGGCCCCCAAAGATTACGTCGTGCTTCAGATCAGTGACACGGGAGTCGGCATGCCGCCGGAGATCAAGCAACGTATATTTGAACCCTTCTTCAGCACCAAAGACGTCGGCAAGGGCACCGGTTTGGGATTGTCAATGGTTTACGGCATCGTAGAACAGGCCGATGGACATATAACCGTGGAAAGCGAACCCAATAATGGCACCACGTTCCGTATTTATCTGCCACTCTCGCATCGTCAGCCAACCGAGGCACCCGAAGAAGCAAGAACTCCGCCCAGCAAGGGCATCGGAACGTTGCTGCTGGTGGAAGATGAAGTCGGAATCAGACTGATGACGCGCAAGTACCTGGAGTCCCTGGGATATACGGTGTTGGAAGCTGATACCGGGGAACAGGCGTTCTCTATCTTCAATGAACATAAAGATGCAATCCAACTCCTCATAACCGACATGATCATGCCCGGGATGAGGGGAGATGAACTGGTCCGCAGGGTACGGGAGGAGCGGCCGCATATGCCCGCTGTCTATATTTCCGGTTATGTGGACACTTACGAATTGGACCCAGAGACATCCGTTTTAGAGAAGCCGTTCTCATTTCCTGAACTGGGGCGGCGGGTGGAGGCCTCTCTTGCCGGCGCCAGGCGGGCGCGCGCCTTGGCAGAAAAGGCCGCGGCAGAGCCGCGCACGCGACGCGCGTAACCTGAAAACGCGGCTTTCTTCGGTTACTCACACTCATTCTGGCAATTTTGTCAGTTTGCTCTAAGAAGCTGCCGGAGTAGCTTCATTCTGGGGAAACTCAGTGCCGCAACTTTCGTCCATGAGATTCAACTCGCCTATCCGAATTCCTGCCTCATTCATCAGAGCTGGAATTAATCTGCGGCACCGTTCAAATTTCCCGTTCATCATGCTTCTGACATTCCTGCTGCTGGCGGCCAGCCACACGCTTTCACAAGAAAAGATGCAAAGCTTCAGAAGTTCGGCTGATAAAAAGACCGCTGCGATATTCACCATCAATGTCAACGAGGTTGATCTGTCTTTTGCAGTCACTGACAAGCACCATCGCTGGATCACCAATCTCTCTGAAGACGAACTTCAGTTGCGCGATAACGGAGAGCCCCCGGACTCAGTTCGGGTGTTTCAGAGCCGAAAGGGGCTGCCGCTGCGACTGGGATTACTGTTAGACACAAGCGATTCGGTCGTTTTGCAATTCGATTTCGAGAAGAGCGCCGCAGCATTGTTCATCCAGCAAATGGTGGATCCTGCCAAAGACCTGGCGTTTGTCTTAGGGTTCAACCAGGGACTTACCCTGAGCCAGGACTTCACCGCCGATCCTGAAGCGCTTGCGTCTGCCGTTTACAGACTTCATCTCGCTGGCGCCACAGCCGTGTACGATGCCGTGGATTTTGGCTGTCGAAAAATGATGGAACATGATGCTGAGGGCTCCAGCCGCAGAGTTCTGGTCCTTTTGACAGACGGCGACGATAATAGCAGTCATCTGCCGCCAGACCAGCTCATTGAGAACGCCCTCCGTTGCAACGTAACGGTGATTGTCCTGCATACCGACCCGCAGCCGAACGAATCCACCCCACAATACAAAGTCCTTAAGCGGCTTGCAAGCGAAACCGGCGGACAGATTTTGTGGGCAGGCAATAAGAAGCAGATGGCAAAAGCCTTCGCCCAGTTGAGTGAACAGTTGCGAAACTACTATTTCCTGGCTTATCAGCCCGCGCAATTCAAGAAAGACGGAAGCTACCGCAAAGTTGAGTTAAAGACGACCCGCCGGGGAGCGCACATCATTTGCCGTCGCGGATATTATGCCAAACGGTGATCCTGAATTTTCCCGCCGCGCTACTTCCATCTCTTAAAAAGACACACCTTTCGCGGCGGCTATTCCGTATACATAAGCAGCAAACAACCGAGGACGATCATGCTGCTTGCCCAGAAGTGGAGGGCCACTCGAGCCGGTGGATGGGCGGAGTCATAGGCAAACTTAAAGAACACAACAAAAAGGCCGGCCACAACGAACCATGCATGTTCTCTTTGTATTTTGGCCGCGGTCCCGTTCATGACATGTGCATGGAGATGAGATGTGCCCGTCTTAGGCGCACTGT
>Ga0070711_100001205_pt1 | contig 13976 bp, 11 predicted proteins | sample LARL53metaG_FD_65452 | JGI IMG/M metagenome (GOLD analysis project Ga0070711, IMG submission 65452) | Corn, switchgrass and miscanthus rhizosphere microbial communities from Kellogg Biological Station, Michigan, USA - LAR L5-3 metaG | ecosystem: Host-associated > Plants > Roots > Rhizosphere ... | reverse complement strand
ACCGAGTCCGGTCCGCTGACGCTTCTCATGCGAGCGTCCAGCTGGCCCGAGGCTTTCCCCGGCACGAGCCCGATCTGGGCGGAACCGCTCACCGCCCGGAAGCCCGCGAGCGCGGTGTCCCGCTCGAGTCGCATCCAGCGCATGGCGGCAGTCGCGCTCGGTCGGGGCGCGGCGGCCGCGGCCTCGGGAGTGAACACCGGGTGCGCTCCGGCGGTCAGTGCGTTCTGCTCGTACAGCACGATGGCAACGCCACTGTCGCCGGACACGGCTTCGAGCACTGCGACCCGGGTAACTGGACACCAGTTGACCCGGGCAGGTAACACCATCCGTCCGCGAAACTTTCCGCGCCATTCGACGGCGAGTTGCGCCCGTCCAGCATGCAGCGCTCCGCTGCCGCCGCGGTGGTCTACGATCCACGCGAATGCCCCGCCAAATATGACGACGGAGGCCATCGTCGCGAGCAGCGCCGGACGCTTCATCGCACCGCGCCGAAGAGCAGGTCGAAGCGCAATCCGCGCCCGGCCGCCTCGGTGATCGGGTGACTCAATTCCGCGCGAATGAAGCCACCGAGAATCGACACGCCCGCGCCTGCCCCCGACAGAAACGGCGCGTGAGCGAAGTTGGATCGGGCTCCGGCCTGCCCTGCGTCCACGAATGCCACCAACTTGACCGCCTTCCGGCTCGGCCTGGTCATGTCCAGTTGCACGGCCCAGAGCGCGTCGCCCTGCGCCACGCCAAAGTCGTAGCCGCGCACCGTGCCTTGTCCGCCGGCACGCAGGCCAAGTTGCGGCACCGAGTCCGATCCGATCGCAAGGCCACCCTTGATGCGCGTTGTGAGCCACCCGCCAGCGAGCTGCTTGAACCGCAGCTCCCCCGCCAGACGCGCGGCCGTCTCGCCGCGCACCACCAGTCCCTCGCCGTCGAGCGTCCATTGCAGGCGCGCGCCGCTGTGATCGATGGCGATGCCACCTCCGCCGGCAAACCCTTCCCGGATGTCATCGGTGGGCGGGAAGTAGCCGCTCGATCCGACAATGCGCGGGAAGAAGGCGCGCGCGCTGCTGCTGACGCTCGACTCATTCTCCGCCCGGGCGCTGAAGACCAGTTCCGTGCGCGGTCCGCCGGATGTTTCGTAGCTGATCCGCCCGCCCTGCGCCAGAAGATACGCGCCATCGTCATGGCCGGTGAAGATCGCCCGCAGCGAATTTGCAAAAGTGAGCCCGGATGCAAACGGATCGGCATCGGCCAGGTCACGCTGGACCGCGAAGGTGAGCCGGCCGGACGGCGCGTCACGCACCGCCGCAGCGCGGCCCATGACGCGATGATCCGCGAAGCCATAGCGCAGCGTGCCGTAGAGGTCGACGAAGGAGTGCGGCACCGGTACCCGCTCGCCGATCGACAGCGTCGTGCCCTCGACCCGGTTGTAGCGCAGGATGTCGGACACCTTCTCCCAGGCGATTCCAATCCCCGGCCGACCGGTCATTTTCGGCGGCAGCCCTTCGGCAAGATGGGCGAGGTCGGACATGGCGCTCTGCAGTCGCCGGCGGTCGGCTTCGTTTTCCTGCAAATCCAGGGAATCGCCCCAGCCGGTGTAGCGGCGCATCGAGTCGGCCGGCGGGCGATGGATCTCGTAGCGGCCCCCGCCAGCGAGGTACCCGGTGCGGTTGCGGAACCGGGACCGGAAGTGCAGTGAGTCATTCCCGGCGCGCGAGGAGTCCGGCGCCGCCGGCAATGAATCGCCCCGGCGGTGCACCGAATCGCCAGGACTGCGCGGAGGACCGCCGCGCCGGCCATCCTGGCCGGCTACCAGCGTTCCGCGATTGCGGCCGCGGGAATTGCTGTCGCGTGGAAACGGTGCGTCGAATACCACTCGCGTGCCGGTGTTGATCGCGTAATCGTCGAATGTGGTCTTGGCCTCGAACGGCATGGCGAAGTCGATGCCGAACGGCACCGAGATTCGCCCGGAGATCGCCTGGCGATACGGCATCCAGTAGCGATTCTCCTGGAGTGAATATTCGAGGTCGGCGTTGAGCTCGAGAAAGCGCGAAACCAGCTGGCTCTCCCGCATCGCCGCGGCGCTGTCATGCGGCGTGTTCCCCTCGGGTTCGCTCCACAGCTGCGTGCCCACAAACCGGAACGTGAAGCGCGCCATGTCGCCGGTCGACACGTCGACCCAGAGCCGGCCGGCCACATAGGCGCCATCGGCAAGCTTGGGCATGACGGTAATGCTCCTGATGGTGACACGGCGAGCGCCCGACGTGATGATGACCGAGTCGCCGGCGGTGTATCTGTAGAACCGGTCGGCACCCGGCGCCAGCGGATGGGGGGCGGCCCTCGACGGTGTCTGGCTCGCGCCAAAGATCCGCAGCGAATCACCCAGTGTCCGCGGGACGAACCAGGGATGCGAGAACGTCGTCGCCAGGTCGACCCCCTGCAGCTGGCTCGCACTCCGCCGGCCAAGCAGGTCCACGCGCAGGTCATTGGGAAGCTGCCAGGCGATGGCCGCGTCCTGCTCTTCGACGGCGACCGGAAGTGGATCGCCCCATTTTCGCTTTGCAAATCCGAACGAGACACGGTAGCGGATCTTCGCCCGGTAGTCGCGAACGGTCGAATCCTGGTCATGATGGCGCGCCATCGCGCGGGCCACCAGCAACTGGGTGGCCCGATCGGCGTAGGTGGTTGTGTCAGATGGGAAAGTGCTCGGCAGCAGCGCGCAGAAGCTCAGGCAGTGGAGGAGTGCTGATCCCATTTCGTCCGTCCGTCGCGGTGCAGGCCATAGGCCCGCAACCGCCGCCAGAGTGTCGTCCGCGAGATGCCCAGCGTCTTGGCGGTCTCAGCCAGCCGCCACGAATGCGCCTCGAGCGACCGGACAATGGCGTCCTTTTCACGCTCGGCCAGGGTCGTCGGTCCCTCGCGATGCGGCAGGAAGATCGCCTCGCCAAGGTCCATCCCCCCGACCCGCAACGGCGACAGCCGGCCGCCCAGTGCCGCCAATTCCGGCAGCAGGTCGTCCTTTTCGCCGAGGGTGTCGAGGCCGGCCTCGTTGAGTACCGCGCGACCGGCAGCGTTGAGGTAGATAATCCGCCCCTGCGCGTCGAATACGACCGCGCCCTCCTGGAAGGAATCCAGAAGAGCCTTGGCGAGCGGGGAAAACACCGATGGAAGTGTCGGCGCGGTCATCGGCTGAGTCATAGTCACATTTACGCCCGGTTGAGGTTGAAGGTTTCAGAAGTCGACGTCGCCTGAGCGGGAAACAGCCTGCCCCGGACATATTGCACGATTCCCATGAGTGATCCCGGCCCCACAGACTCACCCGTGAAGACGCTTGACCGGTCCCGGCTGCTCTCGGGCTGGCCGATGCTGCTCGCTGTGGCGGTCTGGGCCATCGGCCTCCCCCTTCTCTCCCGCCTCAGCGGTGTCGCGATCCCCGGAACGGCTGCCGCGACGCTGATCGGCTTCGCGGTCATTACCGCCTTGATTGCCGGCGTCGTATTGCTACGGATGCCAGGCGATCCGGTGGCGTTGCCGTTTGTCGGGCTCGTCGCTGCTGTCGCCACCCTTCTGGCACTGGCCCCCTTGGATCATCCGGCCAGACCCGACGCCCTCGCCGCCTTCCTTCTCGTTGCCCCTTGGCGATACGCACTCCCCCCTCTGCTCGTTCATTTCACCCTCGAAGTCGGCTGGGCCCACCGGCGCCAGCAGTGGACTGGGTGGGTGCTCGGCTGGTATGCAATCCAACTCGGCATGTTCCTGGTGGTCGCCATCGGCCTGTCGATGAACGAGATTCCGCTGATCGACGCCGTCGATGTCACCTTCCGCGCTACGATCCTCGAACCGGTGGGTGCCTTGACCGCCGTGGGCTGTGCTCTCCTGGCACTGACCACGGCAACCCGCGGTCGCGCGCTGCGTCGGCCCCTGCTGTGGACCATCGCGGCGGTGATTGTCGGCCTCGGACCGCTGCTGCTTGGCGAGTTGATACCGGCCCTGGTGCGTCCGCTCGATGGACCAGTCACGCCGGCGCGGCTGGCGCTGCTCGCACTGCCGCTGTTCGGCATGATTGCGGTGCTGGCGCTGCCGTTTCGCGATGCGGTCGCCCGCGACCTTTCGGCCTGCCGGCTTGCCATCGGACTGATGGACGGGGACGACCTCTCCGGCGGACTCCACCGGATTGCCGAGGAATTACACGCTGCCTTCGGCACCCGGGGCGTGTCGCTGCGCCTGGTTGAACCCGCCATCGACGTCTCGGTCGGCGAGGTGCTGCCGATGGCTGCGTCCGGTGCGAGCGGCGGTGATGCCGAAGCGGGCGACGATCTGCCGGCATTCTCGGCACCGATCGGACGCAGCGCCAATCCCCTGGGGGAAGTCCGGCTCGAAGGCCGATTCAACGGTGCATTTGGCGTGACCGAACGCCAATGGCTCACGGCATTCCTCCAGCCGATCGCGGCGGTGCTGCGAGCGCGCCGGCGCGAATTGAACGGCGTGCAACGCAACGATGCCCTCGCGCGGCAACTCTCCGAGAGCCTGGGCGCACTGGCGGTCGCCGCACAGCAGTTGCCGGCGCCCCCGACCGACGAGAGCATTGCGATGCCGCCCCTGGTCGACGCGCGAGAGGTACTGGCACAGTTGAGCGACGGAGTGACCGGCGTCGCGCGTCACGGCGAAGGCCTGGCAACCACCGCCACCGAGGCGCGCGATTCGGCGCGGGGAATCAGCGATTCCGTCGCACGCGCGCTCGACGCGTTGAGCGCGCTGAACGCGGATGTCGCCCGCCTGGGGCGACACGGCGAAGACATTGCGGCCAGCAACGACACGGTGAGCGGCGTGGCATTCCGGACCAACCTGGTCGCCAACAATGCGGCGCTCGAGGCGACCCGCGCCGGCGCCGCCGGACGAACCTTCGGCGTGCTCGCCGAAGAGGTCCGGCGGCTGGCCGACACGACGGCCGCAACGTCAGCCGCCATCGGCCGCGGCACCGCGGCGCTGGCGACCGAGGTGTCCAGCGTGGGATTCGCGCTGGAGGGCACTCGTCACGCCCTCGCCAATGCGATTCGCGAGGCGGAAGCGGGCGAAGCAGCTGCGCAGCGGCTGAACGACGCCGCAGCCGAACTCGAGGATGCAGCTCGATCGTTGCGACCGGCCGTCTCCGAGGCGGATGCCGTCGCCAAGCGGCGGACAGCGCGCGATCAGCATCTCACCAGCACGATGGAGCGGTTCCTCGGCGAGCGCGCGCGATTGGCCCATGCGCTCACCGAACATCGTGAGGCCATGGACCGGATCGCGCGCGCGCTGGATCACCTCGGACCCTCGAAGACTTCTCCCTAGCGGCGGGGCCGGCCTCTCGGGCCGCGTCCGCGCATTCCGCGCGAGCCATGATGCTTCGCCGGATGATGCCCCGGCGGCTTCGGGCGTGCCGCCGGCCGATGGGTTTCGCTTTCCTGAAGGAGTTGCTGCAGCGCACCGAGCGTCTCCGCCTGCAGCACCTCGCCGCGCCTCCGGACTGCAAAAACCAGCGGACGGTCGAGCACGGGAAGATCGGCCGGTCGCAGCCGCCGTGCCTGACCTTCGCGCAGGTAGACTCGCGCCAGGGGCTGTCCCTCCCGCACTTCGTACTCGAGCGACACCGCGTCGCCGCGCAGATGCAGGCTGCCGGGCAGCGCATCGAGATGGGCTCGTGCCTCCGGCGGCACCAATGCACTCAGGTCGAGACTTACCGGTGTACGCTGGAACTCCTCCCACGAGGAGATGTCCTCAAGCTGGTCTCGAATCAGCGCTCGAATGCTTTGCGGATCCACCTTGGCGAGCGCTCCGCCCGAGCGCCTCCAGTATTCGTCGAGCGAAGCAAGTGCGCGCGAAAGTCGTTGCCGCGATGGGTGGTCGATGTCGCCTGCCAGCAATCCGTCCGCAAGCACCGTTCGTGCGGCATCGCGGAATGCTGGCGGAACTTCGCCGCGCAACGGTTCCGTGGTGCGCTCGACGTCGAAACCGAAATAGTGCAGCTGCTGGGAAATGGCCAGTTGCTGGCGGTGCTTGTTCCGGCTGAGGACGACGGCGGCCGGCCCCTGCACGGCATACTTGCGGATCAGGTCGTACGGCAGTGTCGTGCCGTCGATGCTGGCCCGTGCCACGCCGAATCGGTCGGCGAAGTAGCGCAGCGTCCCGGCCACCGCACCCCAGCTTCCGGCGACCGAGGTCTTGGCAATGCGCACGGGCTGGCCGTCCGCCGTCTGTTCGTCGAGGACCAGGTCGAACGGTTCGATGCGTGCTACCAGGTCGACAAAACTGTGCCGGCGCCGGTGGTCAGCAGGCGGCAGGATGCCGGGCAGTTCGGCGTCGAGCGCCCGGTAGGCGGCGGCCATGCCGAGTGCGCCGTCCTCGATCGCCTTGACCAGGACGCCACGGCGTTCCGCCCACTCGGCAAGCGGCACCTCGTCGAACACGTGGCGGCGCAGGCCATGCACCTCGCCGATCCTGCCGCAGGCGTTGACCGCCTCGGCCAGGAGATTGTAGGCGGTGAGATGATCGCTGCCGGCCACCAGCACGCCGTGAAGATCCCGTTCTTCGCGGGTCATCCGGTGCAGCGAATCGATGCCGCTGGCGCCGGCGACGAGCGGCAGCTGTTCGGCGTCGGCGTGGACGAGCAGTTCGGCCCAGGTGCGCTCGACTGGCAGGGCCTCGACTTCGCGGCCGTACCGTGTCAACCGTCCTGCCTCGATCAATCCGCGATGCGTGAGCCGGTCAACCGCGCGTCGGTATGCCTGGCGATCGAGCGGCACAGGAAGATCCAGGTCGCCGGCGTCGACGCCAAGTTCGGCGCACGTGAGTGCGACGCGTTCGGCGTCGCCGGCAAGCTGGAACTCGGGTGGTCCCGGCCGCAACGACGCGAAGTCGAGATCGCGGTCGGAGAGAATCGCGACCTCTCCACCACGCACCCGCCCGTGTACCCGCCCCGCCATTTGCAGAATCTCGTTGGGTCCGAGATACAGGCGGTGCAGGACATTCCGTCCGTGTTCCACGACATTGCCGTACCGCGCGTCGTAGATGACCACGGTGTCGAGACCGGGGATGTTGAGTGCCGATTGACCGGCCGCGGTCATCGCCAGCAGGTACGGCTTGGCGACTTCGCCCTCGAGAAACGGGCGCAGCACGCGGATCGGTTCGCCGCCGTGATAGAATGCGGTGGCGAGGCGCGGAAACCGGCTCCGGAGCTCGCTCCCCAGCCGTTCGACCTCCGCCCGCGTGGGCAGGAAAACCGCCACTCCCCGTCGCGAACTGATGAATCGCCGCACGGTGTGATCGTCCAGGTACTGTGCCGGTTGTTTCGCGAGCACGGTGACCTTCGCCTTGAGCGCCGGGTCGAAGGCACTTGTCTCGAGCACCTCCTCGCTGCCGAGATACTCCCGGTAGACGCGCGGGTCGACGGTCGCCGAAAGCCAGATGAACCGGCACCCGGTGCGTTTTCCGAGTGCCAGGCAGAGTTCGAGTTCGGCCGAGGTCTGGTGAATCTCGTCAACAATGATCGTGTCACGCCGGGTGACCAGGTCGTCGGCGAGCCAGCGGCGCGCGATGCCGGTCGTGACGATCACCACGTTCCAGGCCGGTGTTTCAGGGGTCGCTTCTCGCTCGCGGTTCACCACGCCGACCAGCAGCGGCTCGGCGAGAATCGCTTCGGCGATCACGCGGATGCCGAGTGTCTTGCCGGTGCCGGTGCCGGCAACGATGCCAAATCCCTTCCCGTCGCGCGTCCATTGCCGCACCGTTGTGCCGTGCTCGCGCTCGAGCAACGTGTCGACGTGAGTATGCAGGGCAAGTTCGATCGTCTCGCACGCGGCGCGGGTTGGTGCGATGACGATGACGCGACCGCGCGGATGAAGCGCGTGACGATATGCGTCGACATCGGGGGGAAGCAGGTGATCGCGCGTGGGTTGCACCGAAGGAAGTTACCGGAGAGAGCGAAGAAGCATATCCTGCTTCTATATTGCGCCGCGTCCAAATCGGATTTCGGGAGGAGTGATGCAGGGCAAGATCTGCCTGGTGACCGGGGCGAATCACGGCATCGGCCGGGCCACGGCCGAGGGGCTGGCACGCCAGGGTGCGGTGGTACTGATGGCCTGCCGCAATCAGGAGCGGGGCGAACGCGCGCACGCGGAAATCGTTGCGGCAACGGGAAACCGCCAGACCGAGCTTTTCATTGCCGACCTGGCGGTCCAGGCCCAGGTGAGGCAATTGGTCGAGGACGTCAAGGCCAGGCACGGCAGGCTCGATGTGCTGATCAGCAATGCCGGCGCCTTTTTTGCGCGGCGGACGATGACGCCCGACGACGTCGAGGCGACATTCGCGGTCAATCATCTCGCCTGCTTCATCCTGGTCAACGGACTTGCCGACCTGTTGCGGTCAAGCGCACCGGCACGAGTCATCGTTGTTGCCTCGGAGGCGCACCAGCGGGTCAGCGATCCCGAGGACTGGATCAGCGTGCGCGGCTACAACGCCCGTACCGCCTACAACCGGTCGAAGCTCGCCAACGTCATCTTCAGCTACGACATGGCCCATCGCCTCGAGGGCAGCGGCGTGACCGTCAATTCGTGCCATCCCGGCGTCGTCGACACGCCGGTATTGCGGGGTCTCTATGACCGCTGGTGGACGCGGTGGCTCTGGCCGATCGTGCGGCGCTTCACCATCACGCCGGAGGAGGGGGCTCGAACGATCCTCTACCTGGCCACGTCAGCTGATGTCGAGGGCGTCACCGGCAAGTATTTCAAGGCTGAACACCCGGCCACGTCATCCCTGATCTCCCATGATTCAGTGATCGGGGCGCGCCTGTGGAACCTGTCTCTGCGCCTGACCGGGGAGCTGCCGCCGGTGACCGTCACTGGCGAAATCATCGCGCATACCTGACAAGGAAGGGCAACAAGTAAGAAGTCAGCAGGTAGGGAGGACGGCAGGACAGAAACCCTGTGGTCCTCCCTACCTGCTGACTTCTTACTTGTTGCGATTCCTGGTCTCTATTCGTTCAGATGCGCGCGCATCGTTATGGCCTTCCGTGACCGCGACCATTGCCGCGATCGCCGCCCTGACGTGAATCGTGTCCGTTGCCGCGGGATTGCGGCGGGGACTGGAACTGCCGGCCGTTACGACCGTCGCCCGGAGCGGGCTGGAACTGGCGACCATTCCGGTCGTCGCGCGGAGCTGGCTGAAACTGCCGGCCATCGCGGCCATCGCGCGGAGCCGGCTGAAACTGCCGACCATCGCGACCATCGCGCGGAGCCGGCTGAAACTGCCGTCCATCGCGGCCATCGCGCGGGGCAAAGGGCCGGAACTGCCGCTCGTCGCGAACGATAGGCCGAGGACGCACGTCGCGGCCAAAGCCCGACGACCCGCGGAAGCGGTCACCACCGCGGAATTCACGGCGCCAGATGTCGAATCCCCGGTCGCGTGGCGGGAGGAAAAACTGATTCCGGTAACTGTACACCACGATCGGCTCGGCGTACTCGACGATCGGATAGTCGTAGTAGTAGCCGTCGTAGTAATACAGCGTGACCGGCGCCCAGTCGTCGTAGTAGCTGTCCCATGCGCCGAAGAGCGTGGGGTCATACTCACGAACCACGACCTGCCGACGGGGGGCCCCGTAGACAACGGGGGCACGGCGGCCAAGCGGAACATCAATGTTCAGGCGGGCCGATACCTGGGCGCTGGCCGGAGCGGCGCTCAACGCGGCGAGAACAGGTATGGCAGCCAAGTAAGGCACTCGCATAAGAACCTCCAGAGGGACTGGTGAATGACGGTGTCCCAATAAGCGACCTCCGTGCCACTCAGTAAGTCCTTTCAGCGAAAAGACATAGCCTCAGCTCCCGGCGCGAGCCGTCCCTTATTCAGGACACTGACGCCCACCATAGGGATAATGAGAACGCAGCAATGCTGAGTCATTGGTCGGGGTGCTACCTTGTTGCTCTCCGCGATTCACGACAGGAGCCCACTTGGGCACATTTCGCGTCAGTGTCAGCAAGGACTATCTCGGTTTCGCAGCCGCACACTTCCTGACCTTCCGCGGCCACGTCTGTGAGTCGCTGCACGGCCACAACTACCGGGTTGCCGTGACGATCGAGGGGCCCATCGACCCTGAATGCAGTTTTGTCGTGGACTTCGCTGTTCTGAAGCGAATTCTCCGGGAGCAGGTCGATCGCCTGGATCATCGCGTCCTCCTGCCAACCCGCAATCCGAAGCTGGCCTATCGTGAGGACGCCGGAACGACGCTGGTGGAATATCTGGGAGTGCAGCGGTACCAGTTCCCCACTGACGATTGCGTCATGCTGCCGATCAGCAACTCGACCGCGGAAATGATCGCGCAGTGGCTCGCGACCATCGTGAGGTCGGAACTCGTGGCGACGGGTACGGTCATCGACGCGCTGGATCTGGAGGTCGAGGAGTCGCCCGGGCAGACAGCCATCTACAGCGAGCGGATCGGCGAAAGTCGCTCGCAGACGAGGATCGATCGATGAAGACCAACGAACCGACGTACGACGGCGCCGGCGTTCAGGCGAAGCTTGGCGCCCTGTCAGGCTGGACATTTCGCGATGCCGGCCTGCGACGTGAATTCAAGACTGATGGCTGGCGGAGTACGATGCTTCTCGTCAACGCCATCGCATTCGTCGCCGAGGCCGCCAATCATCATCCCGATCTCGAGGTCCACTGGGGCAGCGTGATTGTCCGGCTGCAAACCCACTCGGCGGGCGGCGTGACCGACAAGGACCTGCAGCTGGCCGAGCGAATCGAGGCCACCGCGATGTGGCGTCCCGCCGGAAAATTCCCGGGCCTCGAAGGCCAGCCGAGTGGGTGGATTACCAGCTGAAGACCCCGCGCCAACTGATCGGTTCCGCGGCCGTCGCCGTCGAGCTCGACGACCGCGATCCGATCGAGGCGCTGGAGCGCTACGCCGACCTGCCGCACGTGTGCCTCCTCCACAGCGCGTCGCCCGGGCACCCGTTGAGTCGTTACAGCTTCCTTGCCGCCGATCCGGTGAGCGTGATTTCAGCACAGGCAGGCGCCTGGCCATCGGTTCGGGCGCGAATCCGGGCAACGATTCGACCCGGCCGGCTGCCGTTCCCGGACTTGCCGCCGCTGCAGGGTGGCTGGATGGGCTGGCTTGGCTACGAACTCGGCACCGCGTTCGACCACGTCGATCGGCACCCCTGCCAGCCTGTTCCGGTGCACGATATCGCCCTCGGAATGTACGACTGGGTCATCGCCTGGGATCACGCCGCGGGGCAAACCTGGCTGATCAGCGGCGGTCATGATGCCACGGGCGCTGCGGAGTCGTTGCGAGCGAAGCGGCGCGCGGCGATGGCCATGGAGCGTTGGCGCGGCGCGCCGACCGTGCCGGCGACAACCAGCCCGGTCATCGATCCGGCATCAGTTCGTGCCGACTTCACTGCCGATTCGTACCAGCGTGCCGTGGGTGCCGCGATCGAGCATGTCCTTGCCGGCGACATTTTTCAGGTGAACCTGTCACAACGATTCAGCGTTCCGTTCACCGGCGCGCCGCTGGCACTCAATCGTGAGGTGGGCAAACGAACCTCGGCCCCGATGTCGGCGTATGTGCAACATGATGGTGTGCAAGTCATCAGCGCGTCACCGGAACGATTCCTCCGGCTGGATCCCGTCACCAGGCAGGTGGAGACCCGTCCGATCAAGGGAACCCGGCCACGGCGGGATGACCCGGAGCAGGACGCCCAGCTCGCCAGGGAACTTCATGCGAGCAACAAGGACCGGGCCGAAAACGTGATGATCGTGGACCTGATGCGAAACGATCTCGCCCGCGTGTGCGAGCGGGGAACAGTGCGAGTGCCAGTCCTCAACGCCGTTGAATCTCATCGCACGGTTCACCACCTGGTGTCAACCGTCACTGGCGCCCTGCGCGCCGACTGCGACGCGATGGACCTGCTGGCCGCCACGTTTCCAGGCGGCTCGATCACCGGGGCGCCGAAGCTCCGCGCCATGTCGATCATCCGCGAACTCGAGCCGGTCGCCCGGGGAGTCTATTCGGGGTCCATCGGCTGGATTGGCTTCGACGGCGCGATGGACACCAGCATCGCGATTCGCACCGTGATCGTGGCCGACGGCATGGCGACGTTTCACGCCGGAGGCGGCATTACTGTCCAGTCGGACCCGTCCGATGAATATCAGGAGACGCTGGACAAGGCACGGGCTCTGGCCGCTGCGGTGACTGCCACGTGATCCTCCTGATCGATCATGACGATTCATTTGTGTTCACCCTCGCCAGCTACGTGGAGGAACTCGGCGGGGAGGCGAAGGTCTTGCGGGCCGGTGACATCGACGTGCACGCAATCGTGGCGCGACCACCAGCCCGCATCATGCTGTCGCCAGGCCCGGGAACACCGGAGGAGTGGCCGGTCACGATCGGGATCATTCGCGCCCTCGGCCGTTCCATTCCGATTCTTGGTGTCTGCCTCGGTCACCAATGCGTGGCGACGGCGTTCGGCGCGCAGGTCGTGCGGACACCGCATCCCCGACACGGCCGGACCTCGATGATCACTCACGATGGACGCGGCGTGTTCCTGGGCGTGCCGTCGCCGAGCCGCGCCGCGCGCTATCACTCGCTGGCAGTCGTAGCGTCGAGTCTGCCGCCCGAACTCGAAATCACGGCGGTCGCGGATGACGGCGACGTGATGGGTATCCGGCACCGGACGCTGCCAATCGAAGGCGTCCAGTTCCACCCCGAATCCGTGCTGACCGACTGCGGCCATCAGATCATCGCGAACTTTCTCGGCGCCGGCAGTTCGTTATCCTTCGCGCCATGCGCCTGATCCAGCTCGTCGCCGCGTCGCTCGCTTCCGGCGCCATGCTCGTTGTCACCGCGCAGCCGTTGCCGGCGCAGAGCCGCGCGCGGGTCGTGCATCACCGGCGCCACGAAACGCTGCGACCGGATTCGACGCGGCCGGTGCGGGTAGTGAAGTGGCCGGCCGTGGCGGTTCTCCCCGGCGCATTGCTGCCGGCATCGCGGATCGTCGCGTTCTATGGCAACCCGCTCTCGGCGGGGATGGGGATTCTCGGCGCCATGCCACCCGCGGCAATGCTCGACAAGCTGGCCTCGACGGCGGCGGCGTGGCAGCGGGCCGACTCCACCCATCCGGTGCGCCCGGCGCTGCAGTTGATCGCGACCGTCGCGCAGGATCACAAGGGCCCCGACGGGCTGTACCGCGTGCGGCACTCCGACTCGCTCATCGCCAGGGTCGCCGGTTGGGCCGAGAGCCGGAACTGGCTGATGTTCCTCGACGTGCAGGTGGGGTGGAGCACCGTGCCCGCCGAACTTCAGCGATTGATACCGTGGCTCAAGAAGCCGTGGGTGCACCTCGCGCTCGATCCGGAATTCGCCATGTACGACGGACGAATTCCCGGCAGGAAATTCGGCACTCTCGATGCGCGCGACGTCAATTATGCCATCGACCTGCTCGCCCGGATCGTCGATGAGGAACACCTGCCGCCGAAAGTGCTCGTGGTCCACCGGTTCACGGACGACATGCTGACCAACTATCAATTGATCAAGCGCGATCCGCGCGTGCAGGTGGTGATCGACATGGACGGCAACGGCGGCCCGGCGGTCAAGACGCACATGTATGACATCATCGTGGTGCCGCATCCGGTGCAGTTCACCGGATTCAAGCTGTTCTACAAGCAGGACCGTCCGATGATGACCCTCGCGCAGGTACTCGCGCTGCAGCCGGCGCCGGTATACATCCAGTATCAATGACGACTTCGCGCTGGGGCCTCGTGGCAGGTCTGCTGGCGGCCAGTCTGGTCCGACCCGGTGCAGCAGCGGCCCAGACCGCAACCGTCGGCGACAGCGTCACGGAACGAGCCGCCCGCGGACGGTTGTTGTTCGAAGGCAAGGGCCTCTGCTTCTCGTGTCACGGGAAGGCTGGCGAGGGGATGCTGGGTCCGACGACCCGGCTCGCCGGCCGTCCGCT
>Ga0070711_100001200_pt1 | contig 13996 bp, 12 predicted proteins | sample LARL53metaG_FD_65452 | JGI IMG/M metagenome (GOLD analysis project Ga0070711, IMG submission 65452) | Corn, switchgrass and miscanthus rhizosphere microbial communities from Kellogg Biological Station, Michigan, USA - LAR L5-3 metaG | ecosystem: Host-associated > Plants > Roots > Rhizosphere ... | reverse complement strand
GAGCAGATAGCCGACTTCATCTACACGCGCACCTCATGACGCATCTGCTCGACGCGATCGACGGGCCGGAGGACCTGAAAGCGCTGTCCGAGGCGGACCTGACGCGGCTCGCGGAGGAGGTGCGCGAGCACATCATCGACACGGTGGGCGAGATCGGCGGTCATTTCGGTGCGAACCTCGGCACGTGTGAGCTGGCGGTCGCGCTGCACTCGCTGCTGGAGAGCCCGAGGGACAAGATCCTGTGGGACGTCGGGCATCAGGCGTATCCGCACAAGATCCTCACGGGCAGGCGCGAGCGGCTGAACACGATCCGTCAGTACGGGGGCCTGGCCCCGTTCTGCTCGATCGAGGAGTCCGCGCACGACATCATGGGTGCGGGGCACGCGTCGACGTCGATCGGGTATGCGGTGGGCATCAAGGAGGGGATGCGCCGGCTGAGCGGCGAGGGGGGAGCACACGGCCAGGACGGCCGGGTCGTGGCGGTGATCGGCGATGGCGCGATGACCGGCGGGGTGGCGTTCGAGGCGATCGGGCAGGCGGGCGGCCTGGGGACGCCGATGGTGGTGGTGCTGAACGACAACGGGATGTCGATCGCGCCGAACGTGGGGGCGCTGTCGCGGTACTTCAACCGGGTCAGGCTGAACCCGAAACTGTGGCACGCGCGCGCGGGCGTCGAGGACGGCCTGGCGAAGCTGCCGGGCGGGATCGGTGCGGCGTTCGAGCGGCTGGGGCCGCAGCTGAAGGAGTCGATCAAGGCGTTCTGGGCGCCGGGCCTGTGGTGGGAGGAGCTCGACTGGGCCTACATGGGAGTCATCGACGGGCACGATGTGCGGGCGCTCAGGGAGGCGCTGCGAGAGGCGTTGGCGGCACAGCGGCCGGTGGTGGTGCATATTGCGACGGTCAAGGGCAAGGGGTTCGCGCCCGCCGAGGACGGTGGGCTGGAGGGGATGGAGAAGTGGCACGCGGCCAAGCCGAACTCGATCGCCAATGGCGCGCCCAGCGCGCCCGTCGCGAAAAGCGGGGGGTCCAAGCGGAGCCCGCCCCAGTACACGCAGGTGTTCGGCGAGGCGCTGGTGCGCGAATGCGAACGCGACGAGCGGGTTGTGGGGATCACCGCCGCGATGAACTCGGGCACCGGGCTGAGCATCCTGCAGAAGGCGCTGCCGGAGCGGTACTTCGACGTGGGCATCGCCGAGCAGCAGGCGGTCCTGTTCGCGGCTGGTCTGGCGCTCGAGGGGGTCAAGCCGGTGGCGGCGATCTACTCGACGTTCCTGCAGCGCGCGTACGACCAGATCGTGCATGACGTGTGCCTGCAACGGCTGAACGTTGTGTTCGCGCTGGATCGGGCGGGACTGGTCGGCGATGACGGGCCGACGCACCATGGGGCGTTCGACATCGCGTACATGCGCTGCCTGCCGAACATCGTGCTGATGGCCCCGCGCGACGAGGCGATGCTCGTGCACATGCTGCGCACGGCGCTTCAGTACGGCGACGGCCCGATCGCGCTGCGCTATCCGCGCGGAGAGGGTGTCGGCGTGGAGCTGCCGGCGCAGCCGCGCGCGATCAAGATCGGCACGGGCGAGATTCTGAGAGAGGGGGGCGCGAGCGCGGCGGCGGGCAGGCGGGTCGCGCTGATCGGGTATGGCAGCGGCGTCGGCAAGGCGTGTGAGGCGGCCGAGGAGCTGAGCGCCGGCGCGATCGATGTGACGGTCGCGGATGCGCGCTTTGCCAAGCCGATCGACGCGGGCCTGATGGCGCAGCTAGCGGCCGAGCACGACCTGCTCGTGACGGTCGAGGAGGGCGTGCTCGCGGGAGGGTTCGGCAGCGCGGTGTGGGAGACCTTGAACGAGACGGGCGCGAGCCCGCGCATCCTCAGGGTGGGCCTGCCCGATCGGTATGTGACGCACGGCAAGCCGGCCCTGCTGCATGAGGAGATCGGGTATACGGGCACGCGGATAGCCGAGCGCGTGAGGACGGCGATCCTCGAGCGCGATTCCGCGACGATCGGCGCGTGAGGGCAAGGAAGGCCGTGGTTGTGGTGGGTGAGCCGCAAGCCAGTCCTTGCATCGGGTTGCCGTCGGCGCCGCTCACCGCACCGGCTGTCATTGCGTGAGCGCTTTCGTCCAAGGCGCCCTACGAGGGCCGGACGCAGCCGAACGGACAAGCCACCGGCTGGCGGGGTTTTAAAGAAACGGCCCGCTGGGGAGGCGGGCCGTTTCGGGGAGGAGGGATGCTGCTGTACTTCGGGTCGTTCACTATGTTGCCCGGACCGCGAGTATTTATGTGTGATGTTGCGCACACATGGCAAGAGTCAAGGCTCAGCAGCCAGCGGCTCGGCTTGAGCGAACACGGTTGATCAGTCCAGCGCTATCCGCACGGGGATGGGAAGCGCACCAGCGATGAGCGCTGGCCCAGCGTAGCCCGGCTAGGCCGTAGCGAGCGATCCCGCGATTGTGAGGTCGAGACCCCGACGGCGCAAGCTTCGCTCAATCGTTTCCGAGATGGTCTCCGGGACGTTGACCAACTCGGGTCGCCTCGGCTGAATCTCTTCGGTGAGGATGCTGATGAACTCGTCCAAGAACGAGTACGAAGCACTCAGGACTTCGTCAAAATCTATGACGATCGTCTCAGCAGACGCCAAGTCTGCAAGCAAATCGGCGCGCATCGCCTTCCCACGGTCGCGCGTTGAAAAGACGAGGCCGTGATCGGCCAAGCGAAACTTCATCGCGGACCTCCTTCGGGCTCGGGTAACAGCTAGTCCAGCGTACCCGAATCTTCGGCAGAACGGAAGCTCGAACTAAAGCTCTCAGCGACTTTATTGGCCAGCTAGATCAACGCGGACCCACGTACCGATGGTCGCCTCATCCACGCTCCATGCGCGACGACGCCCCTGAACGCCGGCCAGCGTCTGGACCCGAAATCGGCCCCTACCCGACCAGACCCGTAGTTCGCCGGTCGCTATATGCTCGTTCTTGAGGCCGTCGATCACGTACTGGTAGCCGACGCCACGCTGCGGATCGCCGGTGCCTGACTTGCCCTCCTGTGTCGCGACGCGGATAGCGTCGCTGTCGTCTTTGAGTTCGGGAAAAGCTTTCGCATGTGCGCCGGGATCCCGATTCCGAGGTCGCCAACGACAAGAATGCAGCCCTTCGGATACCGATTGGCGGCGACGTAGGAGACGCCCACAGACGATTCCCCGTGCGTGGTCGCGTTGTCGCTGATCTCTCCGACCGTCCTCGTGAAAGCCTCCGCAAGCCTCGCAAGTGGACCGCTAAAGTGCGCCAGGTAGAGGTCGCCGAGCGCTTGTTCGAGTTCTTCGACATCCGGTCGGGGAGCTCAGGCGCCGGATTGGGATCAGTATTTTGCTGCTGCCAGGCACGTCAAGGCTCTCGAGCTCGCAGTCGCAGTTCGCTGGCAAATCGCTCGCGAGTCGCATAAATTCAAGATATTTGCGGGCCAAGTCCTTTTTCGGCGGCAGGATCGTGATTTGTCGCCCGGCAGCTGCGTTCAGATCGATCAGCCCTCTTAGTCGCGCCAAGAACAGGGGGTCGACTATCTCGAGCTCAGTCAGGTCGAGGATGAGGGGGCCAGACTCGACTTGTCCTAGAGCGACAGCCTCAGCCCACCAGATGTTGGGGCCACCGTCGGAGGGCACAGATATTCGTGTAGTCGGCATTGCGCGACACAAGCTACCTGGGGCGGCGGGCCGATTGATCGGCTTTCGCAAACCGCAGCATTTGTGCGTCGTAGTTCGTGAGTGATCGAGAATCGCTTGGGCTGAGCCCGGGAGCGGATACCGTTACGCAGATGAGCACGCGGCGTGTGCGTTTGGACAGCCTGCTGGCCGAACGCGGTCTGTATCCGTCGCGCAGCAGCGCGGCGGTCGCCGTGATGGCCGGTGAGGTGGGCGTCGGTGCTGGCGAGCGCAGGGCGCAGAGGCCAAGTGAGCTGGTCTCGGTCGATGAGCCGATTGCCGTACGCGCAGGCAGGTCTTATGTGTCGCGCAGCGGGATCAAGCTGGCGAACGCGCTTGCGGCGTCGAGTCTCGACGTGACGGGTAGGCGCGCGCTGGACGTGGGCGCCTCGACCGGCGGGTTCACGGACTGTCTGCTGCGGCACGGCGCCGCGAGCGTGGTGGCGGTGGACGTCGGCTACGGGCAGCTCGACTGGGGGCTGCGCAACGACGCGCGGGTGAGCGTGATCGAGCGCACGAACGCGCGCGCGCTGACCCTTGCGATGCTGCCCGGTCAGGCGCCGGTGGAGGTGGCGACGATCGACGTGTCGTTCATCTCGCTCACAAAGGTTCTGCCGGCGGTGTTGGGGTGCGTGACCACGACGTATGACGTGCTGGCGCTGGTCAAGCCCCAGTTCGAGGTCGGCCGCAAGCTCGCCAGCAAGGGGCGCGGCGTCGTGCGCGACCCCGACGACCGGCGTGCGGCGCTCGTTAGCGTGGGGGAGACGGCGCTCGGGCTGGGGGCGAGCGTGCTCGGCTACCACTCCTCCGGGCTGCCTGGCCCGAAGGGCAATCTCGAGACGTTCGCTCACCTCGCCGAGCCCTCGCGCGCAGGCGGCGCGGCGGGGATCGAGGAGCTGGAGCTGATGGCGCGAATGGTGGAGCCATGAGCGCCAGGCAGATGACCGTGCTCACGCACCGTCGCCCATCCGACACTGCGGGGGCGCTGCGCGAGCTGATCGGCGCGGCTGCGCGGGCGGGCGTCACGCTGCGGTTGGACGAGGATGAGACGCGCAAGCACAATGGTCTCGTCGCGGGCCCTGGCCTGGAGCTGAACGCGCCCGTCGTGGACGAGGTCGAGCTGTGCGCCGTGCTCGGCGGGGACGGCACTATTCTCAGGGCGCTGCAGCGGTATGCGGGCACGGAGGTGCCGGTGTTCGCGGTCAACTTCGGCGAGATCGGGTTCCTGGCGACGGTCGAGCCCGAGGAACTGCACGATGGGATCGCGCGGGCGCTGAGCGGCGACTTCGAGCTGCTGGCGCTGCCCGCGATAGTGCTGGACACGCCGGACGGGGTCGCCACGGCGGGACGCAGCGGTCGCGCGGGGATCAACGACGTGGCGATCCACCGCAAGGTCGGCGAGCGCGTCGCCGAGATCGCATACGCGCTCGAGGACGAGATCGTCGGCAGCGTGCGCTGCGACGGCCTCGTGATCGCCACGCCCGCGGGCTCGACCGGCTACAACCTGGCCAACGGCGGTCCGGTGATGGCGTGGGGCGTGGAGGGGTTCGTCGTGTCGTTCATCGCTCCCCACTCGCTGACCGCGCGCGCGCTCGTGGTCGCGCCCGGAGACCGGCTGACGATCCACAACCGCTCGCGCGAGCCGCTGGACATCGCGGTGGACGGGCGTCCGGTGGGCGAGATCCCGGCGGGCGGGGCGATCGACGCGCGGTTCGTGGACGCGGTCGGCACGATCGCGCAGCTGCCCGACTCCTCGTTCTATCGCCGCCTGCGCGAGAAGTTCGGCCGCCTCGCCAGCTGATCGTGCGGCCGGTCAGGCGGCCTTCGGCGTCGTGTGGACGGGCCCGCCGCCCTGCAGCGAGACGATGAACCCGTCGAGCTGGTCCTTGGAGAACCGTCGCTGACCGCCGGGCGTGCGGTAGCAGGCGATGTGGCCAGCGTCCGTCCAGCGGCGGATCGTCGCCAGGGAGACACCTAGGTAGTGGGCCGCTTGTGAGCTCGTGAACACGAGCTGGCGGTCGTGGCCCGCTTGGGGCAGAGGCGTTGCTACTGCCGTGGGAATCGTCGCAGTCGTCATCTCGGCTTGACCTCCTGGGGTCGTGTGGTGGGCCGTTGCCCGTGATCTGACGGCCGTAGCGCCTACGGGCGCATGACGATCCGTCTAAGCCACATATCGCCGGGTTGGACCGGGAAGCTAAGCGAGATGCACGTTTGTGGACGTTTGGTCGGGCAAACCTGCGTCGAGCCTGCGGCGCGACTGTCCTTTATGTGCAAGCAATCGTGCACAACTTTACTCAGACTGGACATTTCGTCCAATTGCGTTAGTATGCTGCGCAAACCTACTCAAGGGTAGCGGTAGCCCTGTGGATGGAGACAGACAGGGTCGCCTCGCAAAAGGCCCGTGGGCCCCTGGCGAAGGAGATCCATCATGCGTTGGCATAAATAAGCTGCTGGAGAGGTCGCCAAGCGGCCAACTTGCAAGTTGAGGGCGTCGCACAGCCGGTCACCGGCCGGGTATGCGGCGTCCTTCCTTTTTTGAGAGCCGTTCCGGCGGTCAGCTAAGCGCCGGCTGGGCGATCTTGCGCGCGCGCCGCTCGAACGCGAGCTCAGCCTCGAAGTCGGCGTCGTCGCCATGGGCGAACGTGACGGGCCCCTCGCGCTCGAGCATCGCGATGAAGCTCTCGACCAGCTCGCCGTCGAGCTGGCGGCCGGCCACGCGGCGCAGCTCGGCGATCGCGTCCTGGGGCGTCATCGGCGAGCGGTAGGTCTCGCGCGCGGTCAGCGTGTCATAGGTCGAGCACACCGCGATAATGCGTGATGGGAGCGGGATCTCGTTGCCGATCAGCCCAGCAGGGTAGCCACTGCCGTCGATGTGCTCGTGGTGGTAGAGGATCGCATCCGCGACCGGACCGTAGCCGTCGAGCCGACCGACGAGCGTCGCCCCGTCCTGTGGGTGGCGGCGGATCACCGCCCAGTCCTCGTCGGACAGCACCTCCGCTTTGAGGATTCTGTCGGGCAGCGCGAACTTGCCGATGTCGTGCAGCAATCCGGCGGTATGTATGAGATCCTGGTCGGCCTCCGAGCAGTCGATCTCCTGTGCGAGCGCGCGCGCGTAGCGCGCGACCGCGGCAGCATGGCGCGCGGTTATGCGGTCGCGCAGCGCGAGCGTCTCGACCAGCGTCGTCAGCACGCCCAGCTGCAGCGACGCCAGGTGCACGGAGCGCGCTTCCAGCTGGTCGGCGCGATCCTCCGAGCGCAGCAGCGCGATCATCAGGTACTGGAATATGACGATCACCAGCACCGACCCGAACAGCACGGACAGGCCGAGGTTGGTGTAGGCGACGGCGAGTACCGCCGTGAGCGCGCCTGCAGCGATCTGTCCGGGCAGCATCGGCACGAACAGTTCCCGCACCTGCCCACCCAGGCGGCGGTTCTCGACGACCCGGTTGTCCAGCGCGATCACGCTGAAGTTGAGGGCGTTCGTGACCATGAACACGGCGAACACGACCAACCCGAACGTGACGCTGTGCGCCAGCTGGTTGGCCGGGTCGTGCACATCGCCGATCGACACCTGCACGAGCAGGCCGCCGATCAGGGGGAAGATCGCGAACGCGGCGAGGTTGTTCAGCCACGCCGACAGCGGCAGCTGCCGGCCGACCGAGATGAACACGGCGGCGGCGAGCGCGATGGCGACGGCAGGGGCCGGTCCGAGCAGGCTGATCGCCAGTACCTGCGCGACGAACCCTGCCGACAGGTGCTGGCCGCGGATCGTGAACACGAGCCGCTGCCCGCCGAGCGACAGCGCCAGCAGCAGCCCGACGAGCAGCAGCGGCTGCCATTCCTGGGCGTTTGAGATCCACGCGGCGGTGCCAAGGGCGCCCGCGAGCAGCAGCGCCTCGGCGGCGCAGAAGATGCGGATGGTCTTCGAGTCAGTCATACGAATCGCCATATCCCGTTATGGCCCCCTGTAGTGCTTAACGGCCGATATCGCGTAGTCCTTAAGGTGCGCTGGGCACTCTGGACGGAGGGGAGTCGGGCTTTGACAGGGGAGCATCGGGCGCTCGCTCGCGCTCCTCGCCGGTTGCGCTCGCGGCTGCGGTAGGGCCAGCCGGGGCGGCGCCGGTCAGCTTCCCCAGCGGCAGCCGCACGAACGCGATCGTGCTCAGGGCCGCGCCGAGCCCCGCCACGAGGAACGCGCCTCGGGGCGAGCTGAGCGTGGCGATCGCGCCGCCGAGCGACAAGCCAATGCCCGGGCAGATCGCGCCGAGCGATTCCACCGCGCCCATCATCCGGCCGTGCAGGCTCTGCGGCGTGAGCCGTTGCACTGCGCTGATCAGCGCCGCCCACTGCACGCCGTTGCCGACCCCGCCGATCAGCCCGGCCACGCAGGCGACCGCCAGCGAGGGCGCTATCGCCCAGCCGAGATACGCGAGTCCCACCGCCAGCGTGCTGGCGCTCAACAGCACGCCCAGCGAGCGCCGGATCGAGCGCGCGAACACGATGCTCCCGATCGCCACGCCGAGCCCCCAGGCGCCCAGCAATAGGCCATAGCCGCTGTCGCCCGCATGCAGCGTGGACTTGGCGTAGGCGACCTCGATCGGCGGGGAGAACTCGAAGAAGACGAGCGCGATGGCCTCCGCGAGCAGCAGTCCGCGCAGCGTGGGCACCTCGTTGATGTGCTCCCACGCGGCTCGCACCCGCGCGCGCACCGACGAGGTCTCGGCGTCTTCGACGTGCGGCGTCAGGTCGAGCAGCATCGCGCCGCAGATCACGAACGAGACGGCGTCGATCAGCAGGGTCGTTGGGGCTCCGAACGCGGGCACGGCCAACCCGGCGAGCGCGGGCCCAAGCGTGAACGTGACGGCGAAGCCGATGTTGAGCGCCGCGTTGGCCCTGCGCTCGGCATCCAGCGCGCTCGTCTCGCGCGCGTCGCTCGGGCTCTCGCCGGAGCTGTCCCCGCCAGGGCTGCTCCTGCTGAGGCTGTTGTCGCCGAGCCCGTCCTGGCCGGCCGCCAGCGCGATGCCGGCCTGTCCCGCATAGGTGTGCGCGGGCAAGCTCCCCAGCGCGGTCTCGGCCCGCTCGTGGTGGGCTTCCGCCCATTCGCGCGCGCAGCGCGCGGCCGCGGCGCGCAGTAGCGCGCTGGCCGCCAGGGCGGCGGTCCCGTCGAGCGCGACCAGCAGCAGGATGCCGGGCAGCCAGAAGTTCCATACCAGCACCGCGAGCGCGGCGGTCGCGGCCGCCTCGAACAGGTACAGGCCGCTGAGTTCTCCGCGCCGGGAGGATGCCTCCACGCGGGCGACCAGCGCGGGCACCACAAATGCGGGCAGAACCTGTCCGGCGACGAGCAGACCGGCGACCGCGACGGCGCTGTGGGTGTGTTCGTATACCGCCACCGACAGGGCGATAAAGCCGAACCAGGTGCCCAACCGGTTGACGGTGTAGGCGACGACGATCCGTCGTAGCCTCGGAGAGCGCAGGGGCGTAGTGGGCGCCGTCGTCGCGTTCGCCGTCGCTGACATTGCGATGCCACGCTACAGGCCGCTTGAGATGGCTCCCCGTGTTGCAACGCCGCTCCCGCTTCGCCAGGGAGCGAACGCGCCGGACGTGCGAGGCGGCAGTCAGCCGCGCCCGCCGGCGGCCGCGGGTGGGGTCGTGTCGACGCTGATCACCGGCAACCGCGGGTGGCGGTGGCCCAGCAGGCGCAGCAACGACTCCGCGTCGGTGTCGTCGAGGTCGCCGGCGAGGATCACCATGCGGCTGGAGGAAGCGTGCTCGAGCACCTCGGAGACGTCATCAGCCTCGGAGAACGGGGTACGCGGCGGCAGCGTTGCGCGGAGCTCCGCGCGCAGGACCGCGCGACGCCAGGCGCTCGCGCCCGCGAGCAGCACCGGAGCGACCGGAGCCGCCTCGTGACGCTCGTCCGCGACGACCCGCAGAGCCGGCCTGCGGGCCTCGACCGCATCGACGCTGCCCGTCCGCGGCTCGCGCGGCTCGCCGCAACCACCCAGTGACCTGAGCGCGGGCTGATGGGAGCGCATGCGGGAGCGGCGGGGCGAGACGAGCGGGCTCATGGCAGCGCCTCCGGAATCGGGGCGCGCGCGTCCGCGCGGATCGGAGCTCGAAGCTCGGAGAGCGGCCTCATCATCTTCATCATCATCGTCGGCATCGGCGTCAGCGCCGGCGCGGTCAGGCTCGCCTCGATCCCTCCGCCTTCGCGCGCTCCGGCGCGGCGCAAGGCGGACAGCCCCGCGAAGCCGGCGCCCGTCAGGGCCATCCAGGTTGTGATGATGCCTAGAGCGGTCATCGTGCGGACTCCTTTACGGTCGAGCTGCGCGGGCTTCTGGAGGGGATGCGCGTCATAACCGACATGATGCGTCCTCACGGGCCATTTGTCTGTCGGGCGGACGGTGCTGATCATGTCGTCCTAAAAGTGCTGATCTATGTCGTCCTCTGAGGCGATCCTTGTCGTCCCATCGAGTCCTCCCACGCCGAGATGCCGCTCTGCACTGCCCTATCGCGGGTGTCAAGACCCGTTGAGGATCCGGCGCTAGCCAATACGCGGATGGCATCCACGGCCGACGAGCCGAGCCGTGGATCGATGCGCTGGCGGAGTATCTCGGTCGCGAGTCGAGTGCCGCGCCACAGCGCGAAGAGAGGTCTGCACGACGCGCTACGGTGTGCGCCAATGGAGGCGAGCATCCCAGGGGTGGACAGGCCGATCAGGGTGATCATCGCCGACGACCATGCGGTCGTGCGCGACGGGATCAGGATCGTGCTCGAGCGCGAGGCCGGTGAGTTCGAGGTCGTCGCCGAAGCGGCAGACGTGCCCTCCACGATCAAAGAGGTGCGCGAGCACAAGCCCGACCTGCTGACGCTCGATCTGACGATGCCTGGCGGATCGAGCCTCGCGGCGCTGCCGTCCTGCTTCGTCGCCCATCCGACCCTGGCGGTGGCGATACTGACGATGCGCGAGGACCCCGAGTACGCCAGGCAGGCGCTGCGCGCGGGCGCGCGCAGCTATGTGCTGAAGGAGGCCGAGCCGAGTGAGCTGTTGCAGGCCTTTAGGCTGGCCGTCGCCGGCGGCAACTACCTACATCCTCGCCTTGGCGCGATGATGGCCGCCGGCGATGAGTCTCCCGCCGATGGCGTTGCCCTGTCAGAGCGCGAGCGCGAGGTCGTGCGATTGATCGCCAACGGCTACACCAACCCCCAGATCGCCGAGCAGCTGCACGTCGCCGAGCGAACTGTCAAGACTTACCGCGCCCGCGCGATCGAGAAGCTCGGGTTCTCCTCCCGCTCGGAGATCACCGCCTACGCTCGTAAGCTTGGGTTGGTTGAATAGCCGAGGCGGCGCGGCTCGACGACCGCCGGCGGGGCGTGCGATGAGTTCCGCGCTTGCATCCGGTCTGTAGTGCAACCCGATCGATGAGAGGAGCCGAAGTGATGACAGAGCACGTGCTCGCAGGCCGCGAAGAGTCGCCATCTGCACCGCTGACTGACAGGAACCGCTGGATCGCTCTGTACGTGCTGTGCGTGGGCGTGCTGATGATCGTCCTCGACGCGACCGTCGTGAACGTCGCATTGCCCTCGATCCAAAGCGATCTCGGCTTCTCCCAGTCGAGCCTCGCCTGGGTGGTAAACGCCTACCTGATCGCGTTTGGGGGTCTGCTGCTGCTCGCTGGACGCCTCGGGGATCTGATCGGCCGCAAGACCATTTTCATGGCTGGCCTCCTCGTCTTCACGGCGGCGTCGTTCGTGTGCGGGATCGCGCAGAGTCAGGAGATGCTGGTCGCGGCGCGCTTCGTCCAGGGCGTAGGCGGCGCGATGACCTCGGCAGTGGTCCTCGGGATGATCGTCACGATGTTCACCGAGCCGGCGGAGCAGGCGAAGGCGATCGGTGTCTACGGCTTCGTCGCCTCCGCGGGCGGCTCGGTGGGGCTGCTCGCCGGCGGCGTGCTCACCCAGTCGATCAACTGGCACTGGATCTTTTTCGTCAACGTCCCGATCGGCATCGCCACGGGCGTCGTGGCCCTGCGACTGCTGGCCCGGGACAGGGGCATCGGCTTCAGCGCGGGCGCCGATATTCCCGGCGCTGTGCTGATCACGAGCGCCCTGATGCTGGGGGTCTACACGATCGTCAAGCCGGCGGCGGACGACGGCTGGGGCTCGGGCCAAGCGCTCGGGCTGGGCGCCGTCTCGCTCGCGTTGCTGGGCGCGTTCATCGTGCGTCAGGCGCGCGCTCGCAACCCCCTCATACCGCTGCGGATATTCCGCTCGCGCAACATGTCGGGGGCCAACGTCGTGCAGGCGCTGATGGTCGCCGGGATGTTTGGGATGTTCTTTCTCGGAGCGCTATACCTGCAACGGGTGCTTGGCTACGACGCCCTGGAGATTGGCCTGGCGTTCCTGCCGGCAACAATCGTGATGGGGGTGCTGTCGTTGCGCTACTCCGAACGGCTGATCATGCGCTTCGGTGCGAGGACGATGCTGTTCCCTGGCCTCATCCTGATCGGAGCCGGGCTGCTCCTGTTCGCGCGCGCCCCCGTGAACGGCAACTACGTGACCGACGTGCTCCCGGTGATGCTCCTGCTCGGGTTCGGCATCGGCAGCTCGTTCCCCGCGCTGATGACGCTGGCGATGTCGGGCGCGACGCGGGAGGATGCGGGTCTGGCCTCGGGACTCGTCAACACGGCGGCACAGGTGGGCGGTGCGCTTGGCCTGGCGGTGCTCGCCACATTGTCGGCGACACGCTCCAGTGAGGAGATCGCAAGCGGCAAGCCCACCGCCGTCGCGCTGACCAGCGGGTACCATCTCGCGTTCCTGATCGGAGCGGGGCTGATGGCGGTGGCGATGGTCGTCGTCGTGACCGTTTTGCGTCCGGAGGCCCGCCCCGCCGAGCATGAGCGCTCAGAGCATGCGGAGCATGGCGTGGGGGAGACCGCATATTCCGAGGCCGCATAACGCGGCACGGTGGCACAGGCTTCCAGGGGTTAGAACCAGGCGCTGACCCGACTCGGGACGCGGGCCTCTGGACCCGGCTCGGCCTAAGCCATCTCGCGCACCGGCTGGTCCTCGGCCGATACGGTCGGGCGTCCGGCCAGCGGCACCGTCAGGCGCATCACGGTCCCCTGGCCGGGGCCGGGCACGAGCTCGAGCTCGCCGCCGACCAGCTCTGCGCGCTCGCGCATCCCCGACATGCCGAAGCCGCCCTCCAGGCCGTCCCCGCGTGGGCCCAGCCGGTCGGCTTCCGGCAGTCCCTTGCCGTCGTCGGTGACCGAGGCCCTGACGACGCCGTCGTGCTCGCTGACGCTCACGACCGCCCGATTCGCTTCGGCGTGTCTGCTGACGTTCGTGAGCGCCTCCTGCACGACCCTATAGATCGTGCTCTCAAGCTCCGGGTCAAGTCGCTGGGGATCGTGCTCTGGGCCGAGCTCGATCTCGGTCTGCACCTCCAGCCCGTCGATCGCCTGCGCGCGCCGTGCCAGCGCCTCGAGCGCCGCGGCCAGACCAAGGTCGTCGAGGGCCGCGGGCCGGAGCTCGGTGATCAGGTGACGCAGGCCGTCGATCTCATCGCCCAACCCTTCCAGCACGGCGTCCACGGCGCTGCTCAGCGCCTCGCGCTCGTCGAGATCGCGCGCGTTCGCGAGCCTCAGCCGCAGCGCACCCAAGCCCTGCACCGTCTCATCGTGGATCTCCCTCGCCCAGCGGGTGCGCTCGCGCTCGCGTGCCTCCATGCCGTAGCGCAGCCGCTCGATCTCCACCGAGCGCTCTGCCTGAAGACGTTGCGCGACGCTCGCCGCGAACGCGCTCAACGCCTCCCTGTCCGGACCCCTGAACCCGGCATCGCGGCGCAGCGCGATCACCAGCCCACCGCCCTGGCCTTCCATGCTCAGCGGCTCCACGAGCAACGCACGCGCCTCGATCCCCAGTTCGTGCAGCAGCGCCGCGTCCTGTCCGCGCGGACGATCAAGCGCTACCGGCTTGCCCTCCTGGTAGAGCGCGCCCAGCGCGCTGCCTTCGACCGGCACGATCCGCAGCCGCGGCTTGCTCTCGCCGCTGGCGGCCGCGACGCGCAGCTCGCCCCGCTCCTCGATGATCATCAGCAGCGAGCTGGCGTCGAGCAGCGCTAGGCCGCGATCGGCCATCAGGCGCAGCAGCCATAGCTCTGATCCGGTGAGCACAGCGCGATTATGGACTATGGGCCCGTCGCCGCGAGCCCGTTGCGTTCGCGCTGGGCCGCCGCGCGGGTCTGCGCCAGCAGCTGCTCGCCGCTGAGATCCTCGTGCCACGCGGCCAGCCCGA
>Ga0070711_100001197_pt1 | contig 14019 bp, 16 predicted proteins | sample LARL53metaG_FD_65452 | JGI IMG/M metagenome (GOLD analysis project Ga0070711, IMG submission 65452) | Corn, switchgrass and miscanthus rhizosphere microbial communities from Kellogg Biological Station, Michigan, USA - LAR L5-3 metaG | ecosystem: Host-associated > Plants > Roots > Rhizosphere ... | reverse complement strand
GCGAAACCGTTGGGGCCGGTCAAGCTGGGCACGATCAAGCGCAGCGATGGCGGCGGAACCCAGGTCACCTACCACGGCATGCCGCTCTACACCTTCAGCGGCGACAGCGCCCCCGGCCAGACCAACGGCAACGGCGTCACCGACGTCGGCCACTGGCACGTGGCCACCGTCCCGAAATCGGGCTAGCGTCGCTCAGGCTTTCCCCGAACCGGCCTCCGCATCCGACATTGACCCCACCCTGGTGTGGTCAATGTCGGATGCGCGGGTCTCGGAGTCTCGCCTGCGGCCTTAGCGCGAGCGGACGGCCGCGACCGTCTGCCGCAAGGTCTCGCGAGCGCCGTGATGGGGCATCCAGTGCAGCTTGCTGCGGGCGTTGGCGGTGTCCATCAAGACGGGTCGACGCACCGCCTCGATCCAGGCGGCCTCGTCGGGCAGGAAGGGCATCAACGCGACGGCCTCGGCGGCGACGCCGACCGCGAGGTGCGGCGCCGGCACGGCGTGCCAACCGAGGGCGTGGGCGAGGTCGGTGACCGTCAGCTGCCCCGGACCGGCGAGGTTGTAGACACCGGGCTCGCCGTGACCGACGACCGCCGCGGCGAGCGCCGCCGCCACGTCGTCGTGGTGGACGAGCTGGAAGGGCACGCCGGGGTCGGGCAGCACCGGTCGCAGCTCCGGCACCTTGCCGAGCGCCCAGCGCAGCGGCCCTGGAATGCGCTGGCCGATCGCGAGCAGCGGGATCATGTCGAGGAGCAGGGTCGCCTCCGGGCCGGCGACGATGCAGGGCCGGAAGACGTAGGCCTCGGTGCTCGATCCGGCCAGCGCCTCGTGTAGCTCCTCCTCGACCTCCGCCTTGTGCGCCGAGTAGGGATGGCGGGAGGTGCCGCGCGCCGGCTCGTCCTCGGTGAGCAGGTCGGGCATGCCGCGGTGGAACCCATAGGCGGCCACGGATGAGGTGTAGACGAGCCGCTTCGCCCCGGCCGCCGCGGCCGCCTCGAAGACGTTGCGCGAGCCGACCAGGTTGATCTCGCGGCTGTCGGCCCCGCCGGCGAGGATCACGAAGGCGAGATGGACGACGACGTCAGCATCGGCGACGAGCGACTCGACCGCGTCGCGATCGAGGATGTCGCCGCGCCGGTATTCGGTCTTCTCCCAGCCTCGCGAGGCCATGTCGAAGGGCCGGCGCGCCATGCCGATCACCCGCTCGACCTCGGGCATCCGCTCGAGCGCCGAGATGAACGGCCTGCCGATCTCCCCGGTGGGACCGGTGACTGCGACGGTCAGCATGCGGCGATTCTGACGATCTCGATCAAGCCCTCGAGTCCTCGCAGATCTTTCGGGTTCAGCGTGTAGAGAGGAAGGCGGTGGGCGAAGGCGGTGGCGGCGATCAGCAGGTCGACCGCTCGCGCGCCGCGCGCCTTACGCCCCACTGCCATCGCGGCGGCGTAGACCTCGCTTTGCGCGCGAGCGCAGCGAGAGTCGAACGCGAGGGCTTCCACGCCGGATTCAAGCTCCTGCAGCCGACGCTGTCGCCGGGCACGCTCGACGTCGTTGGACGCGGCGAGGGGCCCAACGGTGAGCTCCGCCAAGGTGAGAGTGGAGACCACGATCACGGCGGGCAGATCCGTCACGTCGATCCGATCGATCGCTATGACGACTGAGGTATCTAGAAGGCCTCGCCCGACGGGCGCCTCATCCACGCGGCGTAGGGTCTTGATCGACGTAACGGTCGATGTCGGCGCGGAACTGCTCGTAATCGATATGCGGCGAACCCGCGAAGAGGGCGACGAACTCCTCTCTCGGAATGAACGTCTTCTTCTTCTTGCGGATCGGCCGTAGCTCTCCGACCGGGCGCCCGTTGCGAGTGACGATGAAGTCCTCGCCGTCATCGAGCGCTCGCATGATCTCGCCGCTCTTGTTGCGCAGTTCGCGTTGGGTCAGTTTCCGCGTCATCCTCGCCACCGTAGCACGCGTGCCTCATAGGCGAAAGAAGCTTCCGGGCAAGGCGATCGGGCAAGCCGCCCTGAGCACCCGCGGGGATACCGAAGAACGCTCGACGCGAGGGAATCCAGGCGAGCTGCTGCTTGAGCACGCAGACGGACAGGCCGCGGGCGGTCAAATCGCGGACGGCGAGCGCGGTGAGGGCCCGGTCAGCTGGAAGGTCGGCTCGGAGCAGTGCTCCACTCGATGCGAGGCCCGGCACTTCCAGGGCGTCTCGGAAGAGATTCGGCGGCAGATGAATAGCGGCGATCGAGTCGCGGACGAGGGGTAGCGCCGCGGCCACCGACTCGAAAGCGCTGTCCTCCGCCGGAACCGCCAGGTGACACGTCTGCCCTCGCGCCGCCGCCCGAGCCATCGGCAGGTGGATCGCGAGCCGTTCCTCCAGCTCGCGGGCTCCGGCGGAGGCGATCAGGGTCGGGCGCGGCGGGCGACCGCCGACGTCGACCAGCAGGCCCGCTCGGTCGGGCTCGGAGCCGGCGCAGGCCAGGGCGGCCGCGGCCGCCCTGGAGCCGCTCGCCCTGCCCGCTGCCGTGACCAGGACGACCGGCCCGGTCAACGGCCCACGCTCCTCGCGAAGGCGGTGCTCGTGGTAGCGAGGCGCTCAGCCAGGCCAGGAATTGGCGATGGCGGGCGCAGCGTCACCGAAACCCGCCCACCTGCCACGACAACATCTGCTTTCCCGCGGGCCCAGGCGGGCAACGCCTCACGCACGGCCGCCCCGACCGGCCGCCCGGAAGCGAGCGCCAGCGCCCCGGCCTCGGCGGCCCCGTCGGCAATCGTCGTCGAGTAGCCGGCGATGCCGAGCTGCAGGGCGATCAACCCGGCGAGGAGGATCGCCGGCAGCGCGGCGACGAGCTCGATGGTGGTCTGCCCGCCTTCCCTATTCGCCATCGAGGTTGCTCCTCGTACCCACGGTCAGCGGGGGGATTCCGGGCAGCAGAAGAGGCACGGGCACCCGCACTGAAACCCCACCGTCGTTCTCCACCTCCGCTTCGGCTCGTAGCGAGGAGGGCAGCGTCCGCTTCGCCGCCGCCGTCGCGCTCGCCCCGACCGCAGCCGCTCGCGCTCCCGCCCGGGCCGCCACCCCAGCTGACCACAACGCCTGCCCGAGCAACGCGATCTGTGCCGCCACGACGAGCGCCAGCAGCAGGAAGGGAACCACCGCGATCAGCTCGACCGAGGCTGTCCCCTCCTCCCTGTGGCTTGCGCTGCTGGCGCTCCGTGACGGCACGCAGCCACCGTTCCAGAGCCGGGCCTACGCGTGGGCACGGAAGCTCGCCGATCTGTCAATTCGGACGCGCCGGTCGCGCGCCGGCGCGCTCAGTAGGTGTGGGCGTCGATCCAGATCCGCCAGATCGCCGCGACCGAGGCGCCGAGCAGGAGGATCCAGAGCAGGGTGCCACCGCCGCTGGCGAAGAGCTCGTCGGCGCCCGCGATCAGCAGGGCGATCATCCCCAGCGCGCCATAGAGGATCGCCCGCCGGGCGTCGCTCAGGGTCGCCAGCGTCAGTTGGTTCTGCCGGCCGAGGACGAAGAGCATCCAGGCGAGCGCCGCCAGGAAGCCCATCGTGATCGCGGTCAGGACCGCTTCGGCGACGTGCCCACCAGAAGGCAGGAAGGCGACCGCGAGGGCAAGCGCCATGACGATCGCTGCGTTGCGCACGGTGCGCATGACCGGATTGTAGGCCGCCCTTACTTCTGGGCCATGGCGACGATTCCGATCGCCACGGCGGCGACGGTGACGGCGAGGGCGAGGGCGGCGAGGGCGGCCGCCGTGCCAGCGGCGAGCGGTCGCTCGTCGCGGTTGAGGTCGGCGAACCGGGCCGCCCCCCAGATCGCGACCGAGAAGACGACCGTCACCCCGACCCCGGCGATCAGCGAGGCCGCGATCGTCTGCAGCAGATCCTGGGTCTCGACGATAACCGCCATCGCGTCAGCTCGCCGGGACGGGCGCGCCGGTGCGCGCGCGACGGTTGAAGATGGCAACGATCAGCGCCACCGACGCCAGCGTCACCAGCACCGGGCCAAGCGCGCCCGTGCCGAAGAGGCGTGTCAGTCCGTAGGCGGCGGCGCCGATCGCTGCCGCGGCGGGGAGCGTCAGCAACCAGGCGACGACGATGTTCCCGGCCACGCCCCAGCGCACAGCCGAGATCCGCTTGCCCGCCCCGGCTCCCATCACGCCACCGTTGATTACGTGGGTGGTGGAGAGCGGAAAGCCGAAATGCGTCGAGGCGAGGATCACCGCGGCGCCGGCGCCCTGTGCGGAGAACCCCTGGGCCGCGTCCATCTTGATGATCCTCGTCCCAGTGGTGCGGATGATCCGCCAGCCGCCGCTGTAGGTGCCGAGGGCGATCGCCGTCGCCGAGGAGACGATCACCCACAGCGGCGGATCGGCTTCCGCCCCGAGCGTGCCGTTGGCGATCAGCGCCAGGGTGATCACCCCCATCGTCTTCTGCGCGTCGTTGGTCCCATGCGCCAGCGCCAGCAGGCCCCCGGAGATGATCTGGCCGTAGCGAAAGCCCCGGGTCACGACGCCCGGACGCTGCCCGCCGACGATCCGGTAGACGAGGCCGATCGCGAGGCCGGCGACGGCGAGGGCGAGGACCGGCGCGACCACGGCCGGGATCAGGACCTTGCCGACCAAGCCTTCGGCGATCACCGCGTCGAAACCGGCAGCGGCCACGGCCGAGCCGACGACGCCGCCGATCAGGGCGTGGGAGGAGCTCGACGGCAGGCCGAAGGACCAGGTGATCAGGTTCCAGGCGATCGCCCCGATCAGGCCGGCAAAGACGATCGTCGGCGTGATCACGCCGGCGTCGACGACGTCCTGGGCCACCGTCGCCGCAACGGAGATCGAGATGAACGCGCCGGCGAAGTTGAGCAGGGAGGCGATCGCGATTGCCACCTGCGGCCGCGCCGCGCCGGTCGAGATCGAGGTAGCGACGACGTTGGCGGTGTCGTGGAATCCGTTGGTGAAGTCGAAGGCGAGCGCCGTGCCGACGACTATGACCATGATGAGGTCAGACGACATGGTGACGAGCCGAGGCCGTCATGAGTTCTTGATGACTATTCCCTCAAGGATCTGCGCCGCCGTCTCGGTGGCATCGATCGCGTTCTCGAGCACGGCGAACATGTCCTTCCAACGGATCACGACCATCGGGTCGATTCCGTTGGAGAAGAGCGAAGCGACCGCGTCGCGGGAGATCCGGTCACCCTCGTTCTCAAGGCGGTGGATTTCGATCCAGTACTTGTCGAGGTCCTTGAAATCCGGCAGGTGCTCAAGACCCTGGGCCAGCTGCTCGCACGCCTCGACGAGGACGGTCGTCAGCGCCTGCGCCTGCGCCATCGGCGCCTCGATCTTGTAGAGGCCGAGCAGGTCGGCCGCCTCCTCGGAATAGTCGACGATGTCGTCCATCTGGGTCGCGAGGCCGTAGATGTCCTCGCGGTCGATCGGCGTTACGAAGGTGGAGTTGAGCCGCTTGACGATGTCGTGGGTGATCCGGTCGCCCTCCTGCTCGGCCTTGAGGATCTCCCGCGCAAGGCCTTTGTCGTCGGGCCAGGACCCCATCATCTCGTCGAGCAGCCGACCCGCATGGACGGCGTTGTGGCCGGCCTCGATGAAGAGGTCGAAAAACGTTCTATCGCGAGGCAGGAGGGAGAGGCGCGCCACTGGTTGCCATCCTATTGGCAGCGCCAGGCGCCAGCCTTCGTCAGCTCGCTGCTACCGCGGCGAGCTGCTCCGTCACCCTCGCCGCGTGCCGCTCGCGCAGCTCATCCTGCACGCTGCGCCGCTGGCCGTTGGCGGACGTCCGGCGCGTCCACTCCCCCGCCTCGTCGAGCTCCCAGGCGTTCGCGTTGTCGGCGAAGCAGCGCTCCATCACGTCGAGCAGCTCGGCGCAGAGACCGGGGTCCTCCACCGGCGTCACCAGCTCGACCCGGCTGTCGAGGTTGCGCGGCATCAGGTCGGCCGAGCCCGTCAGGACCCGCGTGCTTCCGCCGCGCTGGAAGGCGTAGATGCGCGAGTGCTCGAGGAAGCGCCCGACGATCGAGACGACCCGGATGTTCTCGGACACCCCCGGGATTCCCGGCCGTAGGCAGCAGACGCCGCGCACGTTGAGGTCGATGCGGACACCGGCCTGCGAGGCCCGGTAGAGCGACCTGATGCAGGCGGCGTCGACGAGGGCGTTCATCTTCAGCACGATGCGGGCGTCTTCGCCCGCGCGGTGGGACTCGACAGTCGTCTCGATCTCCTCGAGGATGCGGTCGCGCATCGTCGTCGGCGAGACCAGCACCTTGCGGTACCCGGCCGGCCGGCCGTAGCCGGTGAGGAAGTTGAACATCTCGGCGACGTCGGCGCCGACCTCGGGATCGGCGGTGAAGAGGCCGAGGTCGGTGTAGAGACGGGCCGTCGTCGGGTTGTAGTTGCCGGTGCCGATGTGGACGTACTCGCGCACCCGGTCGCCCTCGCGGCGGGCGACGAGGATCGCCTTCACGTGCGTCTTCAGGCCGGGGATTCCGTAGACGACGTGCACCCCCGCCTCCTCCAGCGACTTCGCCCAGTGGATGTTCGCCTCCTCGTCGAAGCGCGCCTTCAGCTCGACCATGCAGACCGCCTGCTTGCCGCGTTCGGAGGCGCGGATCAGCGCCGGCACCAGCGGCGAGTCGTCGCTCGTCCGGTACACGGTCTGCTTGATCGCGAGCACGTTGGGGTCGGCGACCGCCTGCTCGACGAAGCGCTCGACTGAACTCGGGAAGGAGTCGTAGGGGTGGTGGACGAGGATGTCGCCTTGTCGGATCGCGGCGAAGATGTCGACCGGCTCCTCGTCCTCGCCCTGCAGCCTCGGCTGGGTCACCGGCGTCCACCCCGGGTAGCGCAGCTCGGCGTGGCCGGGGACGTCGGCGATCGCCGTCAGGTCGGCCAGGTCGATCAGGCCGTCGACGTCGTAGACCTCGCGGTCCTCGAGGCGGAGCGCGTCGATCAGCTGCTGGCGCAGCTTCTCGTTCATCCCGGCGGCGATCTCGAGCCGCACCACCTCGCCGAAGCGGCGGCGGCGGATCTCGTCCTGCACCGCCTGCAGGAGGTCGTCGGCCTCATCGGAGACCGTGAAGTCGGCGTCGCGGGTGACCCGGAAGTAGCCGTGGTCGACGACCTCGGTGCCGGGGAAGAGAGCATCGAGGTTGGCTGCGATCACCTCCTCCAGCGGCACGAAGGCCTTGCCGCCCTCGTCGACCGGAAGGAAGCGCCCAAGCAACTCCTTCGGCACCTTGACGCGGGCGATGATCTCGGTGCCGCTCTCGGGATCGCGAAGCAGGACGCCGAGGCTGAGCGAGAGGTTGGAGATGTAGGGGAAGGGCCGGCCGAGCCCGATCACCAGCGGGGTCAGCGCCGGGAAGACCTGCTCGTGGAAACGGACGTCGATCTCGCGGCGCTCGGCCTCGGTAGCCGAGTCGAGGGAGACGATCCGAATCCCGTGCCCCTCGAGGGCCGGCCGCAGGGTGCCCTCGAAGCAGCGCTGCAGGCGCCGGTCGAGCTCCAGCACGCGCGCCTGGATACCGTCGATCTGGTCTCCCGGTCCGAGGCCGTCGGGGCCGCGGGCGTCGATGCCGGCGTCGAGCTGGTCGAACAGGCCGGCGACCCGCACCATGAAGAACTCGTCGAGGTTCGAGGCGTAGATCGCGCAGAATCGGACCTGCTCGAGCAGCGGCACCTCGGGGTCCTCGGCCAGCTCCAGTACACGCTGGTTGAAGTCGAGCCAGGAGAGCTCGCGGTTGAAATAGAGAGCGGGATCGTCGATTCGGCCATCGTACTGCCGCGGCCCTGGCAGCCCGAGGGGCTCAGGCAGCACGGGCCGGCGCTTGCCCGGCAACCGGCACACCTGACGCGATCACCCGCCTGTAACCGTCGGCGAGCTGACACATCGAGTGGTGCCACGAGCGCTCGCTGACCGCACGAACCGCGGAGGCGCCAAGGTGACTGCGCAGCAGCGGCGAGGCAGCGAGCTGGAGCACGGCGCCGGCAAGGTGGTCGGCGTCGGGGCGGCAGAGCATGCCGGTGTGCCGGTTCTCGACCAGCGACGCCGGCCCGCCCTCGGCCACCGCGACGACCGGCAGGCCGCTGGCGCCCGCCTCGAGCACGACCTGGCCGTAGGTGTCGGTGGTCGAGCAGAAGAGAAAGATGTCGGCACTGGCGTAGGCGCGGGCGAGGTCCTCCCCGCCAAGCCAGCCGAGGAACGTCGCGCGCTCGCCGAGCCTCTCGCGAAGCTCCTCCTCCTCGGCGCCGCCCCCAGCCAGCAGGAGGTGCAGGCGCGGGTCGTGGGCGTGGGCGCGGAGGAAGCTCTCGGCGAGCAGGTCGGCGCCCTTCTCGCGAGTGAGGCGTCCCGCGTAGAGAACCTTGACCTCGCCGGGGAACTCGTCGCGGGCAGCCTTCGACGGGGAGAAGCGGGAGGTGTCGACGCCGCGCTCCCAGCGGCCGAGGCGCTCCGCCGGCAGACCCAGGTCGAGCAGCGAGCGATCCGCGGCGGGGCTCGGCGAGAGAACGTGAGCGGGCGCCCGGTAGAAAGCCCCGAGTGCCATCCGCGCCATCTCCTCGAGGCCGGCGTCACCGCTGCGCAAGCCGGCGTAGGTCGCGAGCTCGGTGTGGTAGCTGGAGATCAGCGGCGTGCCGGCCACCTGGTTGAGCAGCGTCGCCGCGATTCCCGCCGGCCCCGGGGCGGTGACGTGGAGCGCGTCGTAGCGGCCCTCGGCCAGCGTCTCCACCAGGTCCGGCAGGCCGGGCACGCCCAGGGTCATCCCCGCGTAGAAGGGCACGTCCAGCTCGCTCGCCGCGGGCAGCCTGCAGTCCACTCCGGGGTCGGTGCCGACGACCTCGACCTCGAAACCGGGTACGCCGAGCTCCCTGATCTTCTCGATCGTCGCCGTGACTCCGTGCATCGCGCCGATGCCGTCGGCGATCACCGCCACCCGCGGGCGCTCGCCGGGACGGCCCGCCAGCTTCGCCTTCTCGGCGCCGAGGAAGGCCGTAGCCGGAACGTAGGGAATGGCAGGCACGATCGCCTCGAAAAGGCCCGAAGCAGCGGCGGCGATGTCACCCCCGGCGGCCGCAGCCGATCCACTGGCCACCACTTCGCGCAGCCGTCGCTCATGGGCGCGGCGGGCGCGGCGGTAGAGGTCGGCGTGGCTGAAGCCGTCGCTCTGCAGGTAGTCGAGGAGGGCGTGGCCGCGGACACCGAGCTCGACCGAGCTCAGCCAAGCCTCGAGCAGGGCGCGGGCGTCGTCGGGACCGATGTCCGCGGCGACCTTGCCCTCGCGCGCGGCACCCTCGGCGATCGCTCGCTGGGCGATCTTGAGAACGACCGAGGGATCGGGTGCCTCCCCTTCCGCCGCGTCGTCACCCTCGAGCGCAAGGGCCCGCGTCGCCAGAGCCATCGCCGTGTGCGCCCACTTGGCGGCACTGCCCTGCTCGCCCCCGGCCTCGGCTTCGCCGCTGCGCAGCCGTTGCAGAAACTCTTCCGGCGTGGCGGCCGCGGGTACCTCCGTGTAGGTGCGGCCGATGTCCACGCCGGCGTGATCGTCGGAGCCGCCGACGCCGGTCCCACCGTGCGTCTCGGTGTAGATCGCGGCCGGCATATTCAGCTCCGGCGCCCGCGACCCGTTGCGCACCTCCCAGATCGGGAAGAGCTCGGCGAGCCGGCGGCGGTGGCGCGCCGTCAGCGGCGCCTCGACGTTGTAGAACGGGTGCGCGATCGCGCAGACGATCTCGTTCTCGTGAAGGTGGGCGGCGCAGGCCTCGAGGTCGCCGGCGTGTGCCTGCAGCCACTCGTGATCTCCGGGAGTGATCCCGTAACAGAGGACGTGAACCGCCTGTGGCTCGCCGGCGAACCGGGCGGTCAGCTCCTCGGAGATGAAGCAGTCCGCACGATCGGCAAGCTGAAGGCAACCGTCGATCGTGTCGTGGTCGGTGATCGTGACGAAGTCCATCCCGCGCCGCTTGGCGAGCTCGTAGACCTCGTCCGGAGGGGTGGCGCACTCGGGCAGACCGAGCGAACGCTGCACACCGAGCCGCGAGAGCGCGGAGGCGGTGGAGTGGCAATGCATGTCTACTCGGGAAATCATCGGCGTCTCCCTGCTTTAGTCGTTTCCGTCACCTCCAGAATTCGCTATTTGCAGGCAAGACTTGTGAAGAACCCGGAAACGCGGCGTGAACTTCGCGTGACCTGGATGACTAGAGGGAGCGCTCGAGCGCCGCCCAGGTGCCCTTGCTCGCCTCGGCCTGCCAGAGCTCGACGAAAGCGTGAAAGAGGCGCTCGCGGCGGTCTCGCAGCAGCGCCGTCAGCGCTGCGATGTCCTCGGTGCGCCGCAGCATCAGGTCGCAATCGTGCAGGTCACCGAGCACGGACTGCAGCTCCTTGCAGGCCTTGCGCGCCGCCTCGGCCTCGCTGCCAATGCAGCCACCGACGATCTCGAGCACGTAGCGCAACCGCTTCGCCGCGATCCGCATCTCGTGCTGGACCGCGCTCGCGTCAGGGGCCAGCGCGGCCTCGGCGAAGCCGCGCAGCTCGTCCAGCCGCGTGCGCACGATGCGGGTCGCGTTCACCTGCAGGGAATCGGCCGGGTCGAGGCCTTCTACCGGGCGCGCCCTCACCGTGCGCTCCTCGCGAGCTTCTTCAGGCGCCGGCGCAGCTTCCTCAGGCGCTTAGCGGTGACGAACGCCTCGAGCTCCTCGTTCGCCTCGCGCTGCTCCGCCCGCATCTCGTCGAGCACCCGATCGACCGCCTCGCGATCAGGCCCCTCGAGGTCCATCCCGATTCCCTCGAGGAGCTCGATTTCCACGTCGACATCGCGGCGGGCGCCAAGCGCGTCGGCCAGGGCCTTGACCCGCTTCAGTGCCTTGCGCCGCCGCTTCGCCGGGAAGCAGGGCTCGAAGATCTCCAGGGCGGCGCGCAGCCGGCGGGTGGCGACCCGCATGTCGTGCACGCGCTCTGGGTCGCCGAGGTCGAGGACTCCCTGGGCATGTTCAAAGACTTCCTTGGCCCGCGTCCCCACCACGCGCGCCGCGGCCACCGCGAACGGCGCCTCGCAGTCGAGCTCGACCTCTCTCGCACGCGCCACGCCGTGAGGCTAGCTAAGCGGCGATGCGGAGTGGCGAGCCGTTGGCGTTGCCGTTGAGCAGGTCGAGGATGACACCCTCGCGCAGGCCGCCCTTGCCGATCTGCAGCGGCTGGCCCAACAGCTCGGAGACCTTCTCGAGCAGCAGGACGCCGGTGGCGAGAATGCGGACGCGTTCGGGGTCGAGCTCGAAGCGCCGCGCGACCTCGGCGGCCGGATCGCCGCAGAGGACGCGGACTCCTCGCTCGAGCGTCTCGTACTCAAGCACAGCTCCGACCAGGCGCCGCAGCGATGTGGCGCTGCCACCGACCGCCACCGCCTGCCCCGGGTGCTCGATCTCGACGCCGGTGAAGATGTCCTCGATCCGGTCGCGCACGCGGCGGATCTCGGCCGGAGAGGGCGGATCGCCAGAGATCAGCTCGTCGGCGAGCGTGCCGGAGCCGACCCGCCAGGAGCGCACCTCACTGGCTCCGCCGGGCACCGTGCCGAGGATGACCTCGGTCGAGCCGCCGCCGACGTCGACGACGCCGACGCGCCCTTCGACCGGGTGACCGAGCGTCTTGGTAGCGCCGATGAAGGAGAGCCGCCCCTCCTCCTCGTCGCTGAGGATTTCGACCTGCACCCCCGCTGCCTCACCGATCCTCGCCACCGCATCGGAGCCGTTGGAGGCCTCGCGCACGGCGGCGGTGGCCACGGCGCGGATCTCTTTGGCGCCGAGCTCGCGGGCGAGCTTGACCTGGGTCGAGACCACGTCGCGGACCTCGTCGATCTTCTCCGCCCGAATCGCACCGTCCCCGTCGAGCGCCTTGTTGATGCGCGTGTAAGCCCGCTGCTCCATCACCTTCTTCAGCTGGCCGTCCACAGGCTCCGCGACCAAGACTCGCGTCGTGTTTGACCCAATATCTATGGCGGCGCAGAGCGTCACGGGGCGGTCTTCAATGTTCCCAGACGCCCCGGATCTCAACCGCTGGAAGCTCAGCCCGGGCGCCGGCGCGCTTGCAGGCGAGTGTCGGATGCCGCTGTCCGCGGCTTGTACTTTTTGCGGAGCCCCGCCCGGGCGGCAGCAGTCCAACTGCGTTCGCAAAAAGTTGAGCGGGCAGTGCGTATCCGACGCTCGCCTGCCTACTGCACCGGATGAGAGGCGTCCTCGAACTCCCGAAACAAGCCCGTGACGACGAAGGCGACCTGCTCGCCGATGTCGACCGCGTTGTCGCCGATCCGCTCGATCGCCCGTGCCGCCAGCAGCATCGTCATCGCCCACTCGCGCCGGTCGGCGTCGTCGCCAATCTCCAGTGCCATCCGGAAGCACTCGCGGTTGAGGTCGTCGACGACGTCGTCCTGGCGAACCAGGTCGCGCGCCATCTCGACGTCGCGTTCCTCGAAGGCGCGCTTCGCCTGCACGATCAGGGTGCGCGTCTGCCGCGCCATCGCCAGGATCGTCTCCACCATCTCCTCGTCGGCGGGTGGCTCGTTTCCCGAGAGCGGGATCACCTTGCAGACGTTCACGCACTGGTCGCCCATCCGCTCGACGTTCTTCAGCACGTGCAACAGCGCCGAGATCAGGCGCAGATCGGTGGCCACCGGCGACTGCGTCGCCAGCAGGGTGATCAATGCCTGGTGGACCTCGAGGTAGCGGCCGTCGATGCGGTCGTCGTCGGCGATCACTATCTGCGCCAGCTCGACGTCTTGGTGCTCGACCGCCTCCGCGGTCCGCTCCAGGGCCGCGTTGACCAGCTCGAGGCCGCCGAGCGCGCTCGCCTCCAGCTTCTCCAGTTCATCCTGATAGTGCGAGCGGGTCTCCGGCATCAGCCGAACTTCCCGGTCACGTACTGCTCAGTGCGCTCGTTGTCGGGGTTGGTGAAGAGCCTCTCGGTCGGGCCGACCTCGACCAGCTCGCCGCCGAGCATGAAGGCCGTGGTATCGGCGACGCGCGCCGCCTGCTGCATGTTGTGGGTGACGATCACGATCGTCACCCGCTTCTTCAGCTCGCCGATCAGCTCCTCGATCCGCAGCGTCGCGACGGGGTCGAGCGCCGAGCAGGGCTCGTCCATCAAGAGCACCTCGGGCTCGACCGCGAGTGCCCGGGCGATGCAAAGCCGCTGCTGCTGACCTCCCGAGAGGCCGGCGCCGGGGCTCTTCAGCCGACCCGAGACCTCCTCCCAGAGCCCGGCTTCGACCAGCGCTTCGCGGCCGCGATCCTCGATCTCGCCCTTGCCGGCGTCGGTCAGCCGCAGGCCCGCGGTGACGTTGTCGAGCACCGACATCGTCGGGAACGGATTCGGCTTCTGGAAGACCATGCCGACGTGGCGCCGCACAGCGACCACGTCGATCGCCGGGTCATAGAGATCGATGCCATCGAGCCGCACGTGGCCCTCAGCACGTGCGCCGGCGATCTCCTCGTGCATCCGGTTGATGCAGCGGACCATCGTCGACTTGCCGCAGCCCGAGGGCCCGATGATCGCGGTGACCAGGCCGGCGTCGAAGCCGAGGTCGATGCCCTTGACGGCGTGGTTGGCCCCGTACCAGGCGTTGAGCCCAGCCAGCTCGACGTTGCCGCGATCGCGGCGAGGTACCTGCGGGCGGGCCGTGCCGGCCGGGACCTGCTGGGAGGACAGTTGTCGGGCTTGCTCGGCGATCTTGCTCATCCTTCCATCCTTTGGCGGGAGCGGGCGTAAAAAACTCGCGCGACGACGTTGAGCAGGAGCACGAAGGCGATCAGGATCAACGCCGCCGCCCAGGCTTCGGTGTGGGCGGTCGGGCTCGGCGACTCCGAGGCCTGGAAGATGAAGATCGGGATCGAGGCCAATCCCTGGCTCGGATCGGTGAGGTTGCCGGGGGCGAAGATCGAGCAGAGCAGGAGCAGCGGCGCCGTCTCCCCCGCCACCCTGGCCACCGCGAGCAGGGCCCCGGTGAGCAG
>Ga0070711_100001195_pt1 | contig 14022 bp, 12 predicted proteins | sample LARL53metaG_FD_65452 | JGI IMG/M metagenome (GOLD analysis project Ga0070711, IMG submission 65452) | Corn, switchgrass and miscanthus rhizosphere microbial communities from Kellogg Biological Station, Michigan, USA - LAR L5-3 metaG | ecosystem: Host-associated > Plants > Roots > Rhizosphere ... | reverse complement strand
ATTCCAAATATTGATAACCTTATAAATTTGATTCCCAATTCAATAAAACGAAAGGACTAGACCTAACTTAACAGTTATTGCTTGATTTAAGGAAAGACAAAATCATTAGGCGAATAAGATAAAAGATATAGTAATTACTAAATATTATATACTCATAAATTGACTCGGGCGACTTCTCATGATACGCATTGAATAGATAGCTAGAAAAGTTATTCACTGGGTAAGACCTGTCACACGAGTTACATACAAATTGCAGAATTGTTCAAACCCATGATGCTAAGAATTGTCAAGATGGGGCTTGATAGTCAGGACAAATACTGAGCACTGCAGATTCGAAGACAGTTAGAACCACAGTTTTACTCAGGTCTAAGGATAGCGCAGATATTTCTTAGGACTGGATCGTAAGCGTCCATCGATTGGAAAGACAAGGTGCCGTAGCCCGAATTGCAAATAGTAATGATAACGATATCTGAAAATCGTCATCATCACTCTAGTATAGTGACATTCTTATTGGGTAGTGTAACGTTATATTGTTATGAAGTACCGAGATAGAAACGAAATTACTGCCCAAATTCTTGAAAGTGCTAACGGCAACAGAGTACGTCTAACAAAAATAATGTTTGACGGATACCTTTCACACACGGTAACTAAGGAATATCTGGTACTCTTAATAGAACAGGGTCTGATCGAATATCTGGATGGAGACAGAACATTCAAGACTACAGAAAAAGGGATGAAATTCCTGCGTATACATGACAGAGTGGAAAAATTGAATCCTGTTGCTCCTGCATTGCACAGCTGCTTGGTAAAGGATTGATTTCCTTAAACGACTCTCATTATGATAGAAGTTGGTAAGAATAAATCATTAAAGGATTAGACGGAAGCAAAAGCGTTTTACGGTGCTCAATATGTACCGATAAGATATTATCCTGAACAGCAAACATGAAATTTTCTTGCGCTACGCTTTGATTCTAATTAACAACAACTGAATTATAATAACTTGTAACCATTCATGTGATTAATCTCATTTGGGCCTAAGTGCTGCGTAGCTCATGGAATTAAGGCCACTCAGGAAGCTTTGTCATAATCGCCTTCGGCAATGTCTCATTTGTACTCGAGGCGATGTCTCTGACTGTGTGTACTGTCACACGCGCCGCCTTGGTTGTTTCTTGTATAGCACCAGCAGTACCGCTGATGATACTGTCTTCTTTCAAATCCATAGCAGTATCACGAATTTCTCTCGCAGTGTCACGTGCAGCTACCGTAGCTTCATATACCGCGTGTGTTAGTTCATTGATTGCTCCACTTTGATGAAGAATTCGTACTGTTTTTCTCGTTTTATTTGATCCTTCATGAATTGCTTTGGCAAGGTTCTTTATTGACTGCGCAATATGTCCAGGATTCAATTGTGTTGAAACTCCTTTATTTGGATAAACATTTCTGGTTTTGTATGGGCGGCTATTTTCCTTAGTCATACCCATTATATGCGTTTAGACATTATAAATATATACAATTGTATTCTTGATGGTTCAGATTCAAATAATACGGTTTGGAACAGAGAATGACCGATAGAGATAATTGTAAATCATCGCAACGATTAACCGTGTTACTTTATACGAGAGAATGATAACGATAGTTCAGTTCACGCAGTTCTGTCTTTTACATTCCTTGCGAATAATTGAAAAATGTCCCCTGATTATGAGTCATGTCAAAATGAAATAAATGCCCACTCGTAGTCAGATGCAACTCCTAAAAATATAGGTCACCGTCTTTGAACCTAGTTGTTCTATTTCATTCCTGACTAATAAGTCGTTATCTCGAAGTTGGTTTGGTAGCATTTTGGGTCGCGTTAGAAACAGTTTTAGATTCAGGGCTTGAGAGGTTTTTTACTACACCTCCAAATGATTGCTTTGCTTGGTTGGTAATATTTTTCATAATTGAGGTTAGACCAACTTTATCTGCACCCTTCTTAACGCCTGCAAAGAATGTTTGCCATCCTAGACCGAGTATAGCCAAAATTATGACAGCAATTACTATCCATGTAATTACGCCCATGCAACTAACCTCGACGAAGGCATTGTCGGTTAATTAACATAATGCCTATTTTAACGATTATGGAGACACCCACTAGTTTCTTTCTCACGAACGAATTTCACGATTCCGTTGAGCTCTTACTATTGTCCATTCGTGTGCTCCAGAAGATGAACACAACGACTGAAAACACGAAGTAAATCTTTGGATACATGTCATAAGTTGGTTGAGTTTTTTAAGAATTAAAAGGGAAAGGTGGGGTGAATATAGTCCGCGTGCGATTTAGACACTCATAATTATATGCTACTGACAGTATTTTTTCTTCTCTAAACGGAGGACCAATTATTTGCACTGATACTGGCATATTGTCTTTTGTTAACCCTATGGGAGTGCTAACTGCAGGAAAACCGGTGCTTTTAAATAACATAGTATTCCGAAGGAGAGCTTCTCTAGTTTGCAAAACAGTACTGCATATATCAATGTCCATTAGTTCATCGAATCTAGGGGCAGGAATTATAGTTGTTGGAACAACAATAACCTCAACTTTCTTGAACATCATAAGAAGCTCCTTTTTTAATTCATCATTTATGATTCTCATGGCGTGTATATAATCAACCGCAGATATTTTGGTTCCTTGAATTAGCATCTCTCTTACTTCTCGGCTATAATCTTCCTTTCTTGACTTTAACCATTGTGCATGTACTTCTGATGCCTTTGCATACCTGATTCCTTTCCAAGTGTTGAAGTATCTTTCAGGATTTTGAAGAACTAGATCAAACACCTTATATCCTAACGACTTTATACTTTCCAAGAATTGATAGAACAGACGTTCAACTTCCGAATGAACATAATCAAAGAAATAGTTTTTTGGTACTCCTATAGCTATTCCTTCAACATTGGATTTTTCAATAATGTTTGTATATGGTGGAACTTTTTTGTGTTTGGAACTTTGATCGGATGGGTCCCATCCCGATGTGCATTCTAAAACAGCAGCCAAATCCCATGCGCTCCTAGTAACACATCCGACATGATCCAACGATGGTGCAAGAGGCATAACACCATACTTGCTAACCCTTCCATCCATACGTTTCAGTCCGACTACCCCGCAGAGTGAGGATGGAACTCTGATGGATCCTCCCGTATCAGTTCCCAAAGATATCCACGCCATACCGGCTGAAACTGCAACAGCAGAACCGCTACTTGAACCACCTGATATTCTTGACTTATTCCAAGGGTTTTTCGTGTTACCATAAAAAGGATTCACTCCCGTAATTCCAGATTCAAACTCATTCAAATTGTTACTGCCAAGTAAAATTGCACCTGCTTCTTTAATTTTTTTGATTCAGGTCGCATCAGCCTTTGGAAAATATTCAGATAATATTTTTGAACCTGCAGTGCATCTAATATCTTTTGTATAAATAATATCTTTTATTGAAAAAGGAAGGCCATGCAAAGGACCTCTATAGTTTCCCTTACTAATCTCCCTTTCAGCTATTCGTGCATTGTTATATACGTCTTCCTCGTCAATAATTGTTACAAAGGCATTTAACAATGGGTTGAATTTCCTGATTTTATCTAAGCAAAACTCAATTAGATCTACAGGTGAGATATCATTCGTCATTATTTTCTCTGATAATTGTCTAACCGATAACAAAGAAAACTGTAATCCTTTTACCATACATGTCGTCGTGTTTTTGTGCTTGAACTTAATTTATACGCAGATATAAGAGTGTACGACATTTCTATGAATTGAACAGACACATGGCATGGTTACATCATATGTCAAGCTAGAAAAGGTACAATTCTCTCATATTATGAGTAATTTCGATGCATGCTTTATTGAAAATCAGCCATGCCACATTTGCTTCCCTTTCGTTGATGGTTTGGACCCAACCTCATAAGGCTTAAGTAAAAGCGTCTTCAGCTAAAGATATATGAAAATAAGAAAAGCAACGGGTATTATCGGAGTTTTGTTTGGAACTATGCTTGTTATGGCAGGAGTTGGATTCACTAAAAATAGCCTAGTTAACGAAGCATTTGCCGCGGCAGCACCAGGAAATAAGACAAATGCAACTAGTACACCGAGCGTTCAAAATGGAGCAACGACGCCGACTTCACCTTCTTCTTTGAGTAGTGATATAAAAACAACGACAACTAACAACAATATTACTTTAGGAAATCCATTCTATATAGAATATGACAAAATCACAACTCAGGTACCAGTTCCTTTAAGAAGTGGAGGGACTGCTACGGGGGTAATATTCTCAGGTACTGGAACCGTAAAAGGCATAGGCTTCGCAGCGACTGGCAGAGCTTTGATTATCCCTATATCCAAGACAACTGTAGATATTGATGGAGGATTAGTTATTAAGGCCAAGGACGTAGGGGGTAAGGATAATGGGAATGCCACGCTTAGTTTTAGAGAGATTAGCCAGATAATTGCTCCTAGAACTATGCAAGGAAGTGGAGCAGCTATCTTTAATGCAAATGCAACAGGAAAGCTGTCTTTTCTTAGCAATACAGTAGCTATATTTACCGACAACGGTAGCAAAGATGGCACCAATACAATTAAGGCATGGGAATGGAAGTATAAAGGGTAAAAACAGATAATTCCCTAATCCCTCTATATATCGATTAAGAGGATATAGAGTTAGTTAAAATAAAAGTGGGCTTACGCTAGACCTACTGTTAACGTGTTAATGTCCAAGCGTATCGCGCAAGTAAGATGATTTTCCTATCAGGTTATTTGTTTGTCATATACGCGGTTTGCTCTAGGTTATTTGTTTGTTCTAGAGGAATTTGACTGTTTTACACAACTCTTTTGATATTTCAGAAATCTAGAACTACTCAGTTAATATATCCATAATGGTTATTTTAGTTGACCCGGCATAATGAGATGCAAAACGTGCGGTTTTGACGAGAACCTTCCGTTTCGATGTAATTACTGTGGAGAATCGTTTTGTCATCTTCATAGAATTCCCATAAATCACTCGTGTCCACATATAAATAAATTTGCAGAAAAAAGAAGGCTCATGATACAAGGTAACTATGATGATGGCCCTGCTGCAGCATCATTTAGTGGCAGTATTGGAAGATCATTACTTAGGGCAATAAAGATAAAAAGCTCAAAAACCGAACTATTACACCTCTTTGTTGCCACACTTTTAGTCACAGCCGTAGGATTATCATTTAATCATTACAGGTATACTTCATGGCAATTTCTGGTTATATTTGTTAGCGCCTTTCTTGTTCACGAATTAGCTCATAAATTTCTGGCACAATATTATGGAAGCTGGGCGGAGTTTCGTGCGCAACTATATGGACTAATAATTACAGCAATATCGGCTTTACCCTTTATGCCGTTTAAGTTCATAGCTCCCGGTGCAGTTATGGTTGGATTATCTGACCGAAATAAATTTGGAAGAGTTGCACTGGTGGGACCATTAACTAACTTGGTAATGGGATTTTCATTTCTAATATCAACATACCTTTATCCATATCATTCGTATCTGTACGCAGGTGCGTCATTTAACGCATGGATAGCGATGTTTAACTTGTTGCCATTTGGAGTACTAGACGGACAGAAGATCTTTGATTGGAACAAAATTGTATGGGGATGTGCCATGGCTATCACCATGGTGCTGTTTATTGCTGCATATATCTAATCAAAGATTTTATATTATATATTATGCAAACAGGTCTGTTTGGAATTAGGAATATGGATTAAGCTGCAAATCGGACATGTCACGCATGCAATGTACTTATGAAAAAGGATGAGCTAAGGGGAAAGGTAGTTCGTCATTGCATGTAATTCGTATCCGAGTTCATCTAATTTCCAACTAACTAGTAGACTGTTTCTTACATAGGTCATAGTGTCCACGATAATTCCTTTAGCAAATCAAAACAACTTGAATTTATTGCAGTCTCGTGCATTAGCATAAGGTGGAGGACATTCCATTTCTTCAAAGTTAGAGTAATATACGTGTCCTCGTATACGTTCACCTCTTAAAACTCTTGTACCATTGTCGCTTGCAACTGCTTTCCATGCATCAAAGCCTTCATCAAAATTGGTCAGATCAGCGCGATTATTTGACGAATCATCTCCGGTCAAATGTTCATTCCATAGCTTGACTCTAAGCAGTTGTGCAAGTGTTGGTGAGGTAATACCAAGATCAACTTCAGTCGAATTTTTAACCCCATCATTATCCATATTTGCAGAGCCAATAGTTATCCATTTATCATCCACTATCATAACTTTTGCATGCACATAAATCTGTCTCCTTTTTTCATTAGCCGCGTTATGTTGTGATATCAAGCAATATGTATTAACACGATTCCCTCCAGCATTTCTTAATTTTTCCAGATTTCTGTTAATATGATTGATACTTTCTTTTGAGACAAGGCCACAGATAAACCCTGGGAGGTTTGGTTCCATAGGACTTACAACCATTACTTTCAGATTTTGCTCTTCTTCTAGTCTCTGGACAAGAAGCTGGGTTATAAATTCACTCTGAAAAGAAAATTGGTTTTCAATGTATATACTATACTTCGCTTTTCTAAACATTGCGGTATACCATGATGATATACTATTACCATCATTATCATTACCACCGTCGTTGCTCAGTTGCTTCCAAGTTCGTAACGCAACAACCTCTGTATCTCCAATGGAATTTTGATTTTCAAATGATGGTTCGATTTTTACTCTCTTGGTCAGGTTGATATCTTTGGTTATTGAATATGTCCATCTCTGCATAAAATGGTAAGTTAAATCCGTTACGACTGGACCTTGAACCATTGCATGGGCATCATGCCATGGCTCAGCATTTAGATCTCTTAAGGGATTATCAAAATCATGGCAATTGGTATCCCATTTACCGTGAGACAAGTCTAGTCCTCCACAAAAGCCTATCTCGTTATCTATAACAATAAATTTCTCATGATGACCGGATGTAAAGGTAGGGGCGGTATTATCAACCCTTACCATCAAATTTTTTGCAATTCTGGAATGTTGGACAAGTCTCTCTAGAGGCTCGAGTTCTCCTACTCTCCCGTTCAATCCGCGTTTGTGTGCAGTAGGTAATAGTCTAACTATCAGTTTTGGTTGCCAAACAATGATTTTGACTTCTACTCCTTGTTTTATCTTTTCTAACAAAAGGTCTTGCAGAGGAAGGGTAGAGTAATTCTGGGATGACTTGATATTTTCGGATTCTGATTTGTTGCTGTTTTCAAATACTTCTCTTAAGAATCTCAAGCGAGGATCTAGCTCATAATTGGCTATGAAGATACTCGATTTTGCGTTGAACATTTTTTCATACATCAGAGTAAATGTTTCTTGACCATCGACAGTAAACGTTACACGGTTGCCATGTGTACTTTCACCAAACCTAGTCCTCAATGTCATATCTTCCTACCTCGACATTCGGTTAAAGAGTTTATGTGGTGAGCTGTTCTTAAAGAAAACAATCTTTGAATGTCTAGGGCATCTTTTGTGTGAATAAAAATAAGAAATCATCTTACCTATCGTAGTTACGATATATGGTCATTTCAGTCATTTTTACGTTATACTATATGCCATATAAGGATTAAAGCTGCTCATGCATAGGTCTTATCTATTTTAACGAATATGTCCGCGAATGCATCTTTTTAATTAATGGTGTCAAAGTCTGTTCTAGCATGAGATTCTCTAGTATCAGTGATAGCCAATCCATTTTCCTTTTAAAGCTTTACGTGCGTTTTGGCCTAGAAGCATTGGGAGCAATTATTTTTATTATATAGGCTCGCCCCTTTATGCTTCGTATTAATTTCCTTCTTGTGTGCCCGGAAGCATAGTTAAGACTCTCAAAGAACGTTGATTCTTTTGTGAGCCACTCACTGTGACTGACAAAGAAAATAGAAAATGTGCAGGACACAATTTGGCACATCTCGTTTCGTTCTAATTATTCCGTATGAAGATAATAAGAAATCAAAAGAAGCCTACTCCTTCTATCTTGGTTTATTATAAAAAAATCAACATATTGTATGCAAAGTCCCGTAATAGAAGTGAGCGAGACAACACATCCAATACTGCAAGAACGGATGATTCATCAGCAGAATCGATTGAACAACTCAAAGCGAAGTTAAGCACTAAATATGATAAACAGAAGGAGGTTATCAGTGACAACTGCCCATGAGCAAACAGATCACTCAGATAGTAAAAACCAGATCAGCTGAAAATCAGAAAACAATAACGTTTTAGTAATGCGTATAGTTTCTATCACAAAGAAGGAGAACGAGTATCAAACCCAAACTCAGAATAATTATTGTTGATGATAACAGAGACGTTACTTCTATTCTGGCGGGTACTTTTGGGCTAAAGGGATATGAAGTTTATAAGACATTCAGTGCTGAGGAATGTCTAAACAAAGTAAACGAATTAGATGGTAGAGTGGATATCATCTTCGTAGATGGAAAAATTGCAGCTGATAGAGCTGCATTATTGATTATCAAAGTAAAAAGAATTAATTCGGATATCAAGATTATGGCATTAGCACAGGATGAAACCAATAAAACTAGGGTTTTGGACTATGGTGCTGATGAGTTTGCAACAAAACCCATTAGCGCTGAAACCATAGTAGATAAAGTCAGCAGTATGTTACTGACAAAGTAGATGCTGACTCAATCGTACTATGGTCTTTTATTTTGTGTATGCATAAAAACTCCGATAAATGATGTTTTATTGTTAGTTGCATTAGTCTTGTTACTGGATTGTTTTGAGCTGTGAAATGAGTTAGTAATCACCCAACAAATATCTAAATTGATTCATATACCCCGGTTTAGTATGCTATGGAGATGATCTTTTCAGCAAGTATAATATTGTCTATATCTTCAGACCATCCCATTGTTATATGACAACAATAGCAACACCATTAAATTTACAGTCACCCGACACCGATGTTTATTTAATTCCTTTATTGTGATAACACTTCTCGAATAGGATAAAATATCAATGACTCGTCATTCGTCCTCATCTTCGTTTATTCGTGCTTTCTCTTCTCCCCCGGTTCTCTCATTGATTTTTGCTAGAATATTCTATGCTGTAAACTGGTTCAACATTTCATCAATATTCTATTTGATAGTCATAGACTTTAAGCAAGACATATCTATGTTAGGATTAATCACAGCCAGCTTTCTTGTAGGTATTGGTCTTTTTCAAGTAGTTGCTGGTATCCTTGCTGCAAAATACAGCCCAACGAAAATCGCCATTTGCGGAATTCTCATTGCGTCTGTTGCCTCTCTTTTTACTGGTCTAGCTATTGAATTATCCCAAATAATGATCCTACGATTCCTAGTAGGTATTGGTATGGCGTTTTTCTTTGGACCTAGTGTCATTTTAATTTCAGATTATTTAGGGAATGGATCCGAAGGATTAGGAGTAGGATTACTTAACTCAGCCCAAGCATCAGGTGCAATTATAGGCATTTTTGGGTGGGTGCTAATTGCAGAGATGATTGGTTGGAGAATAAGTTTGGTAATAAGTGGTGTATTAGGACTAGTTAGCGGTTTGTTCTTAGTCTTCGCATTAACAAGAGGAGTGAAGAAGATGAATGATAAAGGACAACAACAACAACATCACCAACAACAATCCCACCCCAGCTACGGTACTATCAAGCTCTCTGATTTAAGGCAAACTTTACTCAATAGGTCACTGATTATCCTAGGTTTGGCATTACTTGGAATCCAAATAGGATGGAATGTAATATCTACGTTTACCGTATTTTATCTTAAAGATCATTTACATATCAGTCCTACTATTGCAGGTTTGGTTGGGAGTTTATCTTTGGTTTCAATACTCATCTTCTCTCCCATTTTTGGAGGAATTTATACTAAAGTCAAGAACTCTAAAAATCTGTTGATCTTATGTGCAGTTGCTCTATCGGTAAGCATATCCATTATTGCACTCAATACATTTTATGCAGCTATAATTTCAGTCATACTGGCTGGTTTTTTTGCCGCTGGGGGTTTCATTATTCCTTATGCTAAAGCAAAAGAAATAAATGAAAAATATCAACCAATGTATCAAACACTTGCAGTGAGTTTTGTTAATGGAGTGTCATTATTTGGTGCATTTTGGGTGCCATTGTTGTTTTCAGGTATAGCTAGACATTCAGGATATTCTATGGCTTGGATGTTAGGTAGTTTGCTTACATTAGTACTAGTCATTCCATTAATCAGGCAAAAATTATAGTGGTACCTTGTTAAAATGATGTTTAAAACGGGGTGAATTGAGTAGTCATAAGTCGAAATAATTGTTAATGCCTTTTTAGGCCAGGAATACAATTGGTAAAATATTAATGGTAGTACAAATAGTCTATAATTCTTAATACTAGTTTAACGGGAGCAGCACTAAATAATAACGCTACTAACGCCAGTGAGTTGAAAAAAGGGAATTGTTACTATGATCTTCCCTTTCTAACTGACTTGTTTCCCCCTAGAGGCTTTGACCGTTTTTGCATAGCAAGAGAAGCTTTTGCTTTTCTCTTCAGATTAGTAGTTTTAACCCGTGCCTTTCCAACTTCTTTTTTGATTATCTTTGCTGTTTTCTCTGAAGTAGCTTTCGTTGTTCTCCTTGCCCTTGCGGCTCGTGTTGTAACGGTTTTACTTGTCTTAGGTGCTGCCCTGGGAAGCTGTCTAGCTGTTTCTTCCGCTGCACGTACCGTTTCACCTGCTGCCTCAGCTGTTTCTTCAATTGCACCGGCCGTGTTTGCAGCTAGATGACTGTCTCTGATCTCTTTAGTTGTATCACTGACTTCTTTCGCTGTATCTCTTGTTGCAACAGCAGCTTCATGTAATGCCGCCGCAAGTTCTGTAATTGCTCCACTCTCGTGAAATTTCTTTACCGTTTCTCTCGCAGTAGAAGATACTTCACGAATGGTTTTTGCTACATCCTTCACCTTGTCTGCAGCTTGTTCAGGAGTTATTTCCCTTGATGCTTTATGTCGACTGGCACGTCTTCGTTGTGAAGTATTCAATCTATGTATTCTTATAGTCTCTAGCTTAAAAACATACAAGATTATTCTCTCGTACCTTGATTACACTAGCAGTGCTCGCAGTTTAACTTTGGACCCTTTTTCTTTCTTTTCACAATCTTCCAATATCCATTCCTCATTTTTTTCGAATTCAGGAGTAAAATCGTCCGAGTAAAGCCACTAATTGCTATTACCTTATCATGTGCGATAATAAGGCTGATTTGTGGAAAAGGCTGCTAATTTGCATTCGAGTTCTTAAAGTCGTGGATTTGGCTTTTAAGGAATAACTACCTGCTTGAACTGCAAAGGTTCCAGCTTATTGTGGACGAAACGCTAACACTTTCGTAATTTCTTGAAAAGTAACATGTCATCAACAATTAGTTTGAAAGAGTGAAATTGGTGTCATAAATAAAGTCACAGTAATATACAAAGACTGCGAAAGATGCTAAATACCTACATTGGATAAGTTCTATAAATGATAATGATCGGCCTTGTTTCTTTTACCCTAAAATTCGTGAAGAATGAATCTTCTGACATTTATGCAGTATAAACAAAAACAACTAGAATTTATTCCCATCTGTAATCAATAGCTTTCTACAAGTCATTATCGCTTAAACCTAAAAGAGTGTAGACTGCTTAAGTGAATGGAGATTAGGGTTAGGAGAACTATGAACCACACAGTAGCAAACTATCCCTAATCCTTTCTTCTTTAAGCTAAATCTACATTAAAATTATTATTATGTAATGCTATGATAGATACGAGTGGTAACTTTATACCTTGTTCTTAATCGGTAAAAGATATCTGTATTGCTAAGAGTCATATTCTAGGTAATATTTGAATCAGTATTTTCACCATAATCTTTCTAATGAATTTATCATAGTTCGAATATATCGCCAGATTCTCATATAATTTTAACACTCGATGTGAAGCAGTTCAAATATACCATAATGGATGATAGCCTCTTTGAGAACAAATGAATCACAAAATCGAACGCATTACAAAGAACCAAACTTCTATACTAGTCGTACTAGCAGCCGTAGCAGCTGTATTAGTCACAGGTACTGCAGCTGTAGGAACTGGACACATTGCACTTGCGGATAACGGCAACAATACAAAAGCTTTCAAGAATGCCGGTATTAGCCTTCCTACGGACACAAAACAAAAGCAAGAATGTCAAACTGCTGGTGCAGCCTCTCTGGTCACAGGCTCATGCACTGCCCTCTCCACAAATGCTGTTACTAACCAAGGTGGCGTCTTGCACGAAGAGAAGTAACACCTCGCAATAGCACCTCCCATATTTTTTTATCCTCCCCTAGAAATAACAAATAATACGGAAAAAGAATTGGGTTGGATCATTAAAGGCCGAATCTCGTTGTGACTATAATCTTTCTAAAGAATATATCAAAGTTTGAATATATCTACAATTTCCCTATATTGTTAGCAGTTGTTGTAAAGCAGTTCAAATATACTATAATGGATGCGGCAGCAGAAAACGCAGAAATAGAGGAAACAATATCAGCAACAGTATGCCTAAACACGGGCAACAACACAGCTGATATACACGGCTGATCCTAACTCGTTTGAAGGAAGTAACAATATGTATTCTATCCATTTTTTTGGAGAAAAATTCTGCCAAATGCGGCTATTAGAAACCCAATATAAAATAAAAAATATTAAGTCACTCAATAGTTCCTGATCGTCATGAGAATGAGCATCACCGCTATAATGCGGTTATCGGATAAGAACTGAAATACAGTACAGTTACTGTCGATTTAAGTCAAGTATTTCATTCAACACCCAATTCAATGTCTCTACCTCTGTCCAGAGACTATCTGTATACGCTCTGTTGTGAGTCTTGTGCATTCTGTGTCTTATTTCTTCGATTCTTTCTTTAATTTTATGCTCCAATTCAGATAATTCATACATTTGGGTCGATAGATTGTTTGTTTGTGAATATATCGATTGGAGCACTAAACTGAGACGGGGTCCATTGGTCGTGATGACGTGGGCAATCTCCTACAATTGTTTTATGGAGATAACGTTAGTTCCGACCGATACAGAGAAGCAAAAAAAGGGCTACAACTCAGAATTTTCGCCTCCTCTTTATTAGAAAATAAGAATATGTTGAACTGAGTGTATTTTTTATGTTGTTACTTCTGTCTTCTTGAGTCTGTTCGATGGAGGATATCAAGATCTTTTAGTGTGGATCTCAGGTTTTTGATTCCTGTTGGAGGTATGTGTTTCGTCGTATCCCCTGTAGTTTAAGGCGAGTTTATAGAGTTTTGAGGACGTCTCGCTTAGCGATAGATTGCTTTTTTTCAAAAAAAGAAGATTTCATCTGAAGAGGAAGAACCGTGGTATGATAAAATTTGCAAACCTCCTTTAATTTGCATAGTTCACAATTTGGTTTTATCGGAAGGCAGATATTCTGACCATACATAACAAAAGTATCATTCACTTTTAGCCAATATTTTTTAGCAAGAATTCGACTGAGCTCGATTTCAGTTTCCTCTGGAGTTTTAGTACTAACAAGTCCTAATCTGTTTGAAATCCTGTGAACATGAATATCAACCGGGATAGCGGCCTTATTAAATCCATATACTAAAACACAGTTTGCTGTCTTTCTTCCGACACCCGGCAACTCGAGAAGTTTTTGAACATCATCTGGAACTTCTCCATTGAAGCGTCCGACTATTAATTGCGAAACTTCCTTTATCCGTTTAGCTTTAATATTATAAAAACCAATACTGTGAATTATTGCTTTAATTTCTTCTATATCTGCATTAGCAAGCTCATTTGCATTTTTGAATTTTCTAAATAAGTTGTTTACAACTTTTGTTGTTATTTCATCTCTTGTTCTGGCTGATAGAATAGTTCCAATAAGTATTTTGAAGGGATCATGCTGCTGCTCGGCTTGTAGTCCTTTGAGTGCCGTAAGTCTAGCTAGTTTATTGTGGGAAAGAGATTGTTCCATTTTCATAAGTA
>Ga0070711_100001193_pt1 | contig 14031 bp, 9 predicted proteins | sample LARL53metaG_FD_65452 | JGI IMG/M metagenome (GOLD analysis project Ga0070711, IMG submission 65452) | Corn, switchgrass and miscanthus rhizosphere microbial communities from Kellogg Biological Station, Michigan, USA - LAR L5-3 metaG | ecosystem: Host-associated > Plants > Roots > Rhizosphere ... | reverse complement strand
TACTCCTGTTCGATCCGTGTTTCTTTGATCCAAAAGGAGGGATTCTTGGCTGGCTCTCCTTCGATACGCACAACGGCAAAATCTGTTGCATCGACCCAAATCCGTCCTCGATACAAGAGCTTGTTCTGGGTTCGTGGCTCGACGGAAAGAACGTACGCCAAACCGCTCGAGGTCGTTTCCTGACCGACCAGAGAAAAGGTGTAATTGTCGCGATTCAGGGCAACGGCTTTCTGGTTATCCGCGCGGGCTGCCTCTTTCTCGCTCTGTAACATGCGTCTAAATATGCGCTCGATTAAAAGCTGGGAGCCGTTCTCAGACCGGATAGTAAACTCCTTTTTGTCAGGAGCGTCATAGTTGACGTCCACCACGATTTCCGCAGCTCGGGGGCCGGGAAAGCCGTGATATTCCAATCGGTAGGTTCGTGTACCTTTGTAGGCAGCTAGAGCCCGGGAACGCTCGAGGTTTCTTCGCTCCAGATTCCCGACAATTTCTTCAGCACTGAGCGGTACCGCCTTCTTAGCGACGTTGGGAGTTTCCAGCTGCACACCTGCCATCTGTAACACGCCCAAAAAGATCAAGATAGGCAGTACAAAGGCGCTTCGTTGGAGAGGGGTTTTCATTCCTTTTCGCAAGAATACCGCCGACCTTGACCCATAAGTGTTCACTATTGACCAGTATTCAGCCCCCTAAAAATAGGAAAATCCCGTGAATTCACGCCACTGGGGGCGAGAGACCGCCGGGCTGATCTTAGATCGTAACGATATCCAACCTATTCACTCCGAGTCGCGATTTTCTCCCAGCTCATAAAGTACCGCCTTAGGAGGGCGCAACCGGGTGCGCGTTCATCTCATTAATCCTAGCGAAGTGTCCTTTGGCACGGCTGTCATTACTCCGCGGTGGCTTTATGTTTTGGCGGCCGCGACGCCCACTACTTTCGGAGATCCTATCCTAGTTGACGAAACTCTGGAAGCCCTCGATCCACTGAGCATCGAAGCGGGAGACATCGTCGGCATTGGTATTCATACGGCGAATGCGCTACGTGGTTATGTAATAGGAAAAGTGGCTAGGGAGCGCGGCGCCTATGTGGTATTTGGCGGTATTCACGCCACCCTCTATCCGAACGAGGCGCATGAACTGGGGGGCGCCCACGCAGTGGTGAAAGGGGATGGCGACGTGGTGTGGCGCAGAGTGTTGACAGACTGTTCAAACGGAGCGCCACTGCAGGTTTATGAGGGTGGTCGGATCGAGGCTTCCGAATTCCTCCAGGCGCGCTGGGATTTGGTTCCGCGCAAGAGCTATATGTGGGCTTCCGTACAAACCGTTCGTGGCTGCCCCAAACATTGTTCGTTCTGTTCGGTTTGGCGAACTGACGGGCAGCGTCCGCGACAGAGAACCTCGGATGTTGTGATTGAGGAGATCGTACAGCTGCGGCGGCTTGGATTTCGCTTCATTGCACTGGCCGACGACAATTTTTATCCTGTGACACTGACTGATCTGCGTCTGGCGGAGCAGCAGAACAACACCGCTCGATTGAATGAATTGAAGGCTATTCGAGCAGAGCGCTTCGAACTGATGGCGCGTCTGGCCCAACTTCCATCGGACATGATTTTCTTCACTCAAATCACGATGGAAGCGGCGGAAGACACGGAATTCCTGGACGCTATGCGCAAGGGAAACATAAAGGGCGCATTGGTGGGAGTTGAGTCGGTGACTCCGGAAGGGCTCAAGGACGTTTATAAGGAGTTCAACGCTTCCGGAAACGATTTGGTAGAACAGCTAAAAACGTTTCGTCGCCACGGCGTGTACGTGCTCGGTTCGTTTATCTTTGGGTTGCCCAGCGATCGTCCCGAAACATTTAATGCTACCGCAATGGCCGCCGCGCAGGCGGAGGTTGCGTTTGCTCAATTTGTGATGCTGACGCCGTATCCGGGTACGGTTGACTTTAATCGGTGGGAAAAAGATATGGCGCAATCCCCAGTGCTTGTCGGAGGCATTCCGATCACCAGGCGCTGGCTTATTCCGCCGGCCCTGCGACCGAAACTGTACTGGGAACATCCAACCATGTCCGCGGAAGAAGTTCGAGAGCGGACCCAGTCGGTTTGGGACACTTTTTACAGCATCAAATACATCTGGGCGCGTTCCGGGTTTATCAAGTCGATGCGGGCTCGCCTGGCGTTCGTCTTGATCTCGAAAATCTATCGCCAGATGTATGCCGATACCGGCATTGCGACTGATAGTGCCCGGGTATCGCGGTCCGCACAGTGGGCCCGTTGGCTGGCTAAGCCCTGCCAGCGCCTGTTCGCGGCAGCTCCTATGCCTCATCTAAAGCTTCCTGAAACCTGGGTAGTACCTTCATCCACAGAGCAGGTGAGTTCGGCTGGTTGAAGGATCACTGATAGCTGTAGATACATACTTGCAACCCTACGATGGATTGCGTTGAGATCGGTCGATCCTGGTCGTCCAGCTTCATTTCCACTGAACGATTCCCGCCTCATGGCAGGCCTCCAGATAGTCGCTGACCAAATCGATGTTCAGCGGCCCGTATTCGGCTGACACTGCGTCACGAATTTCTCCCACGGAGCGTTTCCCATCGATAAAATTCACGATTTCGTAAGCATAGAGTTCAGAAAGCTCCTGTTCGTTGAGTAGGGGAGTGGCGTCGCTATTAAGCAACTTGATTTTTGCCATTCGCTCGGGCGACAGACGGGCCTTGAGGACGTTGTCATTCTGGTAGGTGAGTGGTCCAAATTCTCCCACGCGAATCGGAACCTTACCTGCCGAAGGTTGTGTTGACCAGGGTGCTTTCGGTTCCGAGCCCTGTGCCCCGCGTGCTCTAGCTTCGCCATCGATCCATGAGCAAAAAATCGTCACTTGATCGGTGAGGAACTTTTCGCTGCCGGCGTCAGAGCTGTTTCCTTGGGTGAAGTTCGTTAGGGAATGCAAAGTGCCCACTTCTCGACGTAGACCCTGACGCATCAGATTACGCGATTCGTACCAGGCGGAGTTGGGATCCAGCGCCGGCTCATCCAGCAGACCATACGCTTGCTGGAACAATTTCGCCAAACGCGATTCAGACTGGGCAGTGAGGAAGGGAAGTGAGGCTTGCACTCGCTGAGAATCCAGGGTGGCATAGACGTATCCAGCTGCGGCGCCCAACAGAGCGACACGACGCAGTTTGGTGGGGTCGATTTGCTGAAGAGTGTCATGGTCGGTGTGAATATAAATATCAGGCCAATCGCGCAAATAGAGTGAGGGAACGCCGATGGTTGACGAGTCATAATCGTCATGATCGCTGCCCGCAGAATAGGGAGTTACGTCAGCCAGGAATTGATCGCGTGTTCCCTGATCTCCGGCCCGGTTCTCGATTACCGCTGCTTCCGGTGCCGTACCAGTCTCCGCATAGTTAGTTGCTCCTGCCTTTATGCCCTCGGCCAGAACAGCACCTACGTCGGTAACGAAACTTGGCAGCGACCATGGTGTCCCGGTCAGGTGGAAAATGGATTTGTTCTTAAAAGGGTCGCCGCCCACCATATCCATATGGATGTCGGCGCGTAATTGCTTGCGGATCTCCGGATGCCGGCTGAGATACGCCATCGTACCTTCGACCTCGGGTCCCCAGACAAATCGTAATGTACGTAGCGGACGCGGCAGCGACCCATGGCCGATGAGTCGTGCCAAGATGCGAGCCGATTCGAGAATAGTTACGCAGCCGCTTCCGTTGTCGTTCGCGCCCGGTCGCTGATGATCGAGATGGCAGCTATAAACGATCTCCCCACTCTTTGGATCGGAACCGGGGATGACGGCGCTGACTACCGTCCAGTGACCGGGGCCGACCTCGGCTTTTACTTTTGCGGATAAGACGATAGGGTCTCCTGCAGCCAAACGTGCTCGCAGTGACGCTGCGGTATCGCGCGAAACCATAAAAGCAAATCCGGTCGTCTGCCTGGCTTCAAGATGGCCCCAACGGATGATGGTCCGATCGAGTCCGGACCAGGCGGTAAACTGGTTTGGCATATCGCTCACGATTCCCGCGGCTCCATGCTCCATAACAGCCATCCCCTGGACTCGAGCCAGCACACCATCCGCGAGCACGATTTTCCCGCGCACATCTTTGCCAGCATAATCGCCTTCGCGCGTCCCATCGCCCACATCCACCAACGCTGTTTCAACGTCTGCAGAATGGCTGTAATCGGCAAGCCGGATCGGATCTGTGGCCCAATCTCCCAGGAGGAGATGTTGCGGCCGGACTTCCCATAGTTGGCCGGCTTCGACTTTCCATCCCAGATATGAGCGCATCAAACCATAAGAAGCCTTCCCGTCGATAGGGAATTCCTCGCTTTGGATGTCGGATAAACCGTACTGACGGGCGCGCTGCAGGATGAACTGTGCTGCCTGATCGAATTCCTCGGTCGCAGGAACACGGTGCAGGCGCGTGATGTAGCGCAAGCTTTCATAGGGGTCGGCGCCGTTCGCCTCATCGCGAATTTTGACCCACTGGTCGGCAGTCAGAAAGGGCTGTTGGGCGTTGCTTGAAATGGCTGCGACCAGAAAGACAATGCTGGTGAGAATAAGACGAAGGGTGCGAGTCATCGAGGGAGAGCATACATTCGCTTCGCGCTTTCGCGCAATGCGACCGACGCTCCCCCGCGACCGTGTCCTGGAAATACGCCAAACGAGTTATGCGCTAAGAGCCGTGGTCTTGGATTGATCAAAACTGGCGTGCTTTATAAATCTTAGCTTGGGTCTGGCATGGCGATCGTACACCCGGTTTGCTATGCTCCAAACGCTCTCAAAGTCTTGATCACTGGCGACGATAGCGGCTGCAATCTCGGAAATGAAATCGTTGAATTGGCCAAGATGGTTCAGTTCGGCTGCGAATCTGGCGTTCTCGGTGGCGCAATTGGGGGACATCGTACAAACTCCTAAATGAATTTTCTAAATCTTTAGATGTTGTATCGCGATCGGGAATACCGCGCCATCCATTAGATTTCCGATTACGTTGGTGCTAGACCCTGCAAGTTACTCGCGGCCGACTCTATTGACCATTGGCAGTTTGAGGGTGCGCCTCGACCTTTACCGAGGGCAAATTGGCAGAATTCCATCCTCCGCCCAGAGCTTTTATCAGTGAGACGCTGGCGGTCATGCGACGGCGCAGGATGTCCACGGCGGCTCGTTCGTCAGCCAGAGCCGTGCTCTGCGCCGTGGTCACTTCCAGATAGCTGACCACTCCCCCCTTATAGCGATTGGTGGACAGTGCGAGAGAGTGCTCGGCAGCTGCCACGGCGGCCTGTTCCGCCTTGGCTTCGTCGTCGAGGATCCTTAGTGTCGCGAGATTGTCTTCGACCTCTTGCAACGCCGTCAAAACAACCTGTCGATAGTTAGCCTCGGATTCGTCATACGCAGCTTTTGCCTCCTCGGAAATTGCGCGGCGGCGACCTACGTCGAAGACAGTTACGACGGCCGATGCCCCGACGCTCAGGAAGCCGCTCGGTCCTTGAATCAATGTCGTAATCGAAGTGCTTTCAAAACCCCCGGTCCCACTCAGACTGAATACGGGGAAGTAAGCGGCTCGCGCCACTCCGATTTGTGCGTTGGCGGCGGACACGCGTCGTTCCGCGGCAGCCACATCCGGACGCCGTTCGAGCAGATCCGAGGGCAATCCCGGAGGAATTACCGGTGGCGGCGTGTTCCAAGGCATGGCTGGAACAGTGAAACTGGAAGCATTCTGTCCGGTGAGAACCGCAATTGCATGCTCGTTCTGGGCCCGCTGGATCAGCACGTCAATGGCTTGCGCGCGAGTGTTTTCCAATTGAGTCTGAGCTTGGGCTACATCGACGGCGGACGCCACTCCGCCCGCATACCGGTTTTGGGTAAGTTCCAACGCCTTCTCAAAGGCACTGACGTTGGAGTTGAGTAATTGCTCTTCAGCGTCAAGCGTGCGCATCTGGAAATAGTCAAGTGCAAGTTCGGCATGCAGACTGAGGCTTAATGATTCAAGATCGGCAGCGCTGGCCTGGGCATTCGAGCGCGCGGCTTCCACCGTGTGGCGAACCCTGCCAAACACGTCAGCTTCGTATGACACGTCGAAGGGGATAGCCAGATCAGTTCCATTGGTTGCGGTAGAAGAAGGAACCAGTGGACGGTTCTGTGAGAGGTGCTCACGCACCACTGATGCACCCGCCGTCACCGAAGGATAGTAAGCGGCACGATCGAATCTGACCAACGCTCGTGCCTGGCGGAAGGCCGCATCTGCCGCCTTTAAATTCTGGTTGGAAACATTGACTTGTTCCTCTAACGAGTTCAGTTGCGGATCCTGAAAAATCTCCCACCACTTGCCTCGCGCGATCTGGTCGGCAGGCTGAGCTGACTTCCATTCTGGAGGCACTTCCTTGTAAGCCGGAGGCGAAGGAATGGAGGGTTTGGAGTATTTGGGTCCAACCGCACAGCCAGTAAGAAGAAATGTACTAGCGAGCAGGGCAATGAACGCAAGTCGGACATCGGCTTTCGGCCGTAAAATGTCGGGCTTTGAGCCGAGATCTGCGGTCTGGCGCACACCGTCGGAATTCCACTCTATCACTGTGCCCCCTGGGCGGTTCGGACAATGCGCACGGTTTCTCCGCTGACCACCGAATCCGGCGGATTGATGATGATCTTCTCATTTCCATCCAGGCCAGCAACCACCTCAACCTCGCTTCCAAAATCATGGCCGAGGGTGATTTGCTTAAGCTCGACTTTCTGACCGTTTCCAACCGCAGCCACCCGCAATCCCTCTGAACGGAATAACAGGGTATTGACCGGGAGAATGAAGGTCGAGGCGGCGGTCGGCAGCTCAAGATGAACCTCGGCGTAAGAGCCAGTGAAAAGCTGACCAGTGGGGTTATCCACCGCGATCTCCACCAGAAGTGTGCGAGAACTCGGGTCGATCGCATTTGCCGTGCGCACCAGTTTTCCTTGAAAACGCCGGTCAGGGAACTCAGACAAAGTCAGATCCGCCGTGAGCCCCGGCTTGGCGGCTTGGGAGTAGACCTGCGGGACGCTGACATAGACACGAAGCTTGTCGGGTTGCACGATGTGAAAGAGTTCCGTCCTGATTCCGCCCCCGCTCCCGGTATCAATTAAGGCGCCAATGTCGGTATTGCGAGCTGTGATTACGCCGGAAAATGGAGCGTAAATCCTCTGGAAAGACTGGAGCTCCTGGAGTCGTTTTACATTGGCCTGAGCGGCTTGCACCGTAGCCTGTTTGGCTTCGAAGTCACCGGCTGCGTTGTCGGATTCCTGTTTCGACACCGAATCAGTCTTCAACAATCCGGCATACCGATCTGCGGTAATTCTCGACAGATTCAGATTTGCTTGCGCAGTCGCCAGGTCTGCAAGTGACTGCCGCAACTGTTGGTTTACTTCGGGAGTATCGATCTCGGCAAGGAGTTGTCCTGCTTTCACTTGGCTGCCGATGTCCACATACCAGTTCTTGAGATACCCGGCGGTGCGGGCGTAAATCGGAGCGTCCGTGAAGGCTTGAACGCTGGCCGGAAGAACAATTTCCTGCGCCGGCGCCGAACGCCTGGGTTGTACAACGACGACCGCAGGCACAGCCATCTCCGCGGTTTCTTTTCGCAGGGCCGTTCGAGCTTGGATCCGGGGTAGAATGCCAGCGACGACGATGATTGCCGCAGCCACGACCGCGAGCAGGACAAGCCACCATTGAGATCGGCGACGTTTCCTGGGGCCGTGTGCAGGTGATGGCGGCGCTATTTCGCTCGTAGTGTCGGCAAACCTCCGATCGTCGTTTTCAACCCTCATTGCATCTCCCAATAGCAGTTCTTATAACGTTGGCCCTGCTAAATCAATGTATTACAGATGACCTTGTTTAATCGCCAGACTCAAGTTTCTCTTGTTGTACCGCCTGCCCTCGCCGCGCATGCAGCAAACTGAAGAAAACGGGAACAAAAAACAGAGTTGCCGCCGTGGCAAAAATCAAGCCCCCAATTACGGCCCGGCCTAGTGGCGCATTCTGCTCGCCACCTTCGCCCAAACCGATCGCCATGGGTACCATGCCGATGATCATGGCCAGGGCAGTCATCAACACTGGCCGGAAGCGGGTGTATCCAGCGGCCAGCGCAGCGGATAGAGCATCCTTACCTTCTTCCATCTGCTCCTTGGCAAAGCTGACGACAAGGATACTGTTGGCGGTCGCCACTCCCATACACATGATCGATCCGGTTAACGCCGGTACGCTGATGTTTGTATGCGTGATAAACAGCAACCAGATGATTCCCGCCAGAGCGGCAGGCAACGCCGCAATGATAATGAACGGATCTAGCCATGACTGAAAGTTCACCACAATCAGGAGATACACGAGCAGAATAGCGAAGGCCAGTCCGGAAATCAGGCCGGAATACGAAGTCTTCATGGTCTGCACTTGCCCCCGCGTGACCAGTTCAGAACCGCGCGGCAGATCCTTGCGACTGTCGTCGATAATCTTTTGAATGTCGCCGGCCACTCCTCCGAGGTCGCGTCTCTGCACCGACCCGTAGATATCAATCACGGGTTGGATATCGTAATGCGAAACCAGGGCCATGCCGGTGCCCCGCTTGATGGAAGCCAGAGTGGCCAAAATGGTGGGCGTTGCGCTACCCGCGCCGGTAATCGGAATGTTTTCGAGTTTCTGCAACGAGTCCAGACGATACTGAGGTGTCTGAGTGGCGATTGAGTAGCTGACGCCATTTTTGGGATTCAGCCAATAGGTCGGGGTGGTCTGGAAACTCCCGCTAAGAGAAATCAGCAGGTTGTTTGCGATGTCCCGCTGAGTGTAGCCGGCAAGTTGCGCCTTCGTCCGGTCCACGTCAACGTGCAGATAGGGTTCATCGAAGGGCTGCTGAATGCGCAAATCCGCAGCTCCGGCAACGGTCTGAACACGGCGGAGCAGCTTGTTTGCAAACTGACGGTTGGCCTCAAGATCGTATCCCGTGACTTGAATATCGATTGGCGACGGCAATCCAAAGTTCAAAATCTGGCTGACGATGTCGGCAGGCAGGAACGAGAAATCGACCCCCGGAAATTGGTCCTCTAATTTTAAACGTAAGTCGTGAACATATTCTTCGGTGGGACGATGGTTGGGCGCCAATGCGATCATGATGTCGGCGTCGGCCGGTCCCGTGGGAGCCGACGTGCTGTATGAAAGGTTAATGCTGCTGTAAGGCAGCCCGATATTGTCGATAATGCTGGAGATTTCGGTGGGCGGAATTTCTCCCCGAATGAAGCCTTCCACGCGATCGCAAAGATCCGCCGTTTCTTCGATTCGAGTACCGGCGCGCGCCCTGAGATGAAGCTTGATCTGACCCGCATCCACCTTGGGAAAGAAGTCGCGGCCCAACCAGGGTTCCAGCAGGGCGAATGAAGCGACGCACACAATCACAAAGCCCCACAAGAAACCTTTGCGGTAGTGCAGACAACGGTGCAGCATCTCGTGGTAACGGTCCCGGAATCTTTCGAAAGCTTGCTCAAATTTCACCTGCAACCTGACCAGCGGGTTCCGGCTGGTTGTGTTTAGGTGTCCCGCTTCCTGTTCATGGCCGCGCAGCAGGTACTTGGCCATCGTCGGAACGAGAGTTCGAGAAAGCAGGTAAGACGCAAGCATGGCAAATACGACGGCCTCGGCCAGAGGAACGAACAAGTAACGCGCCACACCGGTCAGAAAGAACATCGGCAAAAACACGATGCAGATGGCGAGCGTCGAAACGAAGGCGGGCACGGCAATCTGTTGCGCGCCGTCCAGAATGGCTTTTTGGATTTCTTTGCCCTCGGCAATATTTCGATTGATGTTTTCGATCTCGACCGTTGCATCGTCCACGAGAATGCCGACGGCGAGCGCCAAACCTCCAAGCGTCATGATATTAATCGTCTCGCCTAACGCGCTCATGACGATGATGGAGGTAAGAATCGACAGGGGAATCGAAACCGCGATAATCAACGTGCTGCGCCAGCTACCGAGGAAGATCAGAATCATCAATCCGGTGAGTACCGCTGCAATCAGACCTTCTCGCAATACGCCATCTATGGAAGCCCGCACGAAGATTGATTGGTCGGCCAATGGCCTGATCTGCAGTTCCGGCGGCAACTGTGCCTGAATTCGTGGCAGCATTGCCTTGATCCCCGAAATGATATCCAAGGTCGAAGCATTTCCCGTTTTCTGGATGGTCAGCAGGGAAGCCCGTTGTCCGTTTACGCGAACGATATTGGTCTGGGGCGGAAAACCGTCCCGCACAAACGCTACGTCCCGGATGTAGACCGTCGTGTTCCCCACCTTTCGAATGGGAAGATCGTTTAACTCCGCCACCGTCTGCGGGCTGCCATTCAAATCGACGTCATATTCGAACTGCCCGATTTTGGATGTTCCAGAGGGCAGAATCAGATTCTGGGCACTGATGGCGTTCACTACATCCATCGGCGACAAACCCTTCGACTGTAGCGCGTTAGTATCAAGATCGACTTGCACCTGCCGTTGCTTGCCACCGTAGGGGAAAGGAATCGCCGCGCCGGGAATGGTAACCAGGCGGGTGCGGATAAAATTCACGCCATAGTCGAAAAGTTGTTGCTCCGAAAGTTTTTGTCCCGAAAGTGCCAACTGCAGGATGGGAACGGTGGAGGCGTTGTAGGTGATGATCAGCGGAGGCGTGGTTCCGGGCGGCAATTGCCGCAATTGTGTTTGAGAGATCGCGGTGATTTGCGCGATAGCTTTTTCAATGTTTGCGTGCGGCTGGAAAAATACTTTGACCACTGCGATCCCGTTCAGAGATTGCGATTCACTATGTTCGATGTCGTCGACCGTGGTCGTGAGAGTGCGTTCCGTCAGGGTCACAATCCGATTCGCCATGTCTTGCGAATTCAGACCGGTGTAATTCCACAAAATGCTGACAACGGGAATATCGATGTTGGGGAAAATATCTGTCGGGGTGCGGAAGATCACAATCGGCCCCAGAATCAGTAGGAGCAGGGCGACAACGACAAACGTGTACGGCCGGCGCAGCGCCAGTGCAACAATCCACATGGGGGCCTCTTGAGGACTATCTCTCGAAATATATTGGATGAATCAATTCAATGGTACGGTGTAAATTTTCGGTTACCGAGCTAACCCGGAATGCAGATTGGCGGCGCCGGTCGAAGGGCCTGATGAACAGTCGGCCCAAGAACGAAAAACCCAGCCAAAAAGGCTGGGTTTATTCGAGTTTTCGGTTTACAAAACTTTACTGATTTGGGTCCGATTGTGTGGAGCTCGGGCCTGACTGATCTGAGTTAGATTGATTCGGAGGCAGGCGGTGCCTGCCCTCTCGTGGACCTTTGTTGGTGGCAATCACAGTCAGGGGAGCTTGCAGAGTGAAATTGAGCACGGTCTCTGACGGCAATTTGATTTGCTGACCTTTCGTTGCTGCCTGTACTCCACCACCCAACCCGCCACCCGCTGCCGCTCCGATGGCGGCCCCTTTGCCTCCTCCCGCGATCGCGCCAATGATGGCTCCGATACCAGCGCCGGTCCCAACCTTGGTGGCAGTGTTTTTGCCGCGCGAGCTGCCCTTACGGGAATACTGGTCAGTCTGGATGTTGTAGGTTTTTCCTCCGGCTGAGATACGGTCGAGCTGCAAAACCAACAGAGATTGACCCGCAAATTTGCCCGCACTCTGAACATTCACAATGTGGCCCTCAACGTCATAGCCGGAGGGAAGTGCAGTCTCGCCTTCTACTGCAAGTGGCGAGTCTAAGGTGGCGTGGAACGTTTGGCCCGGCTGACTCACCTCGGAGTCAATCGTATCGACCAAACGTACCGCCATGGTTGTTCCGGAAGGAATCGTGACTCTTTGCGGCGGAGGCGGTGGCGGCGGAGTAGCCGGTACGGATACGGTCGGCGGTGGCGTCAGCGCAGCGACCGGAGCGGAAGAGTTGTCGTTGTCAGATGGAGGTGGCACGCTTCGCTCCCGAGCCCGATGACGTGGTTTCGGAGCCGGAGCAGGCGCGGGGGAGGGTTTCGTCTCTGCCGGCGGCGGAGCGGGTGCGGGAGTGGCCTGTGCGGTTTCAGCCGGCGGCGGCGGAGCAGCCACCTGCAGGTTGTTTATGACTTGCTTTACGCCGGGTTCGGCAGCGGCATAACGGGCTGCGGCATCACGTTGAGCATCGTTATCGACGGTGCCGGTCAGGGTGACGGTTCCTTCTTCGGCTTTAACGCCCAGCTGTTTGCCCTGTAATCCCGAATCGGCGACTAGCCTGTTTTGGATATCGCTCGTAAGCTGGGCGTCATTTGGGGCTTTGGTGCAGCCCACTCCGAGCGCCAGAGCCGTCAGAATCGCAAGGGCGCCGATGTAAAGAGAAAATCTCGCCTTCATAGGTCACTCCTGATTGTGGTGGAAACCATCCCACTATTTAGATGCAGAAAAAATACCGATCTCGGCAAATTATCGAGCCCAAGAAGACACGAGTATACAAGTTAGTTTCCTATGAGCGGTCTCTATTTGGCAACCAAAAGCCCAATGAATCGATCACGTTGGACCTACTGCCGTATTCTGGTCGGCAATCAGTTCTGGCGCAGGAACTTGTAGTCAAGAATCGAAGCAGCCAAACCGATGGTTTCCGAGCCGGGCATCTCCTTGCGGCGAATGATGCGACCCTGGCAAAGTACCGAGCTGTTTTTCTGGCCGGAAATCTCCTCCGGCATCTCGAAAACCATCTCTACCAGGGTATTCTCTGGCAGTTGCTGAGGACCAATCAGCAGAACCCCAGACTGGCTGAGGTTTTCGACCGTTCCCTCGTGCCAGGTTCCCAATCCTTTGGCACGATATCGAAGCGGCGCATGCAGGCTTAACCGCCGGGCGCGTGGTACCCACGTCGGTTTCTTTTGAATTCGACCTCGCGGAGTTTCAGAGTCCATTTCACTTTCACCGTCCACGCGTTTTACGCGCTTCATGGTGTTCCAGTCGTACTTGTACTCTACAGCACAAAGCAAACACACTTGGTAGTAGTGACCATCGGCGGAGCGCCGGGGCCAGGAAAATTCGTGTGAGCAACGGCCAAGCATGAGCACGTCCATTAACTTTTGCGGCATGGCTTTATTCCGGAGGGGGCCGGGACAAGCTATGATCCAACGACTGTTCATGGTTGCGATAGGTTACTTTCGGGTAATTAAAATTATCGTCCCCGAACGTTCTGGAAATTCGCGTGATTTTGTGCTGCGTCTCGCGAATGAATTGGGTAGATGCCGTCAACCCCCCAAAGAAGCAACAACTTAAGCGTGTATGATCAGATTATGGATCCTGTAACTGCATTTGTGCTGGCCGGTGGCAAGAGTTCGCGTATGGGTCAGGACAAGGCCTTTCTGCAACTGGGGGGCAAGACGCTTCTGACCCGTGCCTTGGAAACGGCTGCCGCCGTGGGAAAGACTCATGTCGTGGGAAGCTCCGTAAAATTTGCTGACTACGGGTCGGCGGTTGAGGATCTCCATCTAGGTCACGGTCCACTGGGCGGAATTCACGCGGCGCTGAGCAAGACCAGCACAGACTTGAATCTGATGCTCGCCGTTGATCTACCTTTCGTCGAAGCCCGGTTTCTGCGATATCTTGTTTCGCGGGCCCGTGAGACGCGTGCCACGGTTGTACTGCCAAGAACGAGCGACGGATTACAACCGCTGTGCGCTACTTATCGCCGCAGCTTCATGGACACGGCGGAACAATCTTTACGCGCGGGCAGAAATAAGATCAATGCTCTATTTACAGGAGTACCGATTGAAGTGATTGAACCAGAGGAACTGGAAGGGAACGGATTTGCGAAGGAAATGTTCCGCAATCTGAATACCCCCGCCGATTGGGAAGACGCCAGACAACGAACCCTTGCGGAAGGCCAGAAAACGGACGGCAGAACCAGTATAAAAACTTAGTGAGCCTTATGTTGGCAAGCAATCTGAAGCAAGTCTCGGTGAATATCGACTGCTGATGACCACCACCTGATTATGGACTCGAACGAACATCCGGGACCTTATATTGAATTCAA
>Ga0070711_100001188_pt1 | contig 14061 bp, 12 predicted proteins | sample LARL53metaG_FD_65452 | JGI IMG/M metagenome (GOLD analysis project Ga0070711, IMG submission 65452) | Corn, switchgrass and miscanthus rhizosphere microbial communities from Kellogg Biological Station, Michigan, USA - LAR L5-3 metaG | ecosystem: Host-associated > Plants > Roots > Rhizosphere ... | reverse complement strand
CCAACGTCGATGGTGTGTACACCGCCGATCCGCGCACCTCGCCGGGCGCGACCCTGCTGGAGGAAATCACTTTCCAGGATGCGCTGGTCAACGGATATGCGGTCATGGACGCCAACGCCTTCGGCCTCTGCCAGGCGAACGCGCTCCCCATCGTGGTGCTCAACATCAACCAGCCTGGCGCCATCGCCCGGGTGCTCCGTGGCGAGCGCGTCGGCACCCTCGTCCAATGACACTCTCCGAAATCGCCAAGTCGTCCCGCGAAGGCATGCAGAAGGCGGTCGAGAATACCCGCCGCGAGCTGCAGGGCATCCGCTCCGGCAAGTCCTCGCCGCAGCTGCTCGAAACGGTCCGGGTGGAAGCCTACGGGGCGAGCGTACCGTTGCTCCAGGTGGCGATGGTGACCGTGCCCGAACCGCGCATGATCGTCGTCCAGCCGTTCGACAAGGGACTGGGCGCCGCCATCGACAAGGCGATTCGCGACGCGGGGCTCGGGCTCAACCCGCAGATGCAGGGCAACCTGATCCGGGTGCCGCTGCCGATGCTCTCCGAGGAGCGGCGCAAGGACCTGGTGAAGATCTGCAGCAAGCTGGTGGAGGAGGGCCGCGTGGCCGTGCGCCAGGCGCGCACCGACGCGATGGCCAGGATCAAGAAGACCGAGAAGGTTCCGGAAGATGAAAAGACGCGCGCCGAGAAGGACGTGCAGAAGCACACCGACGAAGCCATCCGGCAGATCGAGGAACAGTTGAAGATCAAGGAAGCCGAAATCCTCGAGGTGTGATGATGTCCGAGGCGTCACCCCGCCTGACGCAGCTGCGTCTCAATGGTACCGTGCCACGCCACATTGCGATCATCATGGACGGCAACGGTCGATGGGCGGCAGAGCGCGGATTGCCGCGCAGCGCCGGCCATCAGGCCGGAATGGCCTCGGTGCGCGAAACGGTGGAGGCGTGCCTGCAGGCCGGCGTGGCGGTGCTCACCCTGTTCGCGTTTTCCCAGGAAAACTGGCAGCGCCCGGCAGCCGAAATTGATGCGCTGATGGCGCTCCTCGAGGAGTACATCGCCCGGGAGGCCGCGGAATTGCGCCAGCAGGGCGTCGCCGTGCGGATGCTGGGTGACCTCGATCGCCTGACGCCGTCGGCGCGCGACGCCGTGCGTCACATCGAATCGCTCACGGCCGGCGGCACCGCACTCTCGCTCAACATCTGCCTGTCGTACGGATCTCGCGCCGAGCTGGTGCGTGCCGCACGACAACTGGCTGAGCGTTCCCGGGCCGGCCGCCTCGACCCTGCGGACATCGACGAAGCGCTGTTCAGCGCCGAACTCTACACGGCGGAGTGGCCCGATCCGGATCTGCTGGTCAGGACTTCGGGCGAGATGCGGGTGTCGAATTTCCTGCTCTGGCAGGTGGCATACGCTGAGTTCCACGTGACGCCGGTGCTCTGGCCGGACTTCACGCGGGAGGATCTCTTTGCCGCAATCCTCGACTACCAGAATCGTGACCGCCGGTTCGGTCGCGTGAGCGCCTGAGCCGCTTCATGGACAGCAACATGATGCGCCGCGTGGCGTTCGCGGCGATCGCCATCCCGCTCCTCGTCGCGATCGTCTGGTTCGGCGACTGGCCGCTGGCTGGGTTGCTGGTGCTGGCCGCCGCGCTCGGTGTCGAGGAATTCTTCCATCTCGCCCTGGCCACGGGTGTCACGCCGATTCGCAATCTCGGTCGGGTGCTGGCGGCGCTGGTGCCGCTCACGCTGATCCTTGCCCTCAAGGCGCCGGGGCTCTGGGTGGTGCACCAGTGGGCCTACCTCCTCCTCCTGGGATTCCTGCTCGCCATCGGGATCGCGGTATTTGCCCGGCTGCCCTCGCAGCGCCCGCTGGCGTCCATTGCCGTCACGATATTCGGCGTGGGCTACGCAGCCGTCCTGCCCGCCACGGCCTTCGTGATCCGGCATGGCCAGTGGGGTACCCGGTCGTGGGCCGGTACGGCGATGCTGTTTTTCCCGCTGCTCGTCACCTGGATATGCGACAGCGCGGCGATGCTTGGCGGTCGCGCCATCGGCGGGCCGAAGCTCGCGCCGGCGATCTCCCCGGGAAAGACGTGGTCGGGAGCGATTTCAGGTGTCGTCGCCGGCACCCTGACCGGAGCGCTGTACGCGCTCGTCGTCTTTCCGCGTGTCCAGATCGCATTTGCGGTCGTCGTCGCGCTCTCCCTGGCGTTCGTCCTTTCGATCATCGGGCAGATCGGCGACCTGGCCGAGTCGCTCCTCAAGCGGGAAGCCGGCGTCAAGGATTCGTCCCGGCTCATTCCCGGACACGGCGGCGTCCTTGATCGGCTCGATTCGCTCTATTTCGTGCTGCCGGTGACCGCTGCTGCCTATCACCTGCTCGGTTTCATCTGAGCGCCGCTCCGTCCACTCGCCCGTCACGCGGTGTTGCCGTCCTCGGCTGCACCGGGTCGATCGGCACCTCGACGCTTCGGGTGCTCGATCGGCATCGCGATGCGTTTCGCCTCGTCGCGCTCGTGGGAGGTTCCAACCATGAAGCACTCGCGGCACAGGTGACGGCGTGGAAGCCGGCGTTTGCGGGTCTCGTCCATGGCCAGGCCGATTCCGGATATCCGGGTGGGCCGTCGGTGCTGGTCGAGGCCGCGACACGTCCGGATGTCGACATCGTCGTCAATGCGGTCGTCGGTGCCGCGGGCCTCGATGCCACCCTCGCCGCACTCCGGGCCGGCAAGCGCGTCGCGCTTGCCAACAAGGAATCGCTGGTCATGGCGGGCGCGCTCGTCGCCGGTGCGGCGCTTGCGGGCGGCGGTGAGGTGGTTCCGATCGATTCGGAACACAGTGCGGTGTTGCAGTGTATTACCGCGCAGGGGAGCACGCCGTCACGGGTGACACTGACAGCCTCCGGTGGACCGTTCCGGACCTGGGAACGCGAGCGCGTGGCGCAGGCCACGATCGCCGAGGCATTGCAGCATCCGACCTGGCGGATGGGTTCCAAGATCAGTGTCGATTCCGCGACCCTGGTGAACAAGGCGCTCGAAGTCATCGAGGCGCATTACCTCTTCGGGCTGCCCTACAACGCGATCGAGGTGGTGGTGCATCCACAAAGCATCATACATGCGTTCGTCGAGTTTCCTGACGGAAGCGTGCTGGCGCAGCTGGGTTTTCCGTCGATGGAGGTCCCGATTCTTTACGCGCTCTCGCATCCGCGCCGTCTCGCGGACGAGGGAGTGCGGCGATTCGATCCGCTCGCCGCGGGTCCCCTGACCTTCGAGCCCCTGCGGCACGAATGCTTTCCTGCCTTTGCGCTGGGACTCGCGGCCGGGCGCGCCGGCGGCACCATGCCCGCCGTATTCAATGCGGCGAACGAGGTGGCCGTCAATGCATTCCTGGCCGGGAAGATCGGATTCGGGGCGATCGCGGCGGTGATCGAGACGACGCTGGCGCGAGCTGATACCGACGCGGCAGAATCGCTCTCGGCCATCCAGTGCGCCGACGCCGGCGCCCGGCGCATTGCCCGGGAGGCGATGGCATGATCGGAAATGTCGCGTACACGATCGTGATTCTTGGCATCGTGCTGGGAGTGCTCGTCTTCGTCCACGAGCTCGGTCATTACATTGCCGCCAAGACGTTCGGCGTGTGGGTGCATCGGTTTGCGATCGGCATTGGCAAGCCGGTTCCGGGCCTGACGTTTCGCCGCGGCGAAACCGAATGGGCGATCGCGTGGCTGCCCCTTGGGGGCTACGTGAAGATGGCGTCGCGCGACCACGAACCGGCGTCGTCGGTGCTCGAAGGCGACTCGGCGGACGAGGTGCCTGCCGATCGCGTATTCGAAGCGAAGCCCGTTTGGCAGAGGATGATCATCATTCTCTCCGGGGTGATGCTCAACATCGTCTTCGCCCTGCTGATCTTCACCGGCCTGGCGTGGAAGAACGGGCGCCGCTACGACCCGACGACGACGATCGGGCACATCTCGGTGAATTCCCTGCCGCCCGAGGCAAAGGCCCTCGCCGCCGTGCGGCCCGGCACCCGCATCACCGCGATTGACGGCCGGCCAGTCAGGTCCTGGGACGACATTACCGATCGCATCACCGCTGGCTCGCAGAACCAGATCGTGATCAGCCTGGACGGCGCGCCGGACGTGGTGATTCCACTGAAGCGCGATGCGCTCGAACCCCGCAGCGCCCTGGCCACGGCGATGGAGCCGGAGCAACCTCCGGTGCTCGGCCTGATCGGCGCGAACTCGCCGGCGCAGGCGGGCGGGCTGGCTGTCGGTGACTCGATCGTCGCGATCGATGGCGCGCCAGTGGTGTGGTGGACGGATGCCGTCGACCGGATTCAGCCGGCCGCCGGAAAGCCATTGCAGATCGACGTCATTCGCGATGGGGCGCGGAAGACGATCGTCGTGGTGCCCAAGGCTGAGCGTCAGGTTCCGGAGGACTCCACGACTCCAATGGTCGGCAAGATCGGTGTCGGGTCACGGCCGCGGTACCTCACGGAACCGCTCGGTCTGTGGGGCGCCATGAAAGCGGGCGGCAACGCGACGCTCAGCGCCGGCGGGCTCATCTTCCGTACGTTGCGGGGACTCGTCAACGGTCAGGTCCCCACCAAGAGCGTGGGTGGCCCGATCCTGATCGGGCAGATGGCGGCGCAGGAAGCGCGGGCAGGTGTCGAGCCGTTGATCGCCTTCATCGGGCTCATCTCGGTCAACCTCGCGATCATCAACCTGCTCCCGATTCCGGTCCTCGACGGAGGAGCGTTTCTCTTTCTGCTGGTTGAGGGCGTGATCCGGCGGCCGCTGCCCGTTCGGGTGCGCGAAGCGTTTTCGATGGTGGGGCTGGCCCTCGTGGTGTTGCTGATGGTGATCGCCTTCAAGAACGACATCTTCCGCCTGTTCGGGCGCTAGGTGTCATGAAGATCCTTTCACCAAAGGTTCGGTAGTCGCTTCAGAGCGGACTGGCGATCATGGTGTCGAACGGGAGGCGTCACTCCGGCGCCCGTCGAACGCTCGAGATCGAGGTCCGTACATGTCCGATGTCCCGGTGACCCATACCATCACATCACGGCGCGCGTTTCTTCGCGGCGGCGCGCTCGCCGCGGTCTCGCTGCCAAGTGCCGCCACCGTCCTTGCGTCCTGTGTGCAGACGCCGGCCGCCGCCGCGACGAAGGCACCGGTTCCTGCCGTTCCGCCGGCCAAGACTCCGCTCCAGCGGGCCGACGAAATGGACGCGATGCACGAACAGGGCATCAAGGCCTTCCCGGCGAAAACCGCGGGGAAGGGCAACCAGTTGATGCAGCCGCGGATGGACGGGAGCGTGAAGGTGTACGACCTGACGGCTGCCGTCACCGACTGGGAGGTCGAACCGGGCAAGATCGTGCACGCCTGGACCTACAACGGGCAGGTGCCGGGGCCGCAGATTCGCGTGCGAGAGGGGGACCGCGTCCGGGTCAATCTCATCAACAACCTGCCGGAATCGACTGTCATTCACTTCCACGGTCTCGAGGTGCCGAACGACCAGGATGGCGTGCCGTTCATCACGCAGCCGCCGGTGAAGCCAGGCGGAAAGTTCACCTACGAGTTCACGGTGCCCAACAGCGGTTCGCACATGTACCACTCGCACCATAACGCCACGAAGCAGGTGGGCATGGGATTGCTGGGTGCCTTCATCGTCGAACCGCGCGACCTGTCGCATGAACCGCAGGCCGACGTGGACTACGTGATGATCCTGAACGACAGCATGTCAGGCTACACCCTGAATGGAAAAGGCTTCCCGGCGACGGAGCCGGTCGTGGCCAAGCGCGGGCAGACGGTGCGCATTCGCTTCATGAACGAAGGAATGATGATCCATCCGATGCACCTCCACGGCATGCACATGACGGTGATCGCCAAGGACGGCTGGGCGCAGCCCAGTCCGTGGAAGTGCGACACGCTCAACATTGCCCCGGGCGATCGCTGGGACGTCCTGATTCATGCCAACAATCCGGGGACGTGGGCGTTTCACTGCCATATCCTGGCGCACGCCGAGTCGGAACATGGGATGTTCGGAATGGTGACCGCGCTGGTGGTCACCTGATTCGAAAGGGTTCATGAAGGGAAGATGAAGGTTTACTCAGGACGCGCCTGGCCCGTTGCGGCAGGCGGAACAAACGGGTATTGATAGCGTGTGTTTACGATGGCGATTCGCGGCTGGATCAGTTGGTCGCCGGAGCGCCTACGGTAGTCACGCAGGAGCAAAACATGCGAATCACGGGATGGTTGGTGCGGGGCGCGCTCCTGGCGGGAGCCGCTGCAGCTCTGGGCTGCACCTCGTCGGAAATCGTCTACCGCGATCGCCCTCCCTTCAACGCCGCCATCGACTCCGGCAGCGGATTGCTCGGTTACTACACCGCCAGTACCAAGCAGACCACGTGTGGCAACTGTCACGCTGGCCATCAGCAGGACTGGTCGCAGACCCACCACTCCCACGCATTCACCGACCTCGTGGCAAGCGGGCACGCCACGAAGGCCTGCTACAGCTGCCACACCGTTTCGGCGAACGGCAACGGCCTCACCGCACCGGCCGGCTGGGATTTCAAGGCTGACAGCACGTACCAGGATGTGCAGTGCGAGAGCTGCCACGGACCGGGCACGAAGCACGTATCGCTTCCCGACAATCGCGCCAATTGGCCGCTGGCGCGCCTGACGCTCACCAAGGCCAGCGCCAGTTGTGCTGCGTGCCACACCGGTGTGCACACCCCGTTTGCCGAGGAGTGGGCAACGAGCGGTCACGCGCAGATTGTGTCGGCTGCGGTCAACAGTTCAAACGTCGTCTGCAAGAACTGCCACGATGGCAAGACCGTGCTGGCGGCCTGGGGCGTCACGACGAACTACCAGGAGCGGGATTCGACCGGGTTTTCGGCGACGACCTGCGCCGTCTGTCACAATCCGCACGGTTCGCCGAACAGTCACCAACTCCGGTTCCCGATCGACAACCCGGATCCGGACCAGAATCTTTGCATGAAGTGCCACCTGCGCCGGGGTGAACCGGTGCCGGGCACGTCCACGCCGCACGCTCCGCAGGGCTTCGTCCTGCTTGGCACGGGTGGATATCGTCCGGCCGGCGTCGCCGTGGACACGCTGATCGCGCTGACCACGCACGCCTCCCTCGCAAACCCGAAGCTGTGTGCAGGCTGCCACGTCAATGCCTTCGACGTGACCGACCCGGCCACCGGCGGGTTCGTCTTCCATTCCACCGGACACAGCTTCCATCCGCTGCCCTGCGTGGACGCGACAGGCAAGCCGAACGGCGATACGACCTGCGCATATACTCCCGCGGCGCGCACCTTCCAGGCCTGTACCAATTCCGGGTGCCACGCCAACGCCGCCATCGCGTCGCAGTTGCTGGCCGGGATCAAGTCGGACATCGCGGTCCTGGCCGATCAGATCTGGATCGACTCCAACGGAAACGGCTCGATCGACGCAGCACCGGTTGATGCCGGCTACCTCGCCATCATCAAGCGCGATCGCCCGGCCGAGTTGACCAGCACCACCCGGGTCACCGCGGCGCAGGGGGCCCAGTTCAACGTGGATCTCTTCGGCGAGGGGCGATTCGGGAACGGTGACAAGTCGCACGGCGTGCACAACCCCTTCCTCGCGCGGGCACTGCTGGCGGCGAATATCACCGAACTGCAGACGACATACGCGTTGCCGGCCCCTCCCGCACCCGTGCTGGCGCAGATGACGAAGGCCTTGGCCGACGCCAAGGTAAGGGCACCCCGCTTCATCACATCGAGGTAGCGTGGGATAGCTTGCCTAATGTGATCCCGGCCGTGCTGGCGCTTCTGCAGCAGGTCCCCCGCGGTGCCCTCCGGGCTTCGGGGGATTCGCTGTTGCCGGCTGGAGACACCCTTGCGGCAGCCGTGGGCCCCGTGCGTGACACCTTGCGGGCGCCGCCGCTGCCCCAGGGCGTTGCCGCGGCGGTGCGGTTGCTCTTTGACGCCCCGCGCTGGGTCCAGCTGAGCGCGATCGGCGTTGGCGGCGTTGCCGGGATCGCACTTCTCGCTCTTCTCTGGCGTCGCCGTCACCGGATCACCGGCTGGGTGCGAACACGCCGGCGCGGCGTGCAATGGACCATCGCGGGCTGCGCGGTGCTGGTGCTTGCCCTCGCCGCGTTCGCCGGCGGCAAGAGCTGGCACTACATGCAGCACGACAACGGGTTCTGCACGGGCTGCCACATCATGGAGCGCCCGTTCGGCCGCTTCGGGATCTTTGCCGGCAAGCACGACAATCGCAGCTGCCACGACTGCCACCAGCAGTCGCTTTACGCCAGCACTCGCCAGATGGTGCTCTGGATCGCCAATCGGCCCGCGGAAATCGGCAAGCACGCACCAGTTCCCAACTCCCGATGCGAAGGCTGCCATCAGCTGGCGATCGGCAAGAAGCCGTGGCAACATGTCCACTGGCTCGCGGGCCACAAGGTCCACTTCGAGTCTGATTCCGCGCCGTTGCGCGCGCTGCTCTGCGTGAAGTGTCACGGCGCCGAGATCCATCGCTTTCTGCCGTCGTCGCGCACCTGCCAGCAGGAGGGGTGTCACGTCAACCAGCATGTGAAGCTGGGCAAGATGGCAAAGCTCCCCGAAATCAGCTGCGTGACGTGCCACGCGTTTACGGCGGACCTCCCGGCACTGGCCGACCGTGACTCAGCAGGCCACGCGTTGATTCCGTCACAGAAACAGTGCCTTGGATGTCACGGAATGCAGGGCAAACCGCCGGGCTACATCGCCGAGAAGGATCCGCACAAGGGATTGTGCGGCTCCTGCCATGACGTGCACAAGGACACGCTGCCGGCGGATGCCAGGGCGTCGTGCCAGCGGTGCCATGCGAATGTCGCGAATCAGGCATTCCATGCGGGTATCAATCACCGGCGGATCGCGACGCAATGCCTGGTCTGTCATCAACCGCACGCCGCATCGGTCGACGCATCGGACTGCGTGGGGTGCCACACGGCGGTGCAAAAGCGCGGAAAATTCCACCCGCCGCTGCCGTTCGATACCAACAGCGTGGTCCGGCGGCGCGTATCCGCGCCCCCGGGCGGAGCGAGCACGGACGTGGAGGATCGGTTGGAAAACCACCGCGGCAAGGGAGACGCTCTCCCTGAGCGTCGACAGCAAATTCGCGACGCCCCGGCGGTGGCGCCTCCTCCCGCTTCAGACTCCTTCCCGCATGCCCGTCATGTCTCTCTACCTTGCCTCACCTGCCACGTCGTCAACCGGAACACGTCGAAATACGGTTTGGTGTTCGAGGTTCCGCGCGGCTGCGACCTCTGCCACCATCGATCGATCATGGCCGGAACCGTCGAGGCGAAGGAATGCGCGCGCTGCCATCGTCCGGATGCGCTTGCGACGCCGCGGCCGACACCGATGGCCATCGCGGTAGGCACCGGTACGCCGGTGGTTCGGAGTGTCGCGTTTCGCCACGAGCGCCACCAGCGACTGGCATGCAGCACCTGTCACCAACCGCCCGCGCCCGCTCCGCCCGACAGCGTCCGGACGTGCACGGCCTGTCACGCACAGCATCATTCGGCTGAACGCAATTGCGTGAGTTGCCATTTCAGGGTCCAAACGCCGGCGGCGCATTCGCGAACTACGCACACTGGATGCGATGCTTGCCATGCGAGGAGCCGCATCGCGGAGCTGGCCCCCACGCGCACGTTCTGTATTACCTGCCATGCACCGCAGCTGGCCCACCAGCCGGGACGTGAGTGTACGACCTGTCATTTCCTGATGACCCCCGACGCATACCGGCCGCGGCTCGTACTGGGAACTGGCGCATGAACTTTCGTAGCTGGCTGCTTCCCGCGGTGGCCGCCATCGGGATTGCCTTCCCGGCCCGGGGACAGTCCTGGCTGCTCCGGTTCAACGCCGCTGCCCAGCGCGTTCAGTTTCGCGGCGTCTCGGCAGACAGCGTTCCCGACTCGCTCGTCACGGTGACTTCCACGGCAGGTCCCGAGTCGCCGGACGGGTTTGCCGCGAACTGCTCGGGAAACGACTTCTGTTACTTCTTTCGGCCCGGGCCAGTCCTCACCGGGATTCCGGCCAGTGCCGGTGTCGACATGTCGCTTTGGGGGCTGGGCGTCCAGGGATTGAGCGTGCGGGTCAGCGCCAGGGTGTACGGCGACTTGAGCGGCAGCCACGCCTTTCCCGGCACCTCGCCGCCGTTCAACCTGCTGGAAGGTTACGCCGAGTACCTTCGCGACGGGCTGACGGTCCAAGCTGGCCGCATGCTGGAGCGCGGCCGGCTGGCCAGTGTGGGAACGAGCGGGATCGACGGGATGCGCGCAACGTGGCGCAATCACGGCGACGCGCTCGAGGTCGGTGGCTACGCCGGATGGGGCTTCGCTCGAGGCACGATACTCACGGTCACGAGTCCGGCCGTCGACCCGCTCGCCGACTTCCAGCCGGCGACCCGCCAGATCGTCGTAGGAACCGTAGCGAGCCTGCATCTGCCGCGCGTTGACCTGAGCACGGAATATCGGCGTGAGATCGACCCGGTCACCGACTACATCGTGGCCGAACGGGCGGCGGTGACGGCGCAGGTGCGTCTTGACACGCACCTGCATCTCGTCACCGGTGCCGATTATGACATTGCGCAGGCACTCCTCGGCAGCGGCGAGGCGTCGCTCGCGTATACCGGACGCGATGTCTGGGTGACCCTGGGCGCGCGCCACTACCGACCATTCTTCGACCTCTGGACAGTGTGGGGCGTCTTCAGCCCCGTACCGTACAACGGGGTTACGGGAACCGTCACGGTCAATCCGGCGAAGCAGCTGCAACTCAGCGCCAACGGGGAATGGTTTCGGTACGACAACGCGGCGGCAGGCACACCGGCCGTCACTCTGGAGGACCGGGGATGGCGGTGGGGAGTGAGCGGAACCTTCACGCCAAGGCCTTCGTGGACAATCGGGGTCAGTGGACACGGCGAACTCACTCCGGGAGCGTCGTCGGAGGGTGCTGACGTGCGTGCGTCGTGGCGACCGCGCGATCGGCTCGAACTGAGCGCCGAGGGTGGCTCCCTGGAGCGGCCGCTCGAACTCCGCTTTCAGGATGCGGGAGTGCGCTACGCCGGGGGCTCGGCCGACTTCCACGCCGGTGAACGCTGGCGACTGGGCGTCTCCGTGGACCGCTACTGGGAATCCCGTGACCGGCCCGACGCAGCGTCGTTCGACTGGAACCAGTGGCGGGTGAGCGGTCGCGTATCGGTGACGTTGCGCTCGTCGGCCGATCGCTGGCTTCCGCCGGCGAGACCTGCCGGAACGGCGCCATGACGCGGCGCGCGCTGGGGATTGGGTTCATCGTCACGACCTCGATCGCGGCCGTGGCGTCGGCGAGCGTGCGCCAGCAGCAGCCGCACTTTGATCACGCGCAACACGCCAAGCTCTTTGTCGCCTGCGCGACATGCCATCCTGGAGCCGGGCACACCGGTTCGCCGATGTTCCCGACGGCTGCGGCCTGCGCCTCGTGCCACGATGGCATTGCGGTGCGCCGGATCGCGTGGCAGCCGCCGGTCCTGCCGCGAGTTTCCAACCTGCGGTTCGACCACCTGCAGCACGCCGCCGCTCGCCGTCAGCGAGGGGATACGGGGCAGCGGTGCACCGATTGTCACGCGGACGCCGGTGCGGGCTGGATGCTGGTCCGCCCTCCACGTGCTCCGCAATGTGTGGCGTGCCACACACGCAACACCGGGACGCACCTCTCGCTGCCCGACTCGGCCTGTGCGACCTGTCACGTGCCACTTGCGCGCGCTACCGCATTGCCGGGGGCGCGCGTGGCCCACTTCCCGGCACCCCCATCGCACCAGGCGCCCGACTTCATGCTGGCCGCGGGACACGGCGCCCAGGCCAAGCGCACCGTTGGATTGGTGCGAGTCGCCCAGAGCTGCGCCACGTGCCACGCGCGCGACTTCTGCGCTTCGTGTCACGTCAATGCGCCGGAGACGGTCACGATCCAGGCCCTGGAACCCGATCCCCGATCGTTGCTTGTGCCCCATGTGCTCAAGGCACCCGCCAACCATGCGAGCAGCGACTTCGAACGTCGTCACGGATCACTCGCATTGAAAAGCGTCGCCAGCTGCCGGAGCTGTCACACACAGGAAAGCTGCCTGACTTGTCATCGGGCCGAGCTGCCGGGACCGGTCAAGTTGCTGTACGCCGCCGGGCCGGGCCGCGGTCCAGGAGCGCGGACCACCCGGCGCGCCCCCAGTAGCCATACGCCTGGATGGCCGGCCCGTCACGGGCCGGTGGCGTCGGCGTCGATGCGGAGCTGTACCAGTTGCCATGCGCGGCAGGAATGTCTTACCTGTCACAAGCCGGACCCGGCGTCACGCGGCAGCTATCATCCGGCGGCATTCCTGACACGGCACCCTGCCGATGCGTATTCCCGCGCGAGCTCGTGCACCGATTGCCACAACACCGGCCAGTTCTGCCAGAGTTGCCATCAGCAATCCGGATTGACGGCGAAGCGAACACTGCTCGGCGCCGCGGGGTATCACGACGGCAACCGGCAGTTCTTCCTGGGGCACGGGCAGGCGGCACGGCAGGCGCTGGAGAGCTGCGTGTCGTGCCACGTGGAACGTGACTGCCTGACCTGTCACTCCGTGGTGAGGGGCCGGAGCTTCAATCCGCACGGACCGGGTTTTGACCCGGTGCAGATGCTGAAAAAGAACCCGCAGCTCTGCATCGCGTGTCACGGAACCTCGATACCAACGCGGCGTACTTCGCCGTAGCGCGCCAGCGCGACGTTACGAGCGTCGCTCGCGGACGCCGCGCAGCATGCGCGCCAGCGGGTAGCCAAAGACCAGCAGCCACGGCAAGATCCGCAGCCACGGCGACACGTTCTGGTCGAGAAGAAAGAATGCGGCGCCGATGCCGACCATGCCGATGAACAACGTTCCCCGGCGATCTCTCGCGATGTGCATTCCTGGGCCCTCCGTCCGGTTCAACCGAGCCGCCTCACGCGGCGATCAGCTTGGCAATGCGCTCGAGCAGGTCGTCGAAGAGGAACGGCTTGCCCATGAATTCGTTGGCACCGGCGGCAAACGCCGCCCGGCGGTCTTCCGGGGCGTCACGTGCCGTGAGCATGAGGATCGGGGTGGCATTGCCGCTCGCCCGAAGCGTCCGCGCCACCTCAATGCCGCTCCGGCCCGGGAGCATGTGGTCGAGCAACATCACGTCGAACGAACTGGCCGTCGCGTGCGCGAGCGCCTCGTCCGCGGTCGTAGCCCACTCGACGTGAAATCCCTCGTCGCGCAGCCCCTGGGCAATGAAGCTCCCGACGCGGCGGTCGTCCTCCACGAGCAGAAGGTTTCGGGTCTCAGTCAACAGGGCCCCTGGTTTGTATGCCGTGGGCGCATCTTGCATCTTGGACAACTTCGCCCATCCCGAATGAAGAAATTGTGAGAATCACCCGAATCCCATTCCGTGTGGACGCGGCGCAACTGCGGCGCGCAACGCATTCAGGATCACCGCGACGTCGACCGCCTCCTGCACCATGGCGCCGATCGCCGGCGGCAGTGCCCCCGCGGCCGCAAACCCCATCGCGCAGGCGCTCAGGATCAGCCCGGTCCATATGCTCTCACGCGCGATCCGCAACGTTCGCCGGCTGATCTCCACGGCTTCAGCCACCCGCCCGGGATCGTCGGCGAGGATGACGGCGTCAGCAGCCTCGGCGGCAATGCCACCGCCGCCGGAGGCCAGCGCGATTCCGACTGTCGCGGCACTGAGTGCGGGGGCGTCGTTGGTCCCGTCGCCGACCATTACCACGGTCTCCCCCGCGCTGACCAGCGCCTGGACGATGCGGGTCTTGTCCTCCGGGGCGAGGTCGCCGTGCGCCTCGTCAATGCCGATCGCGGCGGCCACCTGCCGCACATTGCTCTCCCGGTCTCCCGAGAGCAGCAGGGTGCGGCCGATCCCAAGACGGCGAAGCTCCACGACCAGGGCGCCAACCTCCGGCCTGAGCCGGTCGGCGTAGTCCACGATGCCGGCACCCTGACGGTCGATCGCGACGAAGGCGCTCAGGCCTTCCGCGG
>Ga0070711_100001185_pt1 | contig 14069 bp, 6 predicted proteins | sample LARL53metaG_FD_65452 | JGI IMG/M metagenome (GOLD analysis project Ga0070711, IMG submission 65452) | Corn, switchgrass and miscanthus rhizosphere microbial communities from Kellogg Biological Station, Michigan, USA - LAR L5-3 metaG | ecosystem: Host-associated > Plants > Roots > Rhizosphere ... | reverse complement strand
GTGATCTTCGATGAGCTGCAGAAGCGCAGGGACATCGACGTCATCTGCTTCGACGAGGTCGCCGCCTATCGCAACTACCGTGCAGAGCGCAGCAAGATCGCAAGGAAGCTCGCTGAGAGGCGTTCGTACATCTGGGGTATGACTGGGTCACCGACTCCGTCATCGCCCGTGGACGCCTACGGCTTGGCCCACCTGATCAATCCCTACACGGCTCCGAGATCGTGGATGAACTTCAGGACCGAAACGATGATGCAGGTGTCGCAATTCAAGTGGGTGGCGCGGCAGGATGCTGCCGACACGGTGGCCAAGCTGCTACAGCCTGCGGTTCGCTACACCCTCGATGACATAACGGAGCTGCCGCCACTCATCATCCGCAACGTCGAAGTTGAGATTGGAGTGCGGCAAAAGCAGGTTTACCAGCAGATGAAGGACCACGCCTCGGTGATGATGAAAGAAGGAACGATTACCGCTGCCAACGGTGGCATTGTGTTTTCGAAGATGCTTCAGGCGTCCCTCGGCTGGGTCTACGACAATGACGGAAAAACCGTTGTTCTGGACAATCAGAACCGCATCGACGCGCTCATGGACCTGATCGAGAGCGCCGAGCGCAAGGTCATCGTCTTCTCCCCATTTAAATCGGCTACCGCAGGGATATCGGCCGCGCTCAAGAAAGAAGGTATCGACTTCGCCGAGGTCACCGGCGACACGCCGCACGGCAAGCGTACAGAAATCTTCAATGCGTTTCAGGGTACGAGCAAGTACCGCGTTCTGAATGCACATCCTGAATGCATGAGTCATGGCCTGACCCTGACTGCTGCCGATACGATCATCTGGTTTGGTCCGGTGACGAAGCTCGAGACCTACGAGCAGGCCAATGCCCGCATCACCCGTGTCGGGCAGGCTCACAAGCAGCAGGTTATCCGAATGATCGGCACACCAGCCGAGCGTCTTCTCTACCAACGCCTTGCCGCCAAGGAGGATCTTCAACACAACGTACTCAACCTTCTCGCTGAAATCACTGGAGACAAACGATGACAGAGTTAGTGAACATCGAAATTACACCTGCGCAGCTGATCGAGCGATACATCAAGCTGCGTGACGAAAAGAAAGCCAACGAGGATCGCTACGCTACATTCATGCGGGAGAACTTCATCGCGCCGATGGAAGACATCGAGGTGAAGCTCCTCGATTACCTCAACAGGACGGGCGGGGACAACTTCGCCTCACCCGCCGGAACAGCCTTCAAGAAACAGTCGACCTCGGTTACGGTCGCGGACCAGCGGGAGTTCAAGCGCCACATCATCGGCGGTGAATTGTGGGACTTAATCGAATGGCGTCCCGCCAAGACGGCAATCAATGAACTGGTTGAAGGCGGTGACGTGCTGCCGCCAGGGCTCAACCGCACGGTCTACATGACCGTCAACATCAGGAGGAAATAATGAATCTCATCCCCATCGATCAGGCTGCGCAAATGATATCGCCTCACATGCGCGCCCGTTCGGCTTCCGGCAAAGGCTTGAACAACAACTTCGCGGACGGCATCCGCGATGCATTTCCGATTCTGTCGATCAAAGGTAAGGTGTTCCGCGTTCGTGTCAACGGCGAGGAGCAGGCTCTCCTCGATCCGAACACGCGCCAGCCGCTGCCGTTCCTCGACGTCGTGCTGGTCAACGCGTCACCGCAACTATCCAAAACCTACTACGCCAAGGGCTTCGTCGATGGCGACATGAACCCGCCCGACTGTTGGTCGCTCGACTCGGTGACGCCGGATCGCTCCGTCGCCAACAAGATGGCACCGCTGTGCGCCAACTGCCCGATGAACGCCTTCGGCTCGCGGATCACCGACAATGGCAAGCAGGCGAAGGCCTGCCAGGATGCACGGCGTGTCGCCGTGATCATGCCGCATCAGCTCGACGGCAACGAGCAGATGCTGATGTTGCTGCGTGTACCTCAGTCGTCGCTGAAGAACCTCAAGGTCTACGCGCACATGCTGGAGCGGCATCAGATGGAGCCGGGTGCGTGCATCACCCGGCTCGCTTTCGATTATCAGGAGGCCTTCCCCAAGCTCCTGTTCAACTTTGTATCACCTCTCAACGACCAGCAGTACGACAAGGTCATCGACATCGCCGAAGCCCCCAACACCAACCTGATGCTGGCGGCACCGGACTTCGAGGTGGCACCATCGACAGGCTCGCTGCCGAACGCATCCGGCTCGATGCAGGGGATGGCGGTGCAGGCTCCACCTGTGCTGCAGTCTGCAGTACCGGCGGTTGCCCCGGTCGTCGCCCCGGTCATCGCCCCGCAGGGAGCGATCCCGGTGCCGCAGGAGGCTCACAAGTCGACCATCATCACCTTGCCGGATGGCAAGCTGTTCGACACGACGACGGGTAAATACGTCGAGCCACAAGTAAAGGCCAAGCCAGTATCAGAGCAGCTCGATCCGGCAACCATCAAGCTGCCGGATGGCAAGTTCTTCAACACCACTAGTGGGTCATTCGTTAGTGGACCAGAACGTGGTGCACAACCAGTGCAGCTGGAGCAGCCACCTGTCGAAGCAAAGGCACCGACGAAGAAGCGTGCGCCAGCGAAGAAGCCGGCTACGAGCGAGCCGGTCGAAGCTCAGGCAGAGCCACCTCCTGAAGAGCAAGTCGATGAAGAGACTGGCGAAGTCACAACAGTTAGCCAGCAAACTAACGTAGGGGTAAAGCCAGCCTCGCGTGGGCTTGAGGATTTACTGTCTATTCTAGTGCCGCCAAGCACTTAAGGGTGTACGATCGGCGTTTCGCAAGGGGGCTGGGCTGGCCCCCTTTGCATGACTTTCTCCCTGGGGCACAGCCATGATCGATCCACTCGACACATATTTACGTCTATTATTTCCGTGGGAAACAGAACATCAGGCTCTCTACAAATCGATAATGTGGAAGTTCCCACAGACTGCCGGCGACATCAAAGGCCAACCACTGGCGAACTACGCCGCTCAAGACTTTGATTGCCTGAAGCGGCTGATACAGACCCGAATCGCCAAGCCGTTCCACGACGTGTGGATCTGCATGGGGACGCAACGCCTGGTCGATCCCAAGACCACCCGCGATGGATTCCCGAAAGCCATCCGCCAGTTGCCGAACCTCGTCAGCCTGAAGTCGGTCTGGCTCGACATCGACGTCAAGAAGGATGCCTATGCCACGACTGCCGAGGCAGCGATGGCGCTCAACACCTTCGTCGTCTCCGCTGGCCTGCCGCGCCCGACGATGATCGTCAAGTCTGGCTCTGGTGGCCTGCACGTCTATTGGTGCGTCAGTGAGAACATGCCGGTCGAGGCGTGGCGTCCGCTGGCTCATGGGCTCAGGGACGCAGCACTGGCGAACGGCCTGAAGTTCGATCCGCAGGTGACCTCCAACGCCGCCGGTGTGCTGCGCGTGCCCACCAGTCTCAACTGGAAGACCGGCACTCCGACACCGGTGCAGCTGCTGGTCACCGCCGACGAGAGCTTCCCAGTCTACACTTATGCTCAGCTCACCAACGTGCTCTCGGCTTACGTCGGCAGCCTCGCCGGGGTGAAGGTCGGAACAGGCACCGGCCGCAGTAGCAACTTCACGGCTGGCGTCAACGCCAGCGCCCCGCCGATCGCCCTTGACGACGTCGCCGCAGTCTGCCCTCTGACCGACGACACGCTCAAGCGTGGCGGCTCGGGCGATCCCGAGCCGCTGTGGAATCTGTTGATGATGCTGGCGTCGTTCACCGACGATCCGGTCACCGACGCGCACCGGCTCTCCAAGGGCGACGCACGCTACTCGCAGGCGGAGACCGATCGCAAGATCCAGGAGAAGATCAACGCCCGCGCCAACAACCCGGCGATCGGCTGGCCGTCGTGCTCGAGCTTCGCGCCGCTCAACCCGCACTGCCGCACCTGTCCGTTCAACGGACAGGGTAAGAGCCCGCTCAACTTCGCCGCACGGACGCAGCACGCCCCACCAGGAGCGACGCCGCAGCAGGGGGATACGCTGGTGCCAGCCCCCTACTGGCGCGACGTGCGTGGCCATGTGTACCGCACCTACACGGACCCAAACGGCAGTCAGGCCACCATCGACCTTTTGAATCAGGATATCATCGACGCCAACATCGATGAGGTGAACAACCAGCTGGTCTTCAAGACGACGCTGATGGGCAAGCAAGCCTGGGTCACCGTGCCGTCCGGCGCGACGGCGCAGGTTGCCACCGTCATCGGCCATCTCGGCAAGGCACCCAGCGGCGGCATCGCCGTGCCTGCGAAGCTGCACCAGAAAGTGAGGGATTTCGTCGTGGCCTGGATAACGCACCTGCAAGCGCAGCGGAAGACCATCACTGTCTCTGGCTATGGCTGGTCCGACGACATGAAGACCTTCACCTTCGGCGAGAAGATGTTCACACCGTCGGGCGTCGAGCGCTCATATATGAACAAGACCTTCGATCCGCGCTTCCGCGAGAGCGGCGACCTCAAGCCGTGGCAGGATGCAATGGCGCTGGTCTACGGCAAGCATGCGCTGGAGATCGTCGTGGCGTCGTCGTTCGCCGCGCCACTGACGGCGCTGCTCGGCTCGACCTCGTCAGTGCTGTCGATCTATTCGGCTGCCTCCGGCGTCGGCAAATCGACGGCGATGCGGCTGGCGCAGGCGGTGTGGGGGCATCCGATCTCCGGCATGTCGTCGCTCGACGACACCGTCAACTCGGTGAAGAAAAAGATCTCGGACCTGAAGTCGCTGCCCGCCTACTGGGACGAGCTGCTGACTGCCGACGCCACGGAGAAGGTGGTCGATCTAGTGTTTTCGTTTACACAAGGGAAAGCCAAGTCGCGGCTGACACAGAACTCCGAGCAGATGGAGGCGAACGCCTTCATCACCATGTTCGCCATCGCTTCCAACCACGGAGTCGGCTCGAGGCTGTACTCTGATACCTCTGGCACGGAGGCCGGCGGGCTCAGGATCTTCGAGGTCGAGGCCAACGCGCACCCGATGACCCACTCACTGCAGGACGCCAATCAACTACTCGGCAAGCTGGCCCAGAACTTCGGTGCCGCTGGCACCATCTTCGCCGAGAAGCTGATCGCTGATCGCGCCAATGTCGAGAAGGTGCTGCAGGTGGTGGCGTCACAGCTGGACGCCGATCACACGTTCAATCAGAAGGAACGCTATTGGCGATCAACGATGGTCGTCGTGCTGGCCGGTGCCTGTCTCGCCAACCGCTACGGACTGGCGACGTTCGATATCAAGGGCATACAGGCCCGACTCGGCGACGAGCTCAACCGCCAGCGGGCACGGCTGGTCTCCAAGGCTCACGTCACCATGAGCCACCATAACTCCGTCCTCGATCTTCTGAACGAACTGCAGGGCGAACTTCATGGGAAGCATCTGGTGACGACGGACATCGTGCCGATCGGTGCTGGGCGTCCACGCAACATTCAGGTCATCGATACCGATGTCTCGAGATTGCAAGGCGCGTGGATGCAGGTGGGCGAACAGGATGGCCGCATCCGCATCGTATCGAAGAAGTTCGACAAGTGGTGCCTGGACAATCGGCAGAACCCCGACAACGTCCTGAAGCTGTTGAGGAACCACTACGACGTCCAGACGGGGCAGTTCACCATTGGTGCTGGGGTGCCGATGCTCAACAGTGGCACGAAAGGACTGGCTGGTCGCAACACCTGCTACGACCTGACGCCGCTGGTCAGCGCTGCTGCTTCTCCCCCGGCCGGTGGCCATTCCGCGACCGGTTCGAGCCAACAGGGGCAACCCTGAGATTGCCGCCGCCGTTGCTGCCGCCGGAACGGATCGGCTTCTTGTGGTCGACATCCTTGCCGGCAATCGCCGCGGCCCCGAGCTTGTCCTTCATGGCCTTGCGAGCCTTGCCACGCTCCGCCCGGTTGGCGATCTGCTCCGGGCGGGCGTGGTAATTGTCGTATTCTTTGCGGTAGTCGCGCGCCATCGTCAGCTCCGTATGTTAAAGCCAGCTGGAGCGAGGCCAAGCATCTGCAAGAACAGCATGACAACGAGAATGATCGCCACTGCCACGACGCCAACCTTGACGATGTTGTTCAACGGTTGTGGCACCGCGAGCTTGTCGACCGCCCAGTAGACGACGGCAACGACGACAAGGACGAGGATCATATAGACGACGGCGGCGAGCATGGTAGTTCTCCTTTACGACGGCTTCATGGACTCCAACAAAGCGTAAGCCTCCAGCGGCCAGAGTTTGCGCACGGCGTTCTCATAGGCGAACTGCCGTCCGAGCGTCTCATCGTAGTTCAGCGGATCTGCCGGTGCCGAATCGCCGATGGCGATGAAGTTATTCTTCATGGTGATCAGGCAGATGGTGAGGTGCGGATGTCGAGGTGGGCTGAAGTAATCGATGTGGTCGATCTTATCGATGATCTTCTGCAGTGAAATACGATTGGTCGTCTTGGCGACGGCAGCTGCTGCGGCGTCCGTCTTTGCCAGCGGTGAATCAGGATTGATTTGAGTGTGCTTGGTCTCGATCATTGTGCCTCTTCCTTGGCTTGCTTCTTCGCGTCGGTTGCTCGACGCCGCTTGGCTTTGTATAGATCCCCGAGACTGATCCGCTCCTTGCCGTACTTGCCGGCATTGTAGCCGCTCTGGATCTTCTCCCATTCTGCATCGGGATTATCAGAGTTCAACCACGCTTGCACGGCGGCAGTGCGCTCGCCCTTAGCGGCGGTCTTTTCCTTGTGCTTGATGAACGAGCCGCCAGCCTCGTACTGGCGCTGCGGAGCCGACGGCGAGATGCCAGTCACCGCCTGCAGGATGTTGCCAGGGGTCCAGCCGGCTGGCTTCTCGTAGACCTTGGCACCGGTCTTCGACTTGCGCCCGTAGTTGGCTGCATTGTACGACTTGATGAAGTCTTTGATAACCTTCGGCATCGGCAGCTTCGACGGGTCGCCGTCCTGCCACGCCTTGTAGGTGTCGATCGCCATCTGCCCCGGCGCACCCATTACCTGTTGAGCTCCCCACAGCGTCATGTCGTTGGGCGACACCGACTTCGGATCGCCGAAGATGAACAGGTTGTCGTTGCCGAGTCGGTTCTGCACATCGATGCCGAACGCCCTCGACAGGCCGTGCATCAGCACCTCGGCGGTCTTCTCCGAGTAGCTGCCAAGGCCGATGTAGTTGAAGAACCTCTGCGCCGCCAACTCCATGTCGCTCTTGCGCTTGTCCCAATCGTCGCCGCCGAACATCTGCGCGAAGATGTTGGCCATGCGCGCCATCTCCATGAACGGCGAGCCGAGCGTGCCAGCCAGCGTCGCGCCCATGATCGACAGGTAGGCGAGCTGCTTGGCGGCGGCGAGCTTCTGGCCAGGAGCGTTGCGGTTCAGGCCGATCGCCTTGGCGAAGTTGCCGTAGAACAGCTGGGCGATCATCAGCGGGTACTTCTTGAACTGGGTGATCACCCTGCCGATCGGATGCGACATCACCGACGGGTTGTTGACGCCGGAGTAGATGCCCTGCGTCTGCGCCACCTTGGAGACGGCATAGTCGACCGCCTGGTCCTCAGTCATGCCCTTGCGAATGGCGAGGTTGACGGCAGCCGCCAGCGTGACGTAGCGGTTGTTGGCCTCGACGGCATCCGACAACATGCGCGACGAGCGCGCCGAGCGGTGCAGCAGCTTCTCGACTCGGGTCTTGCCGAACTCCGACATGTCGGCGGCGTCGAGGCCGCTGTCGGTGGCACCGCCGACGGCCCTCAGCTTCTCCAACGCCTTCAGGATCGCCCCACGGTTGGTGATGTTCGGCTTGTTGGTGATGTTGTCGACCGCAGCCTGGTAGTGGCTGTAGACGTCGCTGCGGGGCATGCTGGCATTGTGCAGCATCAGCGACGGAGTCTTCAGCGCCAGGTCGCCAAGTTCCCTTGCTGTCTCAGTTATCCCCTTGCCGATCGTCTTCAGCACGCTGAAGTTCTTCGCTGCCGTCATCATCTCCTGCATAGTCGCACCAATGCCGTGCTCGGAGGCTAGCACCGGCGCGGTGACTGCGGCGAGCTGCGTGGAGTTGAACACCGAAAACGACACCGACGCCAGGTGTGTCATGAACGATGCCGACAGCGCCGCGTCCATCAACCGCTTGAAGCCACCGGTCCTGCCGTTGTTCTTGTAGGCAGCATCGCGGCGGTCGTTCATCTCGGCAACGATCTGCTGCAACGGCAACACCTTGTTGCTCTTGGCCGCGGACATCGTCGAAAACATGTTCTTGATGTCTTCCTCGACCTTGGCGAACTTCGGCATGAAGTGCAGGTTGGCGAGATGGTTAGCCATCGAGCGGTTCGTCGACAGGATGGTATTGACCATGTCACGGCTGTAGCCAGCGATACCGAGCCGCTTCAGTCCGCGATGCTGTGCTTTCGAGCCATTCATCGTGCGGATGTAGGCATCGACGATGCCCGCCTTGGCGGCTGCCTTGGCGCTGTCCGACTTGTTCGACTGGCTGACGGAGTTGAGCAGCTGCTGCACTTGCAATGGCAGCAGCGTGCTCTGGTTGTTCATCTCGTTGGACAACAGGTTCACCGACTTAGTGTCGTGGCCGATGCTCTCCAGGTGTTGCCGTAGCTGCTCGAGCTCAGCGACGTTGTCGCTCATATGCACCGACTTGTCCTGCGCGTGGACGCGGAACTCGGTGGTGGTGTTGGGGTCGTTGAGCGTCAGCTTCTGACCGGCGGCGTCGTGGGTGGCACCGGTCGTCTGATCGACGGTGACCGGTCTGATCGCAGTGATCTTGTGGTCGGTGGTGTCGATGTAGTTCTCCATGTCCTTCTTGCTGCGGAATCCGAACACCTGCTCGGTGTTGGTCTCCGGCAGCAGCGTCGCGCCGGTCGGCGTCGTCAGCCGTTCGCGGGCGGAGAACACGTGCTTGCCCTGCCGGGTCATCGGCACGTAGACACCCTTGATCTTGCGGATGTGCGAGTTCTTCTTCAGCACCTCGCCGGTCGAGCCGAGCACGCTCATGATCTGCTGCTCGCGTGGCGTCATGTTCGCCGCCGGCTTGTCGATGTCGCCGGAGAGCACGAAGTTGTGCACCTCCGCTTCGCTCATCCCCGCCGGCAGTGTGACATGGTTACTGTTGATAGCCCCTTCCAGTATGTTCTCCACCAGTGCCTGGCGGCGCGAATCCTCCTGATCCTTGAAGAAGTTGGCGATGTCGTGCCACAGGCCCTTCTGCTCCGATGACAGCGCCATGTACTCGGCGCGCGCTATGCGGTGCGCACGGCGCTTGGCGCGATCACGGACGCCAGCCTTGCTGACGTTCCTGTCGATGATGTTCTGGGCCAGCGACTTCGACGGGTCGGTGCCGGTCTCGTTGGAATTGTTGATGCTCTCGACGACCGCCTGCGTCCCGGTCATGTCCTTGCCGAACGCTTCGCTGAGCTTCGCCGCCAGGTTATCGCCCCTGGCGCGCAGCGCAGCCACCTTCTGGTCGCGGCTCAACAACAGGTCGCCATAGCTGCTGATGTGGTTCTGCATCGTGCCGACGATGTCGGCGGCGTCGCGCACCAGCTGGTCGGTGGTCTTGAAGAAGCGGTTCTTGATGTTGACGAGATGCTCGCCGATGGACGACTTGGCCCGCTCGGCAGCCTTAGCCAGCCCGTCGTTGTAGGCGTGCTGATGCATGGCGCTGAACGAGAAGTCGTCGCCGAAGTCGGTGTACTTGCTCTCGCTCTCCTGACCGTTGCGACCGTAGTAGTCGCCGTGCAGGGGGAAGTTGTCGGCGAAGTCGTTCTGTGCCCGGCTCTGCTGCTCGGCGGTCGACATCATCATGTCGGGGTTCATCGCCATCACGCCTTCGAGGTACGACATCGTCCCTCTGGGTGCGAGGTCCATGCCGAGTGCCCGGCGCGTCAAGGCCACGAGGCCCTGCCACCACGTCGGCGCACGGTCGGACGGCAGGCCGATGCGCTCGACGATCTCGCGCGGCATCGTCATCCCCGACAGCAGCTTCTGGAAGTTCTCGCTGCTGTGCGCCTCGGCGATCATCTCGTCGATGTCTTTCATGCCGTAGATCGACGACGCGTCGATGCCGGCTTCGCTGAGCTGCGTGTGCAGCGCGTCGAACATCTTCGAGGCGATCTCGCGCGCACCGCGATAGTTGTGGCGGATGGCGAAGGCGGTGGCGGCGTGCGTCAGCTCATGCTCGATGAGGTGCGCCTGATCCTCCTTGCTGCGGGCCTTGAATTTGTCGGCATCGATCAGCACCACCGGCTTGTCGCCCATGGCGATGTCGGCGGTATGTGGCGACAGGTACATCCCGAACGGCGTCCTGCCACCGGCAGCCTGCTGCATGTGCTCGCCGGAGACGAACAGCACCGGCGTGTCGCCCACCATCTGCCGCAGCCGCTTTATGTGCATGCGGCGGAACAGCTTCATCGGCCCCCAGCTTCTCCACGCCGGGTTGACCTTCGAGGCGCGCTGCAGCGCTTCTTCCCCAGAGACTCGCTGCTGCACCGGTATCGACTGCTGCTTGCCGTCGTCGTCGACCCAGCTGAAATGGTCGCCGCTGACGTTCGGCGCGTCGGTGGTCGCCGCCGTTTCGTTGGCTTCGTCGGCCATCTCCATCTTGCGCGTCGGCTTGCGGCGCACCGTCTCGGCACCGCTGCCGTGGAAGTCCTTGAGCTCCTTGTACTCCTCCGGCTTCAGCGCCTTCATCATGCTGTAGAGGTCGGCAGGTGTCGCCTCCCCGGCGTTGATCATGTCGACGATATGCTTGCCCATGGCGACGTCTTCGACGCTGGCAGCCTGCTCGCGGCCAGCAAGGATGCGCCTGGCATAGATCACCAGATTCTCTTCCGGCGAATACTTGACGGCATCGACGACGCTCGGCAACGGCCCGAGCTTCTCGCGGTTGAACGCCGCCTGCACCCGCTTGATCAGCGCGATGACCTTGCCGCGTCCGAGAAAGGCGGTGTTCGGGTCGGTGGCCTTCGAAGCTTCCGCCAGTGCGGCGTGGGCATTACTGATCTCGTCGAGGACACCCTTGGCGGCAGCCTGCCCCTTGTCGCGGCGCTCCTTGATCGCCGGCTCGGCAGCCTTGGCGGCAGCTTCCTGGGTGATCGCCTCGATCTGTTCTGGCGACAGTTCCTCGCCACGTTCCTCGGCCTCACGCTTCGCCTCCTGCACCTCGTCGACTGCAGCGGCTTTCTTCTGGACTTTTGCTGCCTTGGTGACGTCGACCTTCTCCTGTGCCGATACCCAGCGGGCACGGATCTTCTCCATCGCCTTGGAGAACGGCTTGCGAGCCCGCACCACGGCTCCCCCGGAGCCCTTGGCGAGTGCGGCGCGCTTATTGTACGCCTTCAGCCACAGCTTCTCGTCCTTGGTCAGCGACGAGGCATCGCGCTTGCGCAGCCGCCGGGCGGTCGTGTAGTCCTCCTCCTTGGCGATTGCCGGCGCTTCCTTGGTCTCGACGCGGGTGCGCGCCCGCTCCTGGCCGGTGCCCTCGACGCGGCGTGCTGCGGCGATCTGCTGCGCCACCACATGCTGGCCTGCCTCCTTGCGGGCCTGCTCGCGGGCAGCCTGCCGATCGGCCTCGGCAATATCCTCGAAACGTGCCTTGACGGTGTTGCGCAGCTGGTCCTTGAGATCCTCGATGTGCTCCGTCGGGCTCTTCAGCTTGCCGCGTTTGTCGCGCTTGCCGACGTCGGCGAACTGGGCGGTGTCGCGGGCGGCGCGGTCGACGACGTCGCTGAAGCGCGGGTCGGTGCTCAGGTGCGTCAGCGCCGGGTCGGACTCGGCGATGTCGGCAAGCACCCGGCTGATCGGCGTGTGCTCCGGCCCGGTGTCCTCGCCACCACCAGTGACCTGGATGTTGCTGCCTTCCTTGATCTGCGCCTGCTGGGCGGCTTTGGCTCTCGCCTTCTCCTTCAGCGCCATCGCCTTCGGCGCAACCCGCGTCGACTCGGTCTCCGGCTCGACCACCTTGCTGGTCACCGCCTTGCCGCGGCGCTTCTTCTCGCCCACCTGGAACTCGGCGGCGACCTTCGTCGGCTCGGCACCCTCACGGCTGATCGTCGCCTCGGTCTGCATCGTCCGCGTCTCGGGCTGCGTCACGCCCCTCGGCTCGGCCAGCGACACTGTCTCGCGTGTTGGCTCAGCCGACGTGGAAGTCGTCGGCTGAGCCGCAGTTTCCGGAACGGCTGCGGCTTCCGGTACTGCACCAGGTTCCTGTGTGGCGGAGACCTGATTCTGTTGTTCGGCAACGGTGGGCTGGATGGCGGCTTGGGCGGCTGGCTGCGGCGCGATGGTGGGAGCAGCGGCAGCAGCCTGCACCTGTTCCTGTGGTGTCTGTACCTGCTGCTGTTGTGCTGCTGCCACTGGCGGCGGCACCCTGGTCGCCTGCGCGGCGATGATCTGGTCGGCGATGTCCTTGGCGGTGACCGGCGCACCGGTCTTGCCGGTAGCGCTCAGCGCCGCCGTCGTGTCGGTCCCGGCTCCGGCGACGTTGGCGGTCGGCTCTGGTCCGCGTGGAGCAGCTGCGGGCGGCTGCGGCGCAAGGGTCGGCGCGGCAGGAGCTGCCTGTGGACGCTCGGTCTCCTCGGTCTCGTCGTAGATCTCTTCAGCTTCCGGCGTCGATGGCTCGACGTAGTTCGGATCTTCGCTGACATCGACAGTCTTCGGGTTAACGACCGGCTGCGGATTCATCGTTGACGCTGCCGCCGGGTCGGGCGTGCCGGCAGGCGTCACCACTGGTGTCGTCGTCTTGGCGGCAGCCGGTGCTGCGGCTGGCGTCGGCGTCGTCGAGGTCGGCGCTTGCTCCGTGTGTTCCGGTGCGGCTTGTGCCGGTGGCGGCGCAGTGTTCGAGCCGCCGAGATTGCTGGGTGTCGACGTGCCACCACCAGCGTTGGGTGTCGCAGGCGGCGCTGCCTCGCCAGCTGGCGGTGCCGTCTCAGCAGCGCCAGGCTCCATCTTCACCTGTGCGGCGTGCTTGACGCCACCGGCAAGGTGCATGGCACCGCCGCCGATCAGGCCAGCGACGCCGTTGTTGACGACGTTCATCAACCGTTGCTGCAGGTCGACGTTGCCGCCGGCGACGACGGTCGTCACTTCCTGGGCTATCTGTTGCAGTGCCTCGGTCGAGCCCTCGGTGAGAGCACCGGAGGCCACCATCTTGGCGACGGTCTTCACCGCCTGCTGCTGCAGTGCCGTCTTCAGTGCTGCTGCTTCCGGCGCGGCGAGACCGGCACTGGCCATGATCGCCTCGGTGCCGATCTGCTCCATCGCACCCATCACCGTGCCACCGACGATCGACGGCACGATTAGTTGCTGGCGGTTCATCTTGCCGTCGGCCAATGCCTGCTTGATCGCCGGGTCGTCGGCAAGCCCCTGCCGCATCTGCCCCCATCCCTGGATGAGGTTATAGGACAGGCCACCAGCCGTAGCGCCAACCGCACCGGCGGCGATCGCGCCGGGACCGGTCTCCGATGTCAGTGCAGTAGCGATCGTGCCGCCGCCTAGCGATGCGAGAATCGGGGCGACGGTCGAGCCGAATGCCTGGCCGATCGACTCGCCGAGATAGTTCTTCGCGGATTCCCAGGATGTCGTCAGGTCGCCTACGCCACCGGCGGTCAGCGTCTTGTCGCCGCCGGACACCTTCTCCTGCATGCTGCGCAGCCAGTCGGAGACGGCATTGCTGTCGGTCGGCGCACCGCCGCCGAAATCCTGGACCAGGTCGGCGACACCGGCGAACGATTCCGGCGTAGTGCCGACGCCAGAACGGAAGCCGGCGACCAGCGAACCGCCGAAACCCTTCTTCGGCTGCGGCGCTTCCTCAAGGAACTGCGGGTCGAAGTCCTCGGAGATATGCTCGCCGACTTCCAGTTTCTTCGGCGGTGGCGGTGCCTGGTCGGACGCGATAGCGTGCTGGTCCTGCGCCTGCGGTTCAGGTGTTGGCGCATCGCGGACTTGAGGCTGTTGAGATTTGTCCGCTTCCGCAGGCGCAGGCTCTGGCGCAGGGGTTGGTTCCTTCGCCGGAGCTTCGTCAGGAAGAAACTGCGGGTCGAAATCGTCTGATAAGTGTTCACCGACACGGTACATCGCT
>Ga0070711_100001181_pt1 | contig 14074 bp, 13 predicted proteins | sample LARL53metaG_FD_65452 | JGI IMG/M metagenome (GOLD analysis project Ga0070711, IMG submission 65452) | Corn, switchgrass and miscanthus rhizosphere microbial communities from Kellogg Biological Station, Michigan, USA - LAR L5-3 metaG | ecosystem: Host-associated > Plants > Roots > Rhizosphere ... | reverse complement strand
GTGGAGAATGTCGGCGACCTGCTCGAAAACGTGCCTTTCCGCCATGACGACTACCGCTCGTCGGCGCGGCTGGCCGATCTCCGTCCGGGCGAGGAGGCGACCGTCGTGGTCACGGTGGAGCGCGTGCGGGCGCGGCCGACGCGGCGTCGCAATCTGGTGATCGTGGAGGCGGCGGTGCGCGACGCATCCGGCCCCGGCATCGTCGTCTGGTTCAACCAGCGCTATCTGCTGCGCCAGCTCGAGCCGGGGATGCGGCTCTCGATCCGCGGCGAGCGGCGTCCGACGATCGACGCCGAGATCGTCGCCAAGAGCCACGAGCCGGCGCCTGCCGAGGGCGAGCTCCTGCACACGCACGGCCTGGTTCCGGTGTACCGGGCGAGCGAGCGCGTCTCCAGCCGCCGCCTGCGTTCGCTGGTCGCCGAGCGGCTGGGCCACGCCGGCGACCGCGTCGACATGATCCCGGCCGCCACCCTCACCCGCCGCCGGCTGCCGCTTCGCCGGGATGCGCTGCACGCCTGCCACCAGCCGCGGACGCTCTCGGCGCACGGCCTCGGCCGCCGCCGGCTGGCCTACGAGGAGCTGTTCCTGCTCCAGCATGCGATGCTGGCCCGCCGCCAGGAGGCCGAGGAGCGATCGCAGGCGCTGCCGCTGCCCCCTGCCGGCGAGCTCGCGGAACGCTTCCGCAGGTCGCTGCCGTATACGCTGACCGCGGCCCAGGAGCGGGTGAGCGGCGAGATCGACCGCGACCTGGCGCGGACGGTGCCGATGCGTCGGCTGCTGCAGGGCGATGTCGGCTCGGGCAAGACGGTGGTCGCCGTGCACGCCCTCCTGCGGGCGGTCGAGAGCGACGGCCAGGGGGCGCTGATGGCCCCCACCGAGACGCTGGCCAGCCAGCACCTGATGAGCATCAGCGCGGCCTGCGACCCGCTGGGCGTGCGCGTGGTCGCCCTGATGCAGGGGATGCCGGCACGGGAGCGGCGGGCGGCGCTCGGGGTGATCGAGTCGGGCGAGCCGCTGGTGGTGGTGGGGACGCACGCGCTGATCCAGCAGTCGGTGGTCTTCGGCGGCCTGCGGGTGGCCGTCGTCGACGAGCAGCACCGCTTCGGCGTCCGCCAGCGGCAGGCGCTGGAGGAGCAGGGCGCCGGCGGCCCGCTGCCGCATGCCCTGCACATGACCGCGACCCCGATCCCGCGCACGCTCGCCCTGACCATCTACGGCGACCTCGACGTCAGCGTCCTGGACGAGATGCCGCCGGGGCGGACGCCGGTGATCACCCGCCTGGTCGGCTCGGCGCGCCGCGACGAGGTGTTCGCCCGGATGCGCCGGCTGCTCGACCAGGGACGCCAGGCCTACGTCGTCTGCCCGCTCGTCTCGGAGTCCGAGCGCACCCAGGCCACCGCCGCCGAGGCAGAGGCGGCCCGGCTGGCCGCCGGCGAGCTGCAGGGGTATCGGCTGGGCTGCATTCACGGGCAGCTGCCGGTGGCCGACCGGCGGGCGCTGATGGACAGCTTCCGGGCCGGTGACCTGGACGTGCTGGTGGCCACGACAGTGATCGAGGTCGGGGTCGACGTCCCCAACGCCACCCTGATGGTGATCGAGGAGGCCGACCTGTTCGGGCTCGCCCAGCTGCACCAGCTGCGAGGCCGTGTCGGCCGCGGCGCCCACGAGAGCTACTGCATGCTGATCGCCGACCCCGCCACCGACGACGCCCGGCGGCGCCTGGACGCGCTGGTGGCGACGTCGGACGGCTTCGCCCTGGCCGAGGTCGACCTCGACCTGCGCGGCGAGGGGTCGCTGCTGGCGGCGCGGCAGAGCGGGATCCCCGACCTCCGCCACGCCCGGCTGACCCGCCACCGGCGGCTGGCGATGCTGGCGCGGGCGGACGCCCGAGCGCTGCTCGAGCACCCGTTTCCCGAACCCGCAGACTGGCTGCTTCAGCGCGAGATCGACCGCGTCGTCGGCGACGCCGACGTCGGCGCATGAGGATCGTCGCCGGCGAGCGCAAGGGGATGCGGCTGCTGGCGCCGCGCAGCGGCCACACCCGGCCGACCTCGGACATGGTGCGGGAGGCGACGTTCGCGATTCTCGGCGACGTCGCGGGGGCGTCTGTGCTGGAGCCGTTCGCAGGCACCGGCGCGCTCGGCCTGGAGGCGCTCTCCCGGGGGGCGGCGAGCGTCCAGTTCTGCGAGGTCTCACAGGCTGCCCTGCACGCCCTGCGCGAGAACGTGCGGCGGCTGGGGTACGCCGAGCAGGCAGCCGTCCGGCGCCAGGACGGCCGCCGCCGGATGGCCGCCGACCACGCCCGCGGCACCGCCTACGACTTGCTGCTCCTCGACCCGCCTTATAGGATGCTGACCATCTTGCAAGACGATTTGTGCCTGCATCTGCCGGACTTGCTCCGTCCTGGCGGCCGGGTCGTGGTGGAGGGCGCCGCGGAGACGCCGGCGCTCGAGCTGCCGCTCCCGCTGCTCGTCGACCGCGTCCACGGCGGTAGCCGGATCGCCGTCTACGGCGATGGCTGACCGGGTCGCCGTCTGCCCGGGCACGTACGACCCGGTGACGTTGGGCCATCTGGACATCATCCGCCGGGCGGCCGCCATCTTCGACCAGATCGTCGTCGGGGTTGTCCGCCAGCCCCGGCACAAGCAGACGACCATGTTCAGCCTGGAGGAGCGGATCGACTTCATCGTCCGCTCGCTGGGAGGTCTGGCCAACGTGGAAGTGGAGGGATTCTCGACCCTGGTAGTCGAGTTCGCCCGGACACGGGGCGCCCGCTCGATCGTCAAGGGACTGCGCGCCGTCTCGGACTTCGAGTGGGAATTTCAGATGAACAACCTGAACCGCGGGCTGGCCGCAGATGTGGAGACGATGTACCTGATGGCCTCGCCGCAGTACAGTTTCCTTTCATCCCGCGGTGTTCGCGAGATCGCGTCGTTCGGCGGAGCCGTCGACGACTACGTGCCGGCGCCGGTGGCCCGGCGGTTGATGGAGTTGCATGAATCCGGGTCGATCTGACCCGGCCGAGGAGGTCAAGTGGACGTACTGGTGCTGATCGACAAGCTGGACGAGCTGGTGCTGAACGCACGCGGCGTGCCGATGTCAAACCAGGTGCGCCTCGACCGCGACGAGATCGAAGACATCATCTCCCACATGCGGGCGACGATCCCGGAGGAGATCAAGCAGGCGCGCTGGATCGTCAAGGAGCGGCAGGAGATGCTGGCCGAGGCCAAGCGCGAGGCCGAGCGCGTGATCTCCGAGGCGCGTGAGCACGCTGCCCGCGAGGCCTCCCAGCAGGAGGTCGTGAAGCTGGCCGAGCGCCAGGCCGAGGACATCCTCGCCGACGCCCGCCGGAAGGCGCGCGAGATGCGGATGGGCGCCGACGACTATGCCGACTCGATCCTCGAGAACATGGAGAACAACCTGACGAAGTTCCTGGCCGCCGTGCAGCGCGGCCGCGAGCAGCTGGCGGCGCGGTCGGACGACCACACCGCGCCCGCCACCGCCGGGTTCGACATGAGCCACACCCAGTAGCGCCTGGCACTGCCCCGCCGATGCTCGATCTGCGCCAGTACGCCCTGCGCACCGGCGACTCGCGCCGGGTCGAGCTCGCGCTCGAGCTGGAGCCGATCGTCATGGGCGGCCAGAGGTACCAGCCGGAGCCGGCCGCCGTCGTCGCCCGGCTCGATCTGCAGGCCACAGCGGACGGCCTCTATCTGCGGCTGCGCTTCGCCACCGAGATCGTCGGCCCCTGCGTTCGCTGCCTCGATCAGGCTCGGGTTGCGGTCGACGTCGACGCGTCCGAGTACCACGAGCCGGGAGCAGCCTCGGGCGGCGACGAGGAGACGGTCAGCGACTACCTGGAGGAGCTGAGCCTGGACATCGACCGCTGGGCGCGCGACGCGCTGGTGCTGGCCGTGCCGGGCACCCTTCTCTGCCGCCCCGACTGTCGCGGGCTGTGCCCGGTGTGCGGCGCCAACCTGAACGACGACCCCGGGCATTCGCACCCCCAGGAGCAGATCGACGAGCGCTGGGCGGCGCTTCGCGAGCTGCGCGACGACGACGGCGACGCGCCGGCGTAGCAGCGGCGCCGGAACCCGCTGTCACGCGCACGGGGCGCGGGCTTCTATACTGGGTCGGCTCATGGCCGTCCCCAAGCGAAAGACCTCCAAGTCGCGCCGCGACAAGCGGCGGGCGACGCATCGCATCGAGGCGCCGACGGTCACCGTCTGTCCGCAATGCCACCGGCCGGTGCGGCCGCATCACGCCTGCGCGAACTGCGGCCACTACCGGGGCCGAGAGGTTGAGCCGCTGCGCGAGGCGGCTCCCTAGCAGCAGATGGCCGGCGTGACCATCGCCCTCGACGTCATGGGGGGCGACCGGGCACCCGAGGAGACCGTCGCCGGGGCGATCCTGGCTGCCCGCGAGGGTGTGCACCTGCTCCTTTGCGGCCCGCGCCGGGTCGTCGAGGACGGCCTCGGCGGCCCCGTGCCCGGCATCGAGGTGGTCGACGCCCCGGACGTCATCTCCGGCGACGAGGAACCGGCGGCCGCCGTCCGCGGCAAACCCGGTTCGTCGCTCGTCACTGCCTGCCGGCTGGTGCGCGAGGCCCGCGCTCAGGGCGCGGTGTCGGCCGGGCCGACGGGAGCGATGATGGCCGCCTGCCTGCTCCAGATGGGCCGTATCCCGGGCATCCTGCGCCCGGGGATCGCCGTCCCCCTGCCTTCGCAGGCAGCACCCTGCGTGCTCATCGACTGCGGCGCCAACGCCGACCCGCGGCCGGAGCACCTGCTCCAGTACGGGCTGATGGGGAGCGCCTTCGCGCGCGATCTGCTCGGCATCGCCGAGCCGCGCGTGGGCCTGCTCTCGATCGGCGAGGAATCCTCCAAGGGGACGCGCCTCGTCCTCGAGGCCCACGCGCTCCTGGCCGCCTCCGATCTCGCCTTCGCGGGCAACTGCGAGGGCCGCGACGTCCTCACCGGCGAGTATCAGGTGGTGGTTGCCGACGGGTTCGCCGGGAACGTCCTCCTGAAGGGACTGGAGGGAGCCGGTGCGGCGCTCTTCGGCGGGCTGCGGACCGCCGCCCTCTCCAGCACGCGGGCGAAGCTGGGGGCGAAGCTGCTGATGCCGGCGCTGCGTGAGATGCGCGACCGCACCGACCCCGAGATGTACGGCGGCGCCTACCTGCTCGGGGTGCGCGGCCTGGCGGTGATCGCGCACGGAAACTCCAGCCACCGCGCGATCCGCAACGCCCTCGTGTACGCCGCCCGCGGAGTGGAGGGCCAGGTGGTCGATCGGTTGTCCAGCCTGGTCACGCCGGGAGGCGCCGCCGGAGCGCCTGCTGGTGACTTGCAGGAAGGCGCTCAGGCACGTAGTGTCCCGCAAGTCGCGGCAACGGAGATTGGAGAACGAGACGATGAATCGTGAGGAGGCGCTCGAACGGGTGCGAGCCATTCTGGTCGAGCAGCTCGGGGTCGACGAGGAGCAGGTGACCGAGGACGCGTCGTTTCAGGGCGACCTGGATGCCGACTCGCTCGATCTCGTCGAGCTGATCATGGAGCTCGAGGATCAGTTCGGACTCAAGATCTCCGACGAGGACGCGCAGAAGATCTCCACCGTCGGCCAGGCCGTCGACTACGTCACCAGTCACAGCTGACTCCGACCGCGCGCTGCGCGACCTGATCGATCGTCTCCCCGCGACCGCCCGGCACGCGGCATTCACGCATGCCTCGTGGGTGGACGATCGGGCCGACTCCTACGAGCGGCTGGAGTTCCTTGGCGACGGCGTCCTCGGCCTGGCGGTCGCCGACGAGCTGTACCGGCGCTTCCCGGACCGGCCGGAGGGCGACCTGGCCCGGATCCGCGCTCACGCCGTGTCCCGCCAGAGCTGTGCCGAGGTGGCCCGTTCGCTCGGGCTGGACGGCGACCTGGCCGCGCAGGCCGAGCGCTGCGACCGCCAGACCGACATCGAGACGCTCGTCCGCTCGCAGGCGGTGATGGCGGCGCTGGTCGAGTCGGCCATCGGCGCCGCCTATCTGGAGTATGGGCTGGAGCCTGTCGCGGCGGCGGTCGTGCAGGCGTTTGCCGGGACGATCGCCTTCGCCGTCGAGCGGCACGTCGACCACAAGACGGTCCTCCAGGAGGAGCTCGCACGTCTGGGCGCGTCGGTAACGTATTGCTTGATGGAGACCTCGGGCCCTCCCCACCGGCGGACCTTCACGACCGCTGCCATGGTCGGTGAGCGCGAGCTCGGCCGTGGCTCGGGCACGAGCAAGAAGGCCTCCGAGCAGGCGGCGGCGCGGGAGGCGCTGGCGGCCCTGGACAGCCAATAGCCGATGTACCTGAAAAGCCTTCGCATCCGCGGTTTCAAGTCCTTTCCTCACGGTATCGAGCTGCGTTTCGAGGAGGGGATCGCGGTCATCATCGGCCCCAACGGCAGCGGTAAGTCGAACATCGCCGACGCGCTGCAGTGGGCGATGGGCGTGCACTCGCCGGCACAGCTGCGGGCCGCCGCCGGCCAGGACGTGCTTTTCTCCGGCTCCGACTCCCGTCCGCCCAGCGGCGTCTGCGAGGTGGAGCTCGTGCTGGACAACGAATGCGGCACGCTGCCGCTCGAGTTCGGCGAGGTGTCGGTGATGCGCCGCCTGCACCGGGAGAGCGAGGGCGAGTACTACATCAACCGCTCCCGGGTGCGCCGGCTGGACGTCCTGGAGCTGCTCGCCGACACCGGTCTGGGACGCGAGATGCACTCCGTGATCGGGCAGGGCGGGGTGGAGGAGATCCTGGTCTCGAAGCCGCACGAGCGCCGCCGCTTCGTCGAGGAGGCGGCCGGTCTTGGCAAATACCAGCGCCGGCGCACCCGGGCGGAGGCGAAGCTGGCGCGCGTGTCGGCGGAGCTCGAGCGCGCCCGCGACCTGGAGCGCGAGGTGCGGGCACGGCTCCGTCCGCTGGCCATGCAGGCAACGGCGGCCGAGCGGGCGGCGAGGCTGGGCGGCGAGATCGCCACCGGCCGGGTGGCGCTTCTGGGCTCGGAAATCGTGGGCGAACGGGTGGCCGGTGACGGCCTGCGGAGCCAGCTCGAGACTGCTGCCGGCGAACGCGACCGGGTGGAGGCCCGGCTGGCGGCGCTGGCGCAGCGTCGGGCCACCGCGGAGACCGAGCTGACCGGGCTGGCAACCGCGCAGGAGCGGGCGGCGCATGCGTTCTACGCATTCGAGACCTCGCGCGACCGGCTGGCCGCGCAGGCGCTTCGCCTGCGCACGGCAACTGCCTCGCTGGAGCGTGCGCTCGCTCGCCGCGCCTCGCTGGCCGAACGGCTGGCAGACGACGCATCCCGCCTTCGCAGCGAGGCGGCGGGGGCCGAAGCGGCGGCTCAGGCCGCTGCGGCCGACCTGGCCGGCGAGGAGAGCGCGGACACGTCGCCCGCAAGCGAGGCCAGCGCCCGGGCGGAGGCCGCACTGGCGGCGGCGATGGACGCCCGGCGGGCACTGGCCGAGGCCCAGGGCCGGCTGGTCACTGCGCGTGGCGAATCGGAACAGCTGCGCGCCCGTACCGATGCCGCGCGGCAGCGGATGGACGAGCTCGCCGCGATTGCCGAGCGGGCCGCCGCTGGCCTCGCCGCCTCGGAGGCGGACGCCCGCGTGAAGGCCTCGGACGCGGCTGAGCGCGAGCGTGAGGTCGACGAGGCGGTCGCGGCCGACTCGACCGCAGCCGCCCGCGCCCAGGAGACAGCCGCCGATGACCGAGCCCGGCGGGGGGCTGCCGACGAGCTGGAGCACCGCCTGCGCTCGGCGGCGACGCGGCTGGCGGCGCTGGAGCGGGCGCTCGAGCGCGGCGAGGGGCTGTCGCCGGCCGCGCAGGCGCTGAAGCGCGCCGGCGCGGCGCTGGTGGTGGCGGGTGTCGAGGCGCGGCCGGGCTACGAGCGGGCGGTCGCCGCCGCCCTCGGATGGCGCGCGGGCGCCGTCGTCGCCCAGCGAATCGAAGACGCCGTCGACCTCCTGCACGGCGCTGAGGGCGAGCTTGCGGTGGTACTGGCATCCTCGCCGGGGATCGGAGGCGCGCTGCCGCCGAGCCCGGGCTCACGGCCGCTCGCCGAGGTAGTGGAGATCAAGGATGGCGCGGTGGCTCGGCTGGTCGAGGGGGTGTGGCTGGTCGACGACCTGACGCAGGTCGGCCACGGCATCGCCGTCACGGTCGACGGCGAGGGCATCGACGCCGACCGGGGTGAGCTCTGGCGCACCGCCGACGCCGGCGAGGCAGCGTGGCTGGCAGCCCGGTCGGAGCGGGAGCGCGTCGCTGCCGAGGCGGAGCAGCTCGAGGACGAGCTGGCAGCGGCCAGGGCCGACGCGGCGACGGCGGCCGGTGCAGCGGCGAAGGCGTCCGAGGATGCGCGAACGGCAGGCGCGGCGCTGACCGCGGCAAGGGAGGCTGCCGCAGCGACGGTGGAGGCGGCCCGCCAGGCCGCTACGCGCCGAGATGCGCTGGCGGACGAGCTGGCGCGCACCGATGCCGCTCGCGATCTGGCCGGCGCTGACCTGGACGCGGCCCAGGGGCGGCTGGCCGAGCTGGACGCCGCGACGGCGGCGCACGCGACCGACGAGCAGGAGCGGCGCGTGGCTGCGACTGCGGCCGACCAGGAGCATGCCCGGCTCGAGCAGGTGCGCCGGGAGCTCGCCGATCGGGAAGCGCGGGCCGCGGCGCGGCGGGCAACGCTGGAGGAGCGCGTGGCCCGGCACCGGCAGGACGCCGTCCGGCTGGGCGCGGCCGGCGAGGAGGCCGAGGGCGCCCAGGCGGCATGCGCCTACGCCATCGCGCAGTCCCAGCTGGCGCTCCCGGAAGCGACGTCGCTGGGCGAGCGCCTGACCGAGATCGGGGCCGCCGCCGAGCGGCTGCGTGCGCCGGCCCGGGCAGGAGTGGACAGCGTCGAGCGGCGCGCCGCGGAGCTGGCCGCCGAGCTTCAGGCCTGCGCCCAGCAGGAGGCAGCCGAGCAGGCCGAGGCGCGGCGGACGTCCGGCGTGGCGACCGAGCTCGAGATCGCACTGGCCAGGGGCGCCGAGCGGATCGCCGAGCTGGAGCGGCGGCGCGGCCTGATCGCCGCCGAGCACGACCTCGATCCGGCAGACCCGGACGAGCCACTGCCTCCGGACGAGGCCACCGGCCTGGCCGCCCGCCTGGAGCGGCTGGAGCGCCGGCGCGAGAGCCTGGGAGCGGTCAACCCGCTGGCCGCCGAGGAGTACGAGGCCGAGAAGCAGCGCTCCGGCGAGCTGGTCGCCCAGTGCGATGACCTGGAGCGGTCGCTGCGCGAGCTGCGAAGCCTGATCCGAGATCTGACGCAGACGATCGACCGCCGGTTCGCCGAGACCTTCGCCGAGGTGCAGAGCCACTTCCGGGATACCATCGCCACCCTCTTTCCAGGCGGCTCCGGGCGCCTGCGGCTGACCGACGACGTCGTCTCGGCGCAGCCGATCCGGTCACCTGCCGAGGGCCCGGAGGGCGAGCAGCAGGAGGACGTGGAGCAGGACGTCCCGGACGAGCCGGGGATCGAGCTCGAGGTGCGTCCCGCCGGCAAGCGCATCGAGTCGCTCTCACTGCTCTCTGGCGGTGAGAAGGCGCTGACCGCGATCGCGTTCCTGTTCGCCCTGATGTTGACGAAGCCCTCGCCGTTCTACGTGCTGGACGAGGTCGAGGCCGCGCTCGACGACGCCAATATCGAGCGCTTCCTGACCCTGCTCCGGGAGTCGCAGAAGAAGGCGCAGTTCGTCGTCATCACCCACCAGCGGCGGACGATGGAGGTCGCCGACGTGCTGTACGGGGTGTCGATGGCGGGCGACGGCGAGTCGCGTGTGCTGTCCCGGCGGATGCCGGCCGAGACCGACCTGCATCACGCGGTCGAGTCCGCCTAGCCTGCCCCGCCGGCGGTGGCGGGTACAGTCGGCGGGTGGCCATGTCCGAGTTCCACTCCCCTCGCCCCAACCTGTACGTGTCGAGCGATGGATTCAGCGTCGAGGTCATGGGACGCGTCGGCATGCGCTATGCGGAGGGCGATCGGACGATGGCGATTGACTCCGAGGTGCTGGCAGTCCCCAGGACGATGGCGCTGATCAGCAGCTCCATGCGGGCATGGGAGCCGCCGAACGATGGGGTGGCGCTGACACCGGAAGAGCGAGCGCGGATCATCGCGAACATCCGGCGGGCGTTTGACTGGCAGGGCGCGGATCTGCAGGTGATGTAGGCCTGTTCTCCGCTGAGGCTGCTGCGAAGCGGGCGATCAGCCATCCGTGCTCGGCGCCGCCTCGATCCAGCTCCAGAGGTCATCCGGCAGGTCGACCGTCCCCGCCGCCAGCGCCTGCCGCCGGCGCTCGGCGCTGGCATCGCCGGGGAACCGCCGCTCGCCGAGCGCGGCCCGGATCTCCTCGGCGGGGAGCACCTGGGGACGGGCGATCAGGGCCACCGCGGAGAAGCCATCGGCTCCGGCCAGGGCACGGCAGAGGAGCTCCACCAGGAGGGCGAGGGCGAACCCCTTGTACGCCTGTTCGCCGCCGAACGGGAGCAGGCCGGCGGTGCCGGCGCTCACGTCGGCCGGATTCGTGGCCGGCCCGCCGGTCGCATCCACGGCAGCCCCGGCCGGCAACCGGCTGCCGGTGGCGGCCGCCTTGAGTACCGCGCCGTAGGTGATCCGGCCCATCGAGACGTCGACCAGGGCTGGACCGCGCTCGCCGGGCACGGCCAGGCAGAGGGGATTGGTGCCGAGCAGCGGCGGCCCGCCGGCGGGATGGGAGATACGGGCAGTGGAGGTGGCCGTGACCAGGCAGCAGAGGCCCCCCGCCGCCACCCGCTCTGCATAGTGGCCGAGCCGGCCGGTCGGGAAGCCGTGGCGAACGACCACCAGCCGGGCGCCGGCCGGCGGGTCTTCCAGCTCCCGCTCCAGCGCCCGGCTGAGCGCCAGATAGCCGAGCGCCCCGGCGGCGTCCCAGCGGGCGAGCCCGCCGTCCCGCTCGACCAGCTGCGGCTGCGCCGCCGGCCGCAGGTCGTCGAACGCCGACACCCAGCGCAGCCGCTCGACCCCGTGCCCGGATGCGCCGCGCAGCTCCGCGCCCAGGAAATGGTCGACCAGCTCGCGGGCATCGGCATCGGCGAACCCGAGGCTCCTGGCACGCGCCAGCATGGCCGTCTCCAGCCGGTCGATCGCCACGGTCGCCATCGCCGGACACCGTAGTCCACGGCGGCCGGACCGAATACCAGGTGCCAGGCACTGGTTATTCACTACGATCCGCGACCGTGACCCGATCCTGGCAGGCCATGTTCGACACCGGCGACGGCGCGCCTATCCCGGAGCCCGAGGAAGGACGCGAGGGAGGGGTGTTCGCGCGCCTGCGCGGGTCGATCTCGCGCAGCCGGCGGGCGATGACGCAGCAGCTGCAGGCGGTCGTGTTCGACCCCGCCGACGACGAGGTCTGGGAGCGCCTCGAGGAGGCGCTGATCCTGGCCGACTGCGGCGTCCCGGCGACGGTCACCGTGATCGAACAGCTGGAGGCGGAATCGGCGGCGGGGCGGCTGACCAGCCGCGCCGACCTGACCGCCGCCCTGACCCGGATCGTGACCGAGCTGATGACGCCGCCGGGCGATCCCCGCATCGACATCTCGCATGCGCCCTCGGTGCTGCTGGTGACAGGGGTCAACGGCACGGGAAAGACGACCAGCATCGGCAAGATCGCCTGGCACCTGCGGGAGGCCGGCCGCAGCTGCGTGATTGGCGCCGCCGACACGTTCCGGGCCGCCGCCGGCGAGCAGCTCGAAACCTGGGCCGAGCGCGCCGGCGCCGACTTCGTCGGCTCGCAGTCGGGCGCCGATCCGGCCGCCGTCGCCTTCGACGCCGTTTCGGCCGCCGAGTCGCGCGGCCGGGACGTGGTGATCGTCGACACGGCCGGCCGGCTGCACACCCAGGGGCACCTGATGGAGGAGCTTGAGAAGATCCATCGGGTGATCGGCCAGCGCATCTCCGGCGCGCCGCACGAGGTGCTGCTGACGATCGACGCCACGACCGGCCAGAACGGTCTCCAGCAGGCGCGGCTGTTCGCCGATGCCGTCCAGGTGACGGGAATCGTGCTGACCAAGCTCGATGGCACCGCCAAGGGCGGCATCGCGGTTGCGATCGCGCACGAGCTCGAGATCCCGGTCAAGCTGATTGGGATCGGCGAGGGAGTGGAGGACCTGCGGCCGTTCGAGGCGGCTGACTTCGCCCGCGCGCTCTTCGGCGACGACTAACCTTCAATCGATGTTCGATTCCCTCTCCGAACGCCTGGGCACCACCCTCGACGGCCTCCGCGGCAAGGGCCGCCTGACCGAGGACGACATCAACGCCGCGATGCGCGAGATCCGCCTCGCCCTGCTGGAGGCGGACGTCAACTTCGCGGTCGTCCGCCAGTTCGTGGCCGCCGTCAAGGAGCGGGCAATGGGCGCCGAGGTGCTGGAGAGCCTGACCCCCGGCCAGCAGGTGGTGAAGATCGTCCACGAAGAGCTGACCGAGCTCATGGGCAGCGCCGGCAGCGGTCTCTCCTTCTCCAACCGGCCGCCGACGGTGATCCTGATGGCCGGTCTACAGGGCTCGGGCAAGACAACCGCCTGCGGCAAGCTCGCGCGCGTGCTCGCCAAGCAGAAGCGAACGCCGGCGATGGTCGCCTGCGACGTCTACCGGCCGGCGGCCATCCAGCAGCTGCAGACGCTCGGGAAGTCGTTGCAGGTACCCGTCTTCGAGCGCGGCACCGATGCCGACCCGGTCGAAACGGCGGCCTGGGGGATCGAGCAGGCGCGCGCTCAGGGCCGCGATGTCGTCATCATCGACACCGCCGGCCGGCTGCACATCGACGAGCAGCTGATGGACGAGCTCGTCCGCATCAAGCAGCGGACGAAGCCGCACGACGTGCTGCTCGTGCTCGACTCGATGACCGGGCAGGACGCCGTCAACGTCGCCGAGCGGTTCGCCGAGGCCGTCGACTATGACGGCGTCATCCTGACCAAGCTGGACGGCGACGCCCGGGGCGGCGCCGCGCTAGCCGTGCGGGCGGTCACCGGCAAGCCGATCAAGTACGTCTCGGTCGGCGAGAAGCTGGATCAGCTCGAGCCCTTCCATCCCGACCGGATGGCGTCCCGGATCCTCGGCATGGGCGACGTCATGGGGCTCATCGAGCGGGCCCAGGAGCAGTTCGACGAGAAGCAGACGGAGGAGATGGAGGCGCGCATGCGCAAGGGCGCCTTCACGCTCGAGGACCACCTCGACCTGCTCCAGAAGACGAAGAACATGGGCTCGCTGCGAGGAATGCTGGGCATGGTGCCGGGCCTCGGCCGGCAGCTGCGGAACATGCAGTTCGACGAGAACCAGGCAGCCCGCGGCATCAGCCAGATGGAGGCCATCATCCTCTCCATGACACCGGACGAACGGCGCAACCCGCGGTCGATCAACGGCAGCCGGCGGAGGCGCATCGCGGCCGGCAGCGGCACCACCGTCCAGCACGTCAACCAGGTGCTCGGCCAGCACAAGCAGATGGAGAAGATGATGAAGCAGATGAAGGCCGGCAAGATGCCCAATCTGGGCGCCCTGATGGGCCGCTGATCGTGTGCGATCATCTACACTCCCGCGGCCGAGGAAACCTGGAGGAAGCGTGGCAGTGAAGATCCGCCTTGCGCGGCATGGCTCGAAGAAGAACCCCGTCTACCGGGTGGTCGTCGCCGACTCGCGCGTGCAGCGCGACGGGCGCACGATCGAGGAGATCGGGAAGTACAACCCGCAGCTCGAGCCGTCGCTGGTCGACATCGACGCCGACAAGGCCCGGGCCTGGATCGCCAAGGGCGCGCAGCCGACCGAGACGGTCGCCAAGCTGCTCAAGATCGCCGGCGTCTAGCCGGCCAACCAGCCCCGTGGAGGACCTCCTCGAGTACCTGGCCCGGCAACTGGTCGACGAACCTGACCAGGTGCGGGTGGAGCGGACCGAGCCGGCGCCCGGTGAGGTGCGGCTGGAGCTGCATGTGGCGCCCGCCGACCTGGGCAAGGTGATCGGCAAGCAGGGTCGGATCGCGCGCG
>Ga0070711_100001179_pt1 | contig 14080 bp, 10 predicted proteins | sample LARL53metaG_FD_65452 | JGI IMG/M metagenome (GOLD analysis project Ga0070711, IMG submission 65452) | Corn, switchgrass and miscanthus rhizosphere microbial communities from Kellogg Biological Station, Michigan, USA - LAR L5-3 metaG | ecosystem: Host-associated > Plants > Roots > Rhizosphere ... | reverse complement strand
CTGTACCTGCTTCGTTTGGCGGTGCGTGACAATCTTTCGGGCACAGTGGGCAGCCTGAATGCCACAGTGGTGGTCCCCGAGAAGGTCGCGGCGGCAAAATGATCGCGGCACGCAGAGCCGGCAGAAGTAGCAGGCGTTAATTCGAACCTGCGAAGCCCGCGCGGATCCAAACCCGCGCGCGAACCCAAGGCCCAACTTCATTCGCTGGTGCTATGCTTAGCGCCTTACCGAATTCTCATCCATGGCCGAGCACACTAAACCGGGCACGCTGTATGTGGTGGCGACTCCCATCGGCAACCTGGAAGATATTTCTTATCGCGCTGTGCGGGTGTTGAAAGAGGCTGACCTGATTGCCTGCGAAGACACGCGCCACACCGCCAAGCTTCTGCACCACTACGGGATCGACAAACCTACAGTTAGCTATCACGAGCACAACGAGGTTGCGCGAGCGGAAGAGTTGGTGGCCAAGCTGGAGCAAGGTTTGAATATCGCGCAGGTTTCCGATGCCGGCATGCCGGGGATTTCCGATCCGGGTTATCGAGTGATTAACCTGGCGATTGAGCGCGGCGTGAAGGTGGTTCCGATTCCCGGCGCGTCGGCGGTGGTGGCGGCACTTGCAGCCAGCGGCTTGCCGACCGACAGCTTTCAATTTCTGGGATTTTTGCCGGCTAGATCGGGCGAGCGGAGGACGATGCTGGAGTCACTGCGGGATGCGCAGCAGACAACCGTAGTCTATGAAGCGCCGCATCGCATTGCCGAGACGATGAAAGATGTGGTCGAGTTATTGGGAGCGGAGCGGCCGGTGGTGCTGGCGCGTGAGCTTACGAAGATGCATGAGGAGTTTATTCGTGGCAGCGCGGCGGAAATCCTGCAGCGCGTTCAGGAGCATGAGTTGAAAGGCGAGATGACGCTGCTGATTGGGAAAGGCGCTGGGCAGCAGGGCGAGGCAAAGGACATTGGGCATCGGCTGGCGGAGATCATGCGTGAGCAGAAATTGGATGAGAATGCCGCGTTGAAAGTGGTGGCGAAGGAGCAGGGCATTTCCAAGAGCGAAGCTTACCGGGAGCTGCAGCGGGTGAAGAAGAGGTAATTCGCCGCAGATTTTCGCAGATGAACGCAGATCAAGATAAATGAGCCGCGAATCAATGCGAAACACGCGAATCCTTTTCATTTGATTGGTTCATTCGCGAAAAATCGCGGCGACTATTCTGCTGCCGACGTGTGGTCGTGCACGATTTTCCATCCAGCCGGGAGGCGCTTGAAGATCAGCGTGAATAATCCATGAGGCTGTTTACCATCCGACATGGTGAGCTGCCATTGGCCGGTCACCACGGCGGACCTTCTGCTCAGCAGATCGATATTTAACTTCTGAAATTCAAGTTTGCCCATCTCCTTGCCTTCCGCCTGATAGCGCTGGCGATAGCGAGCCAAGGTGGGTTCCCATCCGCGGGTTTCCGTGGCGCCGGAAAAGAATGTCAGATCGGGCGAGTGCCAGTAGCCCTGCATAAAACCTTCAAGCTTGCCGTGGTTCCATGCCTCGACCTGAGAGATGAGGAGATGCTTGATTCCCTGTTCAAGGTCGGCGCGCTTGTCGGCGGGTATCTCGTCCTGGCGGGCATTGGCAGCTGGCGGTTGCGGCGCGTTGCCGGCGCTATGGGGAGGGTTGGCGGTCTGTGCGGAAAGGCAAAAGGGCAGAAGCAGTAATGCAATCGGGTGCAGGCGCATAGATGGCATTGTAAGGCGTCGAAAGCGGCGGAAATAAGGTATTTCTCTATATCGTGGCAGCAAACTAAAGTCACATGTCCGGGGAGTGCGCGCATTGACCGGGGGTAACAAAATGAGATATTTTCGGTTCACTCGGAGTGTGTGTCCTCCAGAAGAAGTGTCTAAAAAAATTGATACGTCTCTCCCCCAAGACAGGCAAGGGCGCCACTAAGTTCGAAAAAATAAAGCCCTCATGATGTCTCTACAGACGGTTGGCAGATACGAGATTACCGGTGAGCTTGGCCGCGGCGCCATGGGCGTCGTGTACAAGGCGCTGGATCCAACGATCGGGCGGACCGTAGCGCTTAAAACGATGCGGCTCGACGTCCATGGACTGGACGCGAAGGAGATGGTGCGCCGTTTTCAGAATGAAGCGCGCGCCGCGGGCGTCCTCAATCATCCCAACATCGTCACCATCTATGACGCCGGCGAGCAGGATGGCATCTTCTACATCGCCATGGAGTTCATTGAAGGCACCACGCTGCATGAGGTATTGGCGGAGCAGCGCGTGCTGGCTACGGACCAGGTGCTGCAACTTACCCGGCAGATCTGCCGCGGGCTTGACTACGCGCATTCCAACGGCATTGTTCATCGCGACATAAAGCCGGCCAACATCATGATTACCGGGAACGGCACGGTAAAGATCATGGACTTCGGCATCGCCAAGTCTGGCGGGCAAGTCACCAATACCGGGCAGGTGTTGGGCACGCCGAACTATATGGCTCCTGAGCAGGTAAAAGGCCGCCAGTTGGATGGACGGTCTGACCTCTTCAGCCTGGGCGTAATTCTCTATGAAATGCTGACCGGCGAAAAGCCATTCGTCGGCCAGAATGTTACGACGATCATTTACAAAATCGTCAACGAAAACCCGATCACGCCACGCGATCTGGATGTAACCGTCCACCCCGGTTTGAGCGCGATTGTCACCAAGGCACTGGCCAAAGCGCCTGACGATCGCTACCAGACCGGAGCGGACCTTGTACGCGACCTGGAAAACTACAAACTGGCAGGGCCAGTGCGCACGGGGTCGACCTCATCGATCAGCCCGGTGCATGCTCCGCCAGAAAAAACCGTTGTGCTACCGGTGCGAGTTGTTTCCGGCAGCACCGTCAGGGCCGCAGCCGCGGCCGCGCCGGCCCCAGCCAAATGGCCCATTCCGCTGCGCCGTCCCACCACGGCCATACTTTCCAGCAAGCGTAGCGTGCTGCTGGCCACCATTGTCACCATCCTGATACTGGGCTGCGCCATGGGGGGATACGCCTATCACCGGACGCAGGTGAAGATGCGCCAACTGGCGGAAGCAGCCAAGGCCAGGGAAGTACAAGAGGCGGCACGCGAGCCGATTGCGATCGCCGTGCCGGCCCCCACACCGGAAAACAAAGAGGTAATAGCGCCGGATACCACGGTGAAGTTCTTCCCCACCAAAAAATCCGCGAACGCGAAAAAAGAGCCGACGCCGCCCAAGGCCACCAGTTCGCCGAACAAAGTTTTTGTCCAGCAGAGCGAGTTGAAGCTGGTATCGCAGCCGGACAGCGCCAAAGTTGAGATTGATGGCTGGAGCGAGCCGAACTGGATAACGCCATTTACGGCATCGCATCTCGCCGCAGGCGCGCATACCATCGTGTTCACCAAGTCCGGCTACCTGCAGCAGACAAAATCAGTGGAGTCTGTGGCGGGCAAGAGCATTGACGTTACGGCGGAATTGTCGCCGTCGGTTTCCACCATTGTCGTCACCAGCAATCCGCAGGGGGCGAACGTGTGGATTGACACCAAGGATAGCGGCATGACCACACCGGCCCAGTTGACGGTGGAAAAAGGGTTCCACAAGGTCACGGTGCGCAAAGCGGGCTTCAAAGATGCGTCCACTGAGGCGACCGTTGCCGAAGGCCAGACGATGAGCTTTTCGCCGGTCTTGCTGAGCGTGAATCCGCAGTCAGAAGACGGCAAGAATCCCAGCCTGCTACGGCGCTTCTTCGGCACGGACACGATTCCGGAAGGCAAAGGACTGGTCCACATCCGTACGATCCCTGAAGGCGCAACCATTGTTGTGGATGGCAAGGCCGCTCCCAAAAAGACCAATGCGCGCTGGCCCGCCGACCCGGGCGTGTATAGCATCGTTTTGCAGTTGAACGGCTATAAACAAGTACACAGAAACATTCGCGTGCAAAAAGGCAAAGTCGTCAATATTGACGAGCCGCTGGAAAAACAATAACCATGTTGTATGGCTCGCCTGATCATCTCATCGCCTGACGGGAAAAACGGGATACTGGAGCTCAACAAGCCCGTTATTACCGTGGGCCGGGGCAATGCCAACGATCTTGTCCTGAATGATTCCAGCGTCAGCCGCTTTCATGCGGTGATAAAACTCAGAGACAATTCCATCTTCGTTGCCGACCGTGGCAGCACCAACGGCATCGTCCTGAACGACGTAAAAATCAATAAAGAAACCGAACTCAAAGACGGCGACGTTGCGCTGGTGGGACTTTACCGGCTGCGCCTGGAAAACGTGGACGAAAAAGGGATACAGGTCCGACGGGGCGAATGGCCTTCAACGCTGAACAACATCATGCGCGAACGCACCGCGCAGGCCCAATTGCCGCGCAGCGCCGATGTCCCCAGCAGCGGACTTACCGACCTGGCCACCCGGGTAAAAAAACTGGAGCGGGAAAACTACCTGCTGACCGTTTTGTACGAAGCCGGCAAGGCGCTGAACGCGAAGCTCGAACTGGAGGACATCTGCGAACAGGTAATCTCGCTGGCGTGCCTTATCGAGGGCGTGGAGCGCGGCTTTGTCATGTTGTTCAACGAGCGCGGAGACGTGGTCCGGCAAAGCGAGGTCCGCTATCGTGATCCGCAAAGCAGTGAGAAGCGGCCACAGATCATTCTGAGCCAGAGCGTGCTGGAGCTGATCCGCAAAGAGCGCCAGCCCATATTGATTGAGGACGTGAGCGCCGACGAGCGCTTTAGCGGCAGTGAGAGCCTTAAGATTTCCGGCCTGCGCTCAGCCATGTGCGCTCCCCTGGTGGGAAAAGAACAGCTTTTTGGCGTACTTTACGTGGACAACCTGGAGAGGCCGGCAGCGTTTACGCAGGACGAACTGAACGTCTTTGCCCTGGTGGCGGCGCAGGCGGGGGCCGCAGTCGATAACGCCATGGCGCACGAGAAGATTGCCCAGCAGTCGTTGCAGCGCTCGGCGCTGGAACGCTTTCTCTCGCCTGAAGTGGTGGAGATGGTTGTGGCAAATCCAGATATCAGGCTGGGCGGTGTAAATCAGGAAGTCACGGTGATGTTCGCGGACATACGCGGCTTTACCACCATGAGTGAAGAAATGGAACCGGGCCGGGTGGTGGAGATCCTGAATGAATATTTCACGCGAGTCACTGACGTGATCTTTGATAATGGCGGGACGCTGGATAAATACATTGGAGACGCAGTGATGGCGGTGTTTGGCGCGCCAATCTCCAAGGGCAACGATGCGGCCGCGGCGGTCAATTCGGCCATCCAGATACAGCGCCTGCTGGTTGAACTGAACCGCGACGCCGCGGCGCGCGAGTGGCCGGAGCTGCGCGTGGGTATCGGCATCAATACGGGCAGCGCCATTGCAGGCAACATCGGGTCACCCCGGCGGCTTGACTATACGGTGGTGGGCGATGCCGTGAACACGGCGCAACGGCTCATGACAAACGCGGCCGGAGGGCAGATCCTGATTTCTGAATCAACGGCGCGGAAGATGGGCAAGACTTTTGACCTGGAGCGGCTGCCCGAGTTGAAAGTAAAAGGCCGCAGTGAAGCGGTCCCCGTGTTCAGGGTGAACTGGGTGGAAGAATCCGCCGCGACCGTGGCGTTGCCAAAGAAAAGGCGCTCCGCCAGGAGCGCCGTGAAATCCCGCAAAGTTTCTACTTAGGCGCCGGCGTGGAGGTGCCGCTGCTCTTTTTCGACTTCGGAGCCGCACCGGCCACTTTGTGCGCGATGATCTTGTCTTTCACCTGATCATAGGTGGCTTGAGGGATGATCTTACGGGTCACGAGGTCATGCTTCGTGTTGTAAGGCCGGCCATCGATGATCTTCTGGCTGTATGCATCGCCAATGCCGGGAAGCGCGGTTAACTCGTCTTTGCTGGCCGCATTGATGTCAACCAAATCGGCTTTCTTGGATTTCTTTGTGCTGGCATCCGCCGAGGCTGTTTTCTTGGCCGCGTCTTTGCTGCCGGCGCCGCCCTGGGCGTAGGCCCCTGTGGCAAAGAGCGAGAACATAAACAGCACTGCCAGTGTCCGGGAACTTTTCTGGAACATAGTCAGGAATCTCCTTCAAACTTAAAGACGTACAGAATCAATTACGGCAAGAGCTACAAAGTCTAGGAGGGAGAAGGCCGGTTTGTCAAAAAGATTATGGGATCAGGCCGGCTTGCGGCCGGAAGGCTTCTTTTCTTCCCACGCGCGCTTTGGGCGCTGCGCTTCAGGAAGATCGCGGTTCTCAACCCGGTCATAGGTGTAGCGATCGCTGACGGTTCCCAGAGACTGGTTATAGAGACTGGTTGCGCCGGTGGCTTCACTCAGTTCTTCAGAAAACTGGTGCAGGGCCTGAAGGTGATCGGAGGTGGCCGGGACTTCCGTCTTGGTGGTCTTGAGAAACTTCTGATATCCCTTATCGACGAGGCGGGAGATTTCACTGCCAATCTGGATGCCGGGCTTGGCGAAGAGACGCGTTCCGCCATCATCGGCGCGCTCAATGGCCGCGGAAACACTCATCTTCTTAAGGAAGACGCGGTTCTTGGTGCCGGGAGCTTCCAGGATGTCAAAGCCGTGACCGCGAAGCCAGTCCACAGCTTCTTCATAAGTGCGCTTCTCTGTTGATGTTGCCATTAATCCACCTGACCGCCGATTCGATTCCCGACACGAACGAGCCGTTGCCCGGAAAGCACGGAATGGATAATGTCGCACATCGACGGCGCTTACAGCAACATTACTGTTGTGCAAAGGGTTACCCCCGCCCTGCGGGTAGCGCGCCCGCCCGAAGAGAATGCAGAACTTTTGTCGTGCAGATGATGGCCACCAAATGTACTTAGGCACATGCGGCAATGTTTCTTGGCAGCTCATTCCGACCCAGAACTCAGTAATGTTACCTAGGCCGGCTTATCTCAATATTAATTAAGTTGATCTTAGGCGGCATGCGATGAATACTATCGGACTGCCAGCCGGGAGAGACCGGATGGAATGGAGTTTAAAGACCAATGAGGCTTCTTCCTGTTCGCTTCTACATCATGCCGGCTCCGGCGGGCGGTAGCATGGCAAAGCTAAAGTCTTTGCTGCCAAAGCTGGCGTTGTTCCTGCTCTGCCTAACGAGTCCCATGCTTTTGCATGCCGAAACCATCTCCGGCACAGTTCTTGATCCTTCGGGAGCGGTCATTGTCGGAGCGCGCATTGAGGTTAGCGGCGGAGAGCTTTCTCAGCCAATCGTTTTTTCCTCCGATGCGCGAGGCAGGTTTGTGTCGCCTGACCTGAAGCCCGGCAGCTATTCATTGCGCGTAACACGGCAAGGTTTTGAGCCTCTGGTAAAAACGGTGGATTTGCATGGAACGGAAGAACTGGAACTTAAGCTCGCCATCGCCAAGCAACGTGAAGAAATTACCGTTTCGGGCAAAGGCCGCCCTTTCGCCAACACCGATCCCATTTACCGGCAACTACGGAATATTGGCCTCGGCGAGACTTTCCGTTTCGACGATTTCACCTTGCATCTGGATGCCGCAACATTCCATTTTCAGAAAGGTACGCTGACGCTGTTGAATCCGGTAAACGGGACCGTTACCGGCGCGATCTTCATTGGGGAAGGCCATTTCAATCTCAAAGCAGCCACTGTGCTCGATGGCGTTGAACTAAAGCGGCGTTCGGGGAATCCGGAAGTCGACGAAGACTTTACCGAGGCCGTTTTTCGTTTCACCGGAGAAGAGCGCCTGGAGTTTCTTCATGGAGTGAAGGAGAAAGTCGACACTCCGGGAGATGCCGCCAGCATCTTCGATCACTGGAAGGAGAAGGTGCGGAAACGGCGCGAAGTGGCGCAGGGTTTTACCGAGGACCTGCTGCATGGAGAAGACATGGACAACGTGGACGCCGATCTTCTGGCAGCCGTCTACAACCCCTCCCATCCGCCATTTGTCAACGCATATATCCGCGGCAGGAAGCATAAGGACCTGCGCTTTTTCGTGCGGACGCGCGTGGGTGCGCTTCCCCAGCTTGATTCGCCGGAGGAAGTAGCACTGCTGAATTACGACCAGGAGGCAATGGACGATGGCGTGTGGTATCTGGCCCATTTGCAGCCGGAATATGTGAGCCACCAGGCGAGTTCCGCCGAAGACCGCCGCCTTTTTGCGACCAGCGCTTACAAGATTGAGACGATTATTTCCAAGAACGATCACCTTTTCAGTACGGCCAACATCTCGTTCCAGCCGCTGCTTGCGGGCGAGCGAGTGCTCAAGTTCGCGCTCCTGCCCAACCTGCGCGTCACACGCGTGACAGATGAGCATGCACAGGACATTTATTACGTTCAGGAGAGCCGAAAAGAAGACGGTTCGTTTTACGTAATCTTGCCGCAGGCCCCGGAAGTTGGAAAGCAGTATTCGATCACGGTGCAGTATGAAGGCGACAAGGTCCTGGACTCAGCCGGAGACGGCAGCTATTACGTTCGGGCACGGACATCGTGGTATCCGAACTTGAATGGGTTTGGCGAACACGCGCTGTACGATCTCACGTTCAAAGTCCCGAAAAAGTACAAGATTATCAGCGTGGGCAAGCTGAAGGATGAATCGGTGGAGCAGGATTACGCGGTCACGCACTGGGTGACGCCAATACCAGTGGCAGTGGCGGGATTCAACATTGGCAACTATCAGAAATTAGAGTTGGCTGATGAAAAGACAGGTTTCAAGATTTCCGGCTACTACCTGACGGAGCTGCCCGACAATCTGAGCCAATACAGTATTCTCCGCACGATGGCGCCAAAGAGCATGACCAAGTACGCGTTGGAGCAGACACGCGCCCAATTGCAGCTTTGCAACTTTTTCTTCGGCAAGATTCCTTACGATGAGATCTCTGTTACCGAACAGCCGGATTTCAACTTTGGCCAGTCCTGGCCCAACCTGGTCTATCTTCCAATTTCGGCATATACGGATTCGACCCAGCGCTGGATGCTGTTCGGGAAGATCGACAACAAATTCGCCGGCTTTGTGCAGGAGGTAACGCCGCACGAGGTGGCACATCAATGGTGGGGCCATGCCGTGGGATGGGCGTCTTATCACGATCAATGGCTTTCAGAGGGTTTTGCCGAATTTTCCGCCGGGCTGTTTCTGCAACAGGCCGTGGCCGGCGATTGGCGCAAGGATTACGTTGAATTCTGGGAGCGGCTGCAGAAACGCATTGTAGAAAAAAACAATTACGGCATCGCCCCCAATGATGCAGGGCCTCTCTGGATGGGATTGCGCCTGATCTCTCCGCGCACGGCCAACGCTTACCAGAACGTTACCTATCCTAAAGGCGCGTACGTTCTGCAAATGCTTCGTTCGATCATGTACAACCAGCAAGATGGGGACAAGCCTTTCATTGCCATGATGCATGACTTCGTCGAGAGCCATAGCGATAAGCCGGCCTCTACCGAATCATTCAAAGCCACTGTTCAGAAGCACATGTCGAAAACCATGGACCTGGCGGGCAACGGGCGCATCGACTGGTTCTTTAACGAGTGGGTTTACGGAACGCAGATACCGAAGTACCACTTCGACTATCAACTCTCTCCTGCTGAGGGCGGGAAAGTGAATTTGCACATGACCATCACCCAGAGCGACGTGGACGACCAGTTTGTTATGCTCGTTCCCGTTTTTGCAGACTTTGGCAAAGGCATGGTGCGCATAGGCCAGCTCGGCGTAAAAGGGAATTCCACCCGTAGCCTGGATGTGCCTTTACCCGTACAGCCGAAAAAAGTCGCATTGAATGCCTACAAGGACATTCTGGAGCGGTAAGAGTGAGGATACAGAAAACGTATCCTTCGCCTGCGGGCTCGGACGCCTGCAAATCGGCTCAAAGCAGATCCTTCGACTCGCTACGCTCGCTCAGGATTTCGGCAGGAGGCTCCCGCTCGGCGTTGCCTCGCTCACGCCTCCTAATTGCCTCAAATAAAACCGGCGCCTATTCTCCCCCGAGATTTTCGGCGCCGGCTTTAAAGGTCTCCTGGGAAACAGGAGAACCAGGCCGCTCATCTACTTTCGGCCAACTTGTTTGCAGAGCAGGGGCAGATGCGAAAAGACCCGAATACAAAAGACTGAATCCAAGATGCCCCGCGGCCGCGCGGCGGGTCAATAACAAAGCGGGACGCGGTATTTACTTAGTCGATAACAAACAAGGTGGCATCGAATGGGCCGAGCTGATGTATACTGTGCCGAATTGAAATATTGCGGGCTTTTTAAAGTTATTTCTTAATTTCCCGCAAGCTGGAAAGCTGTTGGGGGCGGCTACTCATTGGGGGCCTCGCGGAACGTCAATTAACTTTTTACCTTGACCAGCAGTCCGCCCCGGTCGGGAGGGTCCTTATGGACCTAATTATTATTCGTCTTGTTTTCATCTCTGTTGTTGCGGTTGCCTGTTATCACTTAAAGCCGTTCGGACTGGCTAATTTTCCCGCCTGGATTTCGGCTTGTGCCGGCGCAGTGATTGGCGCGATTATCGTGTGGTTTGAAGCGCGCCTGCGCGTGGTGAGCCTGAAGCGGCTGATCGGCGCGGTAATCGGCAGCATCTTCGGTATCCTTGGCGCCTACCTCTTCAGCGTTGTCATCAAGAACAGCATTACGCATTCTGAAACGCAGCGTTTCCTCATGCTGATGGTGATGCTCTTGATGTCGTATGTGGGCCTGATTGTGGGAGCGAATAAGGGCGATATGCTGAATCTGGCCGCGCTGGGCGGAATCTTTGGCGCGGAGAAGCAGAGCCGCAAGAGCTTCAAAATCCTGGACACCAGCGTGATTATCGATGGACGCATCGCCGATATTGCCGATACCGGCTTTCTCGACGGCGTGGTGGTGATTCCGCAGTTTGTGCTGCGCGAATTGCAACTGGTGGCCGACTCCGCGGACTCTCTCAAACGCAACCGAGGACGCCGCGGGCTGGACATTCTGCAGCGCGTGCAAAAAATGGCGACGGTGAGCGTGCAGATTGTGGAAGACGATTTTCCCACTGTCCGCGAGGTGGACCTGAAGTTGATTGAGCTGGCCAAAGTGTATGAGGGAAAAATCATCACCAATGATTTCAACCTCAACAAAGTGGCGCAGCTGCAGGGCGTGGAAGTCCTGAACATCAACGAGCTGGCCAACGCGCTGAAGCCGATTGTGCTGCCGGGCGAAACCATGCGGGTCTTCATCCTGAAAGAAGGCAAGGAATACAACCAGGGCGTAGCTTATCTCGACGACGGCACGATGGTGGTGGTGGATAACGCGCGAAAGCTGATCGGGAAAAACGTGGACATCGCGGTGACTTCCGTGCTGCAGACCACGGCGGGCAAGATGATCTTTGGCAAGTTTGACGAGCGATCGCGCGTGGGAGAGCGCATTGAGCCCAAGGCCGAGAGCGGCAAGCCGGAAATACGGAAGACGCAGCCGATCGTTCTGGAATCCACGCCGCATTCGCAATCAGAGTAGCCTCGCACAAGTGGAGTTCATCTCTGGCGCGATGCACGCCTGCTATCCGCTATGCTCACCCAGCCTAGAGTTCTGGGCTGGGGCCTAATTTCGCCCTTTAAACCTAATTTTGCTCCTTTAAAAAGGCACGGAGCAATCCCAGGTGAGATTCAACAAGCCGCGCAGATGCGAAGTTGCTGTTCCCAAAATGGAATGCGCAGTTGTTTGCGTTGAAGATTTCACGTTTGAATCGGGATGGTCTGGCATAGAATCGGCTGGCTCGCGTGCATCACACCAATTGAAAGCGTGATCCAACAACCAAGAAAGGAGAAAGATATGTCAAATTATGATGAAAGAGTTTTCGCAAGAACCGGCGCTCATGAGCTGGCGCCGGAAGAACTGGAGATTCTGAGCAGCAGCCTGCATACCTCACTGCCTTGCACCTTCGAGCCTCCTAATTTTCACGACGGCGAGTGCGCCCTTTAAATAAATACGGGGCTGGTGTCCCGCTGGGCACGGCCCCGTCATCATCCTTGCCCCGTTGGGCAATGAAATGACGCGAAACATGAAAGTTATTATTTTGGCGCGTGAAGCGGATAGCCACGCTGCTCCGGTAAAGTGGGGCCTGGAACAGGCAGGATATCAAACAGCATGCTGGAGCGGACCTGGGTGGACTGAGGACCAGCAGGCGGCCATCTTCCTGGATAGAGAAATCGAGATTGCACTTGGGCCTCATCCTCTCGGTCCAGGCGACGTGCTCTGGTTCCGCCGTCCGCAGCCAGCCAACCTGCATCCGCAATTATGTGAGGCTGACAAGGCCTTTGCTGAAGAGGAATATCGCTGGTTCCATTACTCGCTGGCTTACCTGCCGGAAAGACTTTCCATAACGTGTATTAACCCATACACTTCTTCGCGGCTCATCAATAACAAGTCTGTTCAACTCCAACTGGCAGGAACATGCGGATTTAACGTTCCGCGAGCGGTGATGTGCAACTCGCCTGCGGCCCTGAAATCATTTCTTCAGAAAAATCGTGGCCGGACTATCTGTAAAGCCTTCTTCCCCCATGTGTGGAAAAAGGAAGCATCGAATGGAATGGCGGTCACCGAAGCATTTGAAATATCGCCAACAAAGCTTCCTGCCGACCATGTGCTGACCTTTGCCCCGGCTATCTATCAGGAGATGGTTGTCAAGCAATTCGATGTGCGGACCGTGCTGATGGGTGCGAGCGTCTATTCATTTGCCTTGCACGACCTGCAGGGAGCGCTTGATTGGCGGCAAAACGCATGGCAGGGGAAGGTCAAGGTCAAGGACATTGAGACACCCGTAGAGGTCAAGGCTGCACTTACGGCTTTTGCGCAAAAGTCGGGGATTGTTTTTGGTGTCTTTGATTTTGCCGTGGACATGCAGGGACAATGGTGGTTTCTGGAGGTCAACGAAGAAGGACAATTTCTCTGGCTCGAAGAACTGCTCCCAAGCGCAAAGTTAATGCAGCGTTTTCTTGCTTTTCTCACTTCCTCTGCGGACCCGTCGCAATCCCTGGAAGAGCGGACGGTCCACTTTCCCGCTCTGGCAGACTATCTCCGCTCCACAGCAAAACAAGATTTGCGCAGTAGCGATCCTGCCAACGCAAGACTGGTATCGACTGAGCGTTAAGGTTGCGGGTATGCACGTTTCAGAAATGGCCCATGTACTTGGGTCATTTTTCAATCGACCATGGCCAACAGGAAAACTGGTGATCGTCCAGTAGCTCGCATACAATGTAGCCAGCGCAACACCCGCCTTGAGGGGGAACAACGGCCTGTCTCGGGAGGCCCGCCGTGGTCTTGACGATGTTCTGGCGAACCAAACAAAGTGCTTTTGCCGCCTTGCTGCTTTGCTCTATCGTGACGCGCAGCATGCAGGCAGAAGGCCTGTGGCAGAGCGAGCCCGTTTCTCCCGGCCAACTGCAAGTCACAGTGATGGACCAGAATGGCCAGCCACTGGCGCTGGTGATCGTGATTGTGCAGCAGAACGACAAGACCGTTGCCCAGGAACGCACAACCCCTTCCGGCAATGCGCTGGTGCGGCAGCTTGCGCCCGGGACCTACAAAGTCCTGGTGGAAAAGCAGGGCTTCTATACAACAGCCGTTCCAAATCTGGAGATTAGCTCCGGACAGCAAGCGCCGCTGGAAATACGGCTGCAGCCGGTGCGCGAATACAAAGAAGAAATCGAGGTAACGGCGCAGCCTTCACCCATTGATCCGCAGGAAACCAGCTCCGCGCAGGCGATTACCGCCAGCGACATCTCCAACATTCCTTATCCCACAACGCGCGACTATCGCAACGTGCTGCCTTATATTCCGGGCGTGATCAGCGACCGCGGGCAGATCCATATTGCCGGCGCGAGCACGCAGGAGATCCAGGACTATCTGGATGGCTTTGAGGTGAGCCAGCCGGCCACTGGAGCGCTCTCCGTGCGCCTGAACCCGGATTCCCTGCGCAAGATTGACGTCCGCAGCAGCCGGTATTCGGCACAGTTTGGCAAAGGCTCAGGCGGCCTGGTTGATCTACAGGTGCAGGACGGCGACAATCGCTTCAGGATCAATGCCACTGATTTTTTCCCGACGTTCCAGAACGTGAAAGGCTTCCATTTGAATAACTGGACGCCGCGCGGCTACTTCTCC
>Ga0070711_100001178_pt1 | contig 14082 bp, 12 predicted proteins | sample LARL53metaG_FD_65452 | JGI IMG/M metagenome (GOLD analysis project Ga0070711, IMG submission 65452) | Corn, switchgrass and miscanthus rhizosphere microbial communities from Kellogg Biological Station, Michigan, USA - LAR L5-3 metaG | ecosystem: Host-associated > Plants > Roots > Rhizosphere ... | reverse complement strand
GACGTGGCGGAAGGTGCGCCGCCAGCGCTCGCGCGCTTCCTCGGAGGTCTCCAGCACGTTCACCATGCGGACCAGCAGATCGTCGAAGTCCATCGCGTTGGCTTCCAGCATTCGCTTCTCGTAGAGCGCGTAGACGGCGGCGACGGTTTCCTCGAAGACGCTGCCCTGCGCCTGGGCGAAGGCCTCGGAATCGACCAACTCGTTCTTCGCCCCCGAGACCTGAGAGCGGATCGCCCGCGGCGGGAACCGTTTCGGGTCGACCCCGAGCTCGCCCATGCAGTGTTTGATCATGCGCAGCGAGTCGGACTCGTCGTAGATCGTGAAGGCGCGCGAGTAGCCAAGCCGCTCGGCGTCGGCCCGCAGCATCCGCGCGCAGGCCGAGTGGAAGGTCGTCACCCACATCGCCCGCGCCGAGCGGCCGACGAGCGCTTCCACCCGCTCGCGCATCTCGCTCGCCGCCTTGTTGGTGAAGGTGATCGCCAGGATCTCCCCCGGCCGCGCGGCCCCGGTGGCGAGCAGGTAGGCGATCCGGTGGGTGAGCACCCGCGTCTTGCCGGACCCCGCCCCGGCGAGGACGAGCAGCGGCCCCTCGCCGTGGCGGACCGCCTCGCGCTGGGGGTCATTGAGGTCGGCCAGCAGCCGCTCGGCGCGGTCGGCGCCGGGCTCGATCGGCGCCCCCTCGGCAGCCTCGGCGGGGGCCTCCTGCTCCTCGAACTCGCTTTGCAGCGTCACCCGCCGAGCATAGCCAGGGGCTCGGCGGGCGACGCCCTCAGCCTAGGAGCATTCTTTGGCGATTTCTTCGAAGCCCTTGCCCGAGCTGTGGAAGAGCAGTTCTTCGACTTCCGCCTGGTCGGCCCGCTTGAAGGCTTCGATGAAGCAGGTTGCGAATTTCGAGCTCGCTTCGCCCGATTTTTCGATTTCCCGTTCGAAGCTTTCGACGAGCTTGGCGGAGTCGAACTTGGTGAACTTGACGACTTCGTTCAGCTTCCACTGATCGCCGTTCTTGACCAAGGCAACTTCCAATGTCTGGCCTTCGAGGCTGTTCCCCCCGGAGAGAGTCACTTCCGCCGTCGCGTTCGAGCCGTCGACTTCGGTGTTGGCGATTTCGACCGATTCGGCGTTTTCTTCCTTCTTGGCTTCTTTTTCGCAGGTCTTCAACGCACCGGAGCCGCTTTCCTGAGACGTCTGTTCCATGAACTTCTGGGTTTGGAACTTGGCGCAGTCGGCGGGATCCGTCGTCGTCGCTGCCGCTTCGATCGCTTCTTCGACCTTGCCTTCGTCGTCACCGCTGCTCCCGCAGGCGGCGAGGCAGAGCGCGGAGAGGAGGAGTAGGCAGGGCAGGAGCAGAAGGCGCTTGCTCACGTGAATCCTTTCGTAGGTGCTGACGGAGGAACGGCGCGAGGCTACCTCAGCCCCCGGCTGAGGAACGGCCGGTGCGCTCGCGCAGCTCGGCGCCATCCGCCCGCGCGGGCTCTCCACCGTCGAGCTCCGCCAGGCGCCGCTCGAGGCTGGCGATGCGCTGCGAGAGCGTCTTGATCGCCTCGGCGATCGGGTCGGGCAGGTGGATCCAGTCCGCGTCCGGTCCTTCCACTCGCCTGCCTTCGACCTTGACCGGGTGGCCGGGGTTGCCGACCACGGTCGAACCCGGCGGCACGTCCTCGACGACCACGGTGTTGGCGCCGATCTTGGCGCCGTCGCCAACGGCGATCGGCCCCAGCAGCTTGGCCCCCGAGCCAACCGTGACGTTGTCGCCGAGCGTTGGGTGGCGCTTGCCGCGCTGGAACCCGGTGCCGCCCAGGGTGACGCCCTGGTAAAGCGTCACCCGCTCGCCGATCTCCGCGGTCTCGCCGATCACCACCCCGGCGCCGTGGTCGACGAAGAACTCGCGGCCGATTCGCGCCGCGGGGTGAATCTCCACTCCGGTCACCGAACGGCTCAGGTAGGCGAGCACGCGGGGCGCGACCGGGACGCCGGCCTCGAGCAGGGCGTGGGCGAGCCGGTGGGCGAGCAGCGCCTGCACTCCGGCCCAGCTGAGCAGGATCTCCAGCGTCGAGACGTTCTGCGCCGCCGGGTCGCGCTCGCGCGCTGCCCGCACGTCGGCGCGCACCTCGGAGACCAGCCGCTTCCATCTGCTCATGGTGAGAAGAAGGGTAGGGACACGTAGCGCTCGCCCGAGTCGCAGACGATCGTGACCACCCGCTTGCCGGCCATCTCGGGGCGTGCGGCGACCTCGAGCGCGGCCTTGATGTTCGCCCCGGCGGAGATGCCGGCGAGCACGCCCTCGTGCCGGGCGGCGAGCCGTGCCGTCTCCAGCGCGTCCTCGTCGCTGACCGAGACGATCTCGTCGATCACCGAGCGGTCGAGCACGTCCGGCACGAAGCCGGCGCCGATTCCCTGAATCTTGTGCGGGCCCGGCCTGCCGCCGGAGAGCACCGGCGAGCTGACCGGCTCGACGGCGACGATCAGGGTGTCGGGGCTGCGCTCGCGCAGCACCTGGCCGACGCCGGTGATCGTCCCCCCGGTGCCGACGCCGGCGACGAAGGCGCCGACCTCGCCGTCGGTGTCCCGCCAGATCTCCTCCGCGGTCGTGCGGCGGTGGACGTCGGGGTTGGCAGGATTGGCGAACTGCTGCGGCATGAACCCCTTGCGCTGCTCGCAGATCTCCTCCGCCAGCTCGACCGCCTCGCTCATCCCGCCAAGCGAGGGCGTCTCCCGCACTTCCGCCCCGTAGGCGCGCAGCAGCTTTGCCCGCTCGCGGCTCATCCCCTCGGGCAGGGTGAGGATCAGCTCGTACCCGCGTGCCGCGCAGACCATCGCCAGCGCGATCCCGGTGTTGCCGCTGGTCGGCTCGACGATCACCGAGCGCCCCGGCTCGATCGTCCCCTCCCGCTCAGCCACGTCGATCATCGCGACGCCGATCCGGTCCTTGACCGAGCCGCCCGGGTTGAGGTACTCGAGCTTGACGCAGACCTCGGCCCCGAGGCCCTCGGTCATCCGCCGCAGGGCGACCAGCGGCGTGTCGCCGACGACCGCGGCGGCGCTCCCGCCGACGTTCATCGGTGCGGCCCCGCGGAGGGGGAATCGAAATGTGCGGACTCGCTCAGCTCTAGATGGCGCACGCGAGGAAGCGTAGTGCGATGCTCAGCGAACCATGCAACGACGCAAGCAGGCGTTCATCGCGCTCGCGGCAACGGTCGCTCTCCTGTTCGTGGCGCTGCTCGCCTCACTGGCCTTCCGCCCCACCCTGATCCTGGGCATCGACGGCGGCACGCTTGCCCACTCGGTCGACTCCAAGCTGCCGGCGATCGGCGATCCCGGTCACTGCGAGCGAGGCGCAGACGGCGCCTGGATCTGCCACGTCCTCTTCGAAGACGACCCCGGCAGCGGCGGCGGCTACGTCGTCTACCGCGTCATCGCCAACGGCCTCGGCTGCTGGCACGCCACCAGGCCGCCTGGCTCGCGCAGCGGCGACCGACTCCCCGCCCGGACGCACGGCTGCATCTACCTGTGGGACTTCTGAGCTGCCAGGCACGCGCGGGGTTTCGCATCCGACATTGACCACACCAGAGGTGGGCCAATGTCGGATGCGCGCCTAGATGAAGTACATCCCCGACCCCGCCGCCTCGGCCTCGCGGCGGGCGACTTCGGCGATCGTGGTTTGGCCGAAGACCTTGCGCAGGGCGGTGACTCCCTCGGCCCAGATACCGCCGGCCTCGTCGGCCTCCTGGCCGACCTTGCCGTCGAGGGCCTGGACGACCTCGAGCACAGTGATCTCGTCGGCGGGGCTGGAGAGCGTGTAGCCGCCTTTCATCCCGCGGTGGCTGGTCAGCAGGCCGGCCCTGCGCAGGGTCGAGAAGAGCTGCTCGAGGAATTGCTCGGGGATGTCGCGCCGCTCCGCCAGCTCCTTGATCGGCACCGGGCGCTCTCCCGAGCGCGCCAGCTCAGCCAGGGCAACGACCGCATAGCGCGACTTCGAGGTAATCGAAATCACAGGAAGTTTCTATCGCAAGCCTCGGACCGGCCGGACCTCGGTTAGGATCGACGCACTGGGCTCCTGGGCTGGCGATGGAGCCGTCGGCGACCCCCACCAGATCGGAAGCAGACCCTGAGCGAGCGTCCCCAGTGCCTTGTGATCGACGGGCATCCGATTGTCCGCCTCGGCGTCCGCCGCGCGCTCGACAGTGGCTTCGAGATCCAGGAGGTGGCGAGCCGCGAAGAGGCAATCGAGCTGGTCCGTGACATCGGCGGCTTCGACGTCGCCATCGTCGACATGCGGCGCCGCGCCGACGGCGCGCTAGCCGACCGAGTCGCGGCGACCGAGACGATCCACGCCCTGCTCAAAAGCGAGCCGACCCTCGGGATCGTCGCCCACGGCGACCGCGCCGAGCGCCACCTTGCCAGCGCTGCGCTGCAGGCCGGCGCCAAAGCCTACGTCTCCCGTACGGCCAGCACCGAATACCTGCGTAAGGCCGTCGAGGCGGCGCTCAGCCACGACCGCTTCGTCGACCCGGCAGTGCCGCCGCGCAGCAGTCGCGGCAAGCTCACCCGCCGCCAGCGCGAAATCCTCCAGCTCCTAGCCGACGGCGAATCGACCACGGTCGCCGCCCGCGAGCTCGACCTCAGCGAGGAAACGATCAAGACCCACACCAAGCATGCCCTCGCCCGCCTCGGAGCTCGAAACAGGACCCACGCGGTGGCCATCGCATTGCGCGAGTCCCTGATCGAGTAGAAGCCGCCCCCGGACGCGGGAGCGGAGGAGGCGGCGCCCGGCTCTTTAGATCCAGCCGCGATCGCGGGCAGTGAGCACGGCCTGCGCGCGGTCCACGGCGCCGATCTTTCCGTAGACGTTGTGGAGGTGGGTGCGGATGGTCGAGACCGAGAGCTGCATCTCGCCAGCGATCTGCTTGTAGACCATGCCCTCCGAGAGATGGCGGAGGACGTCGAGCTCGCGCGCCGAGAGCGGACAGGGCTCGGCGGTGCGGGAGGCATCCTGACGCGAGTAAGGCAGCTCGTAGAGAAGGTCACGCAGGCTCTCGGGGCTGAGGCCGCAACGCTTCGCCGAGGCTTGCAGGCGCTCGGCCGAGACCGTCTCGCCCTGGCTGTAGTGGGCGACCATGTCGGCGGTCGCGACCATCGCAGCGAGCCCCTCCGCGTCCTCGGCGTGATGGCGCTCGATCGCGACCGCGATCCGCTGCGGGATGTTCCAGCGACGGACGAGCACGCCCCCAACCAGGGCGTGGTCGATGCCGAGCCGGTCCCTTTCCTCGCGCAGGCGTTGCTCGGGGCTTTTCACCGGCGCGTCGAGATGACCCCGGTCACCGGGGTGCAAATTGGAGATCACGAGCCGGCCGACGTCGTGCAGCAACGCCGCGACCGCAAGCTCGCCGCGGTCTTCCCAACCAACCGAACGGCCGAGCTCGTCCGCCGCCTGCTGGGTCGCCAGCGCGTGCACGCGGAAGCGCTCCGGGCGCATCTCGCGCCCGCCGTTGGGCTCGAAGAAGTCGAAGACGGGCGCGGTGCCGGCGATCGCCAGCACCCCGGACGGCTTGAGCACGTCGAGCGCCTCAGGCACGGTCGCCACGCCGGTCGGCGCGGCGCCACTGCGATTGGCGAAGCGCAGAACGGCGATCGCCAGGCCGACGTCGGACTCGACGGTCTCGATCAGCTCGCCGACGCGCGCCGTCTCGGCGGTCGCGGCGCGCATCACCCGCGCCCGCGACTCCATCAGGACCGGGAATTTCTCGACCGCCTCGAAGGCGGCGGCGAGCCGGGCGCCGGGCGCGGGCCGACCCTTGCGCTGCAGCGCGTCGACGCTGCCGCTGCCGCTGCCGTTGCCGTGTGACTTAGATGAATCCATCGGAGTGGCTCCGCAAGCCTCATCGGCAACAGAGGACGCACGGTTTAGGCCGAACCTCCCCAAAATTAAGGTCGGAATGGAACCGATTGTCCGGACAGGCGTGTCGGACGCGCTCGGTTGTCCGTCAGGGCCGAAGCCGCTCCAGCGCCGCGTCGATGCGACTCAGCGAGTCCTCGCGCCCGAGCTCGGCAAGCGACTCGAATATCCCCGGTGAGACGGAGGTCCCGGTGATCGCGACGCGAATCGGCTGGTAGACCTTGCCGGGCTTGGCACCGAGCCGCTCCGGCAAGGGCCCGAGCGCTGCCTCGACCGCCTCGGCGTCGAAGCCGGGCGCATCGTACAGCGCGGCCCGCGCCGCCTCCAGCGCCTGCAGTGCACCGTCCTTCATCACCTTGGCCCACGCCTTCTCATCCTCGACCGGCGGCTCGAAGAGGAAGCGGATCAGCGGCCAAACCTCGTCGAGGGTCTGCGCTTTCTCCTGGGCAATCGCACACGCCCGGCGCAAGCGGTCGTCAGGCTCACGGCGGAGGTGGCGCGCGACGGCGGCCGTGTACTCCTCGAGCGGCATCTCGCGCATGTGACGGCCGTTGACCCAGCGCAGCTTCTTCTCGTCGAAGATCGCCGCCGCCTTGCCGACGTCCTTGACCCGGAAGCGGTCGACCAGCTCGTCGGTGCCCATCAGAGTCGTGTCGTCGCTGGTCCCCCAGCCCAGCAACGCGAGGTAGTTGCGGACCGCCGCCGGCAGGTAGCCGGCCTCGCGCAGCTCCTGCACCGAGGCGGCGCCGTGGCGCTTGGAGAGCTTCTTGCCGTCGGGGCCGTGAAGCAGCGGCAGGTGGGCGTAGCGCGGCGGCTCGAAGCCGAGCGCCTCAAGCACGAGCAGCTGCTTGGGCGTGTTGGAGAGATGGTCATCGCCGCGGACGACCTCGGTCACTCCCATCTCAGCGTCGTCGACGGCAACCGCGAAGTTGTAGAGAACCGAGCCGTCGCCGCGGGCGATGACGAAGTCGTCGTAGCTACGGTTGGGAAAGCTGACCGGGCCGCGAATCAGGTCCTCGACGACGGTCTCTCCCACATCCGGGACGCGCAGGCGCACCGCGGCATCCGAGTCCGCGACCGGCTCGCCACGATAGCCGCGGTCGGCACCATGCTCGGCCTTCCACGCCTCGACGTCCTTTGCGGTCGCCGCGTCGCGGTAGGCCGTGCCCGAGTCGAGCAACTGCTGCAGCGCCTCGGCGTGCCGCTCGGCGCGTGAGGCCTGCGAGACGGGCCCGATATCCCAGTCCAGCTCGAGCCAGCTCAGTGCGTCGAGGATCTGCTCGACGTTCTCGGGCGTCGAGCGCTCGCGGTCGGTGTCCTCGATCCGCAGCACCAGCTCCCCGCCGGTATGCCGGGACGCCAGCCAGTTGTAGAGCGCGGTCCTCGCGCCGCCGATGTGGAGCGCGCCGGTCGGCGAGGGCGCGAAGCGAAAGCGAGGCTTCTCGGAGGTCATCGGCCGCGGATGTTTCCACAGGCGGGTTCGCGCGCGCCCTACTGGGTAAAGACAGGGTTCAAGACAAGAGGGGAGGGAGCAAATGGCTCAAACGAAACAGAGGGCCGCGACCAAACGTGCCGGCGGCTCGAAGAAACCCCAGGCACACTCGAATTCGAGGGCAAACGGAGGAAAAGCGACCAAACCTCGGGCCAGCTCGAAATCCACAAACGGAGCGAAACTGGCGGCGAGCAAGGCGAGCGTCGCGATGAACAAAGCGAAGGTGCCTCTAATGGCGGGCGGTGCGGCACTGGTGGGCGCCGCCGGTGGCCTCGTCATGGGTAATCGCCACGGGCGCCGGCAGGCGCGGCTGACGAAGGCCGTGCCGCACCGGCCCAAGATCAAGGTCGACTCGCATGACATCGCCAAGGCGGCGAAGGAGGTCGGCAACTTCGGAGCCCAGGTCGGTCATCTGGCATCGGAGCTCCAGCGCAACCGCGAATCGGCGAACAGCGATGCGCACCGCTCTCCGGTGGAGATCGTCCTCGACGGCCTCACCCACCGCCGCTCGCACAGCTGAGGCGACCCGGATCGCGCGAGCGGTGAGCGCGCGATCCGGTCGGCCTCCTCCCGCGTCAATAGGATCGGCCTCCGATGCTGATCGGCGCACACGTCTCTACAGCGGGGGGCCTGGACAAGGCGATCGAGCGGGGCGCCGAGCGGGGCTGCGAATCGATCCAGATCTTCAACCAGAGCCCGCGCATGTGGCGGCCGGCCAAATACGGGCCGGAGGACTTCGGGGCCTTCAAGGAGGCGATGGCGGGCTCGCCGGTGGAAGCGGTCGTGATCCACGCCGTCTACCTGATCAACTGCGCGACCAAGGACAACGAGCTGCGTAAGAAATCGCTGGCGTCGCTAACGCACGCCTTGCGCACCGGCGACGGGATCGACGCCGCCGGCGTCGTCCTCCACCCCGGCGCCCAGAAGGGCGAGGCGCTCGCTCCATCGATGAAGCGAGCGGCGAAAGTGATCGCGGCGGCGCTCGCAGACAGCGAGAGCTGCCCTCTCCTGCTGGAGCAGACCGCCGGCCACAAGGGCCTGCTCGGCCGCGATTTCGACCAGACGGCCGAGCTGATCGAGCTGGCCGGGGGCGGCAAGCGGCTCGGCCTCTGCCTCGACTCCTGCCATCTCTTCGTCCAGGGCTTCGACGTCACCGATCCGGAACGGCTAACCGAGATCGTCGACGAAGCCGACGCCAAGGTCGGCCTGAAGCGCCTGCGCTGCCTGCACGTCAACGACGCCGCAGCGCCGCTCGGCTCCTGCCGCGACCGCCACGCCAACATCGGCAAGGGCGAGATGGGCAAACAGGGCCTCGCCGCCTTCCTCTCCGAGCCCCGCTTCGAGGGTCTGCCGGCGACCCTGGAGACTCCGGGACCGAACAAGAAAGGCCCCGACCGCAAAGAAGTGACGGCGGCGAAGAGGCTCCGGCAGGCAGGCCTCAAGCGGCGCGGAGTAGGAGCTTCCTAAGAGGGCCGGGGGCACTCCTCCACGGAGGCTCAGGATCCAGGTCCGAGCCCACGGCGCACGCCCCAGCTGCGCGACGGTCTCCGGGGAGGAGTGCCCCCGGCCCTCCCGCCCCTATTTGACGTGGACGCCGGAGATCGCGCGGGAGATGACGAGGCGCTGGATCTCCGAGGTGCCCTCGAAGATCGTGTAGATCTTGGCGTCGCGGTGCATCCGCTCGACCGGGAACTCGCGGGTGTAGCCGTTGCCGCCGAGGATCTGGATCGCCCGCTCGGTTGCCCAGACGGCGACCTCGCCGGCCTTCAGCTTCGACATCGAGCCCTCGGCGTTTTCGAATTTCTGGCCGCTGCGGCCCATCCAGGCGGCGCGCCAGACGAGCAGTCGCGCCGCGTCGATCTCGAGCTTCATGTCGGCGAGCGTGAAGGCGATCGACTGGTTCTCGACGATCGCCTTGCCGAACTGGCGGCGCTCTTTCGCGTACCCGAGCGCGTACTCGTAGGCCGCACGGGCGATGCCGAGCGCCTGCGCGCCGACGGTCGGCCGGCTCGCCTCGAAGGTCTGCATCGCCGCCTGGGACTTCGAGCGCTTGCCTTCGCGCACCCGGGCGAGCCGTTCGTCGAGCTTCTCCTTGCCGCCGAGCAGGCAGGAGCCGGGGATGCGGCAGTCGTCGAGGTGGACGTCGGCGGTGTGCGAGGCGCGCAGCCCGTGCTTCTTCACCTTGGCGCCCTGCTCGCAGCCCTCCGTCCCCGGCGGGATGACGAAGGCGGCGTGGCCGCGCGAGCCGAGCTCGCGGTCGACCGAGGCGATCACGACGTGGACCTTGGCGATGCCGCCGTTGGTCGCCCACGCCTTCTGGCCGTTCAGCACCCACTCGTCCTTGGCCTCGTCGTACTTGGCGCTGGTGCGGATCGCCGAGACGTCGGAGCCGGCGTCTGGCTCCGACGCGCAGAAGGCGGCAACCTCGGGCTCCTCGACGGTGCCGAAGCACTGCGGCAGCCACTCGCCCATCTGCTCCGGCGTCCCCTGCCCGAAGATCGCGGCGACGGCCAGCGAGGTGCCCATGATCGCCATCCCGATGCCGGCGTCCCCCCAGAAAATCTCCTCATTCGCGATCGGCAGCGTCAGGCCGGTCTCGTCGGCCCAGAACTGGCCGAGCGCTTCGAACCCGTAGAGGCCGATCTTGGCCGCCTCCTGGATCACCGGCCAGGGCGTCTCCTCGCGCTCGTCCCATTCCGCGGCGGCGGGTCGCATCACGCCCTCGGCGAACCCGTGGACCCACTCGCGGATGTCCTTCTGGTCCTGGTTCAGCTCGAGGGTGAACCGTGGGCCGTCGGCCTCCGCGCCGACAACCGCCTCCTCGGCAGCGTCTGCCACTGCTGCTCCGTCGCTCATAGGCGGCGAATTCTACACGGAACGATGTCGGGATCAGACGTCGCGCAGATCGAAGGCCTGGATGCCCTCGGGGCCGCCGTCGGCGCAGTCGAAGAAGCGGCGGTTGACGCATCCGTAGGACTCGCCGCTGCCCTCGTAGGCGCGCTCGACCGAGAACTGGCACTGCGGCAGGCCTTCCCCGGTCATCTTCACCCCGCCGAAGCCGCCCGGCTGCAGCACCGCGTCGAGCTCGACCTTGGCGCCGAACACCCCCTGCATGCAGCCGACGTACTGGATGCCGGTGAGCGCGTCGACGAAGCTGTAGAGGTAGCGGCAGCGCATCTCGACGCAGCCGCGGGGCTCGACCATCTTGTCGCAGAAGGAGCGGCACTGGCGGCACTCGCCGGTCTTCTCGCGCGTCGCTGGCATGGATGAAGTCTAGGGACCGGAAGGCGCGGAAACCAAGCTCTGAAGCTGGCTAAGCAGCCAGGGCGGCAGCGTTTCCGAGCACGTGGTCGATCTCCGAGCGCAGGTGCCCGGAGGGCCGTACCCGGAAACCCTCGCCGAGCATCAATCGCTTCGGCTCGGGGCTGCCGTTGTGGATCGCGAGGCAGACCTCGGCCTCACCCTTGTGGTGCTCGAGCACCGCCTTCAGCTCTTCGACGAAGGCATCGGTCAGCATCTCCGCCCTCACCTCGACCTCGAAGGGACCCGCCTGCGCGCCCGCGGCCTTCGGCGCGCTGGCGATCTCCGTCGCGTCGGGTTCGAAGCGCTCGGCCTCCTGCACGACCAACTTCGTCTCGCCGCGCTCCTTGTGGTCGATCCGCCCCCGCACGAGGACGACCGCGTCGGGGGCGATCGCCTGCGCGCTCTCCGCCTCGTCGGCCTTGAAGACGAGCATCTCGACCTGGCCCTCGACGTCGTCGAGCGTCGCGAACATCATCTGGTTGCCGCTCTTGGTGCGGATCTTCTTGCACTCGGTGACGATGCCACCGACGGTTACCCAGGAGCCGTCCTGCTTGGCGGCGAGCTCGGCGAGGCCGCAGTCGACGCGGGCCCGGAGCGCGTCGCGCACCTCGGAGAGCGGGTGCGAGGAGAGATAGGTACCGAGCGTCTCCTTCTCGATCGCCAGCAGCTCACTGCGCTCGAACTCGGCGGCGGAGATCGGCGGCCGATGATGGTGAGCCTGACTCGCCTGCGGGCCGCCCCCGTCCGCGTCGCCGAAGTCGAAGATCGAGCCCTGGCCGAGCTGCGCGTCCTCCTGCGCCTTCTGGCCCGCCGACTGAGCCGCCGGCAGCACCTCGAGCATGCCCTTGCGGGTCGCCCCGGTCGAGTCGAGGGCCCCGCACTTGACCAGGCACTCGATCGCGCGTTTGTTCACCGCGCGCGAGTCGACCCGTTCGCAGAAGTCCCAGATCGAGTCGATCGGGCGCTCCTCGCGCGCCCGCAGGATCGCCTCGACAGCGGCGTGGCCGACGTTCTTGACCGCGTCGAGGCCGAAGCGGATCGCGTTCTCGGAGACGACGAAGCTGTGGTCGGAGGCGTTGACGTCGGGCGGCAGCACCTCGATCCCCATCTCGGCGCAGCGGTTGACGAAGAAGGGCACCTTGTCCTTGGTGTTCATCACCGAGGAGATCACGGCCGCCATGTACTCGGCCGGGAAGTTCGCCTTCAGGTAGGCCGTGCGGTAGGAGATCAGCGCGTAGCAGGCGGCGTGGGACTTGTTGAACGAGTAATCGGCGGCGGCTTCGTTCAGCTTCCAGAGGTCGCGGGCGACGCCGGGGTCGGTGCCGGACTCGGCGAGGCCGGCCATGAACTTGTCCTTCATCGTCGCCATCAGATCGCGCTTCTTCTTGCCCACGGCCTTGCGCAGGTCATCGGCCTCGGCGCCCGAGAAGCCGGCCATCTCGCGGGCGATCGCCATCAGCTGCTCCTGGTAGATGACGCAGCCGTGCGTCTCCTCGGTGATCGGCCGCAGGCGCGGGTCCGGGTGGCGGACGCTGGAGGGGTCGCGCTTGCCCTTCGCGTAGGCGGGGATGTAGGCCATCGCTCCAGGCCGGTAGAGGGCGCCGAGCGCGACCAGGTCGGCGAACTCGGTCGGGCGCACCTTGCGCAAGGCGTCGCGCATCCCCTCCGACTCGAACTGGAAGACCCCGGTCGAGTCGCCTTCGGCGAGCATCGCGTAGGTCTTGGCGTCGTCGAGCGGGATCGACTCCATGTCGAGACGATCTCCGCGCGAGCGCTCGATGATCTCGATCGCGTCCTCGATCACGTCGAGGTTGCGCAGGCCGAGGAAGTCCATCTTCAGCAGTCCGATCTCCTCGATCGGCCCCATCGAGTACTGGGTGACGATCTTGTACTGGCGCTCGGGCTTCGCCGAGCCGTTGCCGTTGCCGCCGGCGGGCGCGGCGCGGTCCTCGGCGAGCTGCAGCGGCACGATCTCCTGCAGCGGCCGGTCGGCGATCACCACCGCCGCCGCGTGGATCGAGTTGTTGCGGATGATCCCCTCGAGGCCGCGGGCGACGTCGACAATCCGCTTCGCGTCGGGCTCGGCCTCGTAGGTGCGCTTCAGCTCTTGGCCGTCCCGCAGGCATTCCTCGAAGGAGGGGCTGCGGCCCATGATCGGCTCCGGGATCTGCTTGGCGAGGCGGTCGCCGGTGCCGTAGTCGAAGCCGAGCACGCGCGCGGCGTCGCGGGTCGCGGCGCGCGGCGCCATCTTGCCGAAGGTGATGATCTGGGCGACTGATTCGCGGCCGTATTTCTCGGCCACGTAGCGGATCATCCGCTCACGGCCTCGCACCGAGAAGTCGATGTCGATGTCGGGCATCGACTTGCGGCCGGGGTTGAGGAAGCGCTCGAAGAGCAGGTCGTTGGCGAGCGGGTCGAGGTCGGTGATGCCGAGGCAGTAGGAGACGATCGAGCCGGCGGCCGAGCCGCGGCCTGGACCGACCGCGATGCCGCTCTCCTTGGCGTAGCGGACGAAGTCCCAGACGATCAGGAAGTAGGAGGAGAAGCCCATCTCCTCGATCACGCCGAGCTCGAACTCCATCCGCTCGCGGGCCTCGGCCGAGATCGGGTCGCCGTAGCGAGCGCGCATCCCCTCGCCGGCGACGCGGCGCAGCATCGCCTCGGGATCCTCACCGTCGGCGGTCGGGTAGCGGGGCAGCAGCAGCTTGCCCAGCTCGATCTCGGCGTCGCAACGCTCGGCGATCTCGAGCGTGGTCGGAACCGCCTCGGGCCACTCGGCAAAGGAGGTTGCCATTTCCCCGGAGTCCTTGAGGTAGAACTCGTTGGTGTCGAAGCTCAGCTTCGGCGCTTCCAGGGTCGACTTGGTCTGCACGCAGAGCAGCGCCGCGTGATTGTCGAAGTCCTCACGCCGCAGGTAGTGGACGTCGGCCGTGCCGACCAGCGGGCGGCCGAGCTCGCGGGCGAAGCGGACGATCCCCTCGTTTGCCTTGTCCTGCTCGGCGATCCCGTTCTTCTGCACCTCAAAGTAGACCTGCTCGGGCCCGAAGGCCTGGATCAGGTCGTCGAGGTGGGCGCGGGCCTCGTCGTGGCGCTCTTCGACTAGGCGACGGCAGAAGCGCGACTGCAGGCAACCGGTGAGAGCGATCACGCCCTCGGCATGGGCGGCGAGCATCTGCATGTCGACGTTGGCCTTGCCGCGCGAGAAGCCTTCGAGGAAGCCCGCCGAGGTGAGCTTGACCAGGTTGGCGAAGCCGGTGTCGTTCTCGGCGAGCAGGGTGAGGTGGTTGCGCTCGTATTTCGGCCGTTCCTTGATCCCGCGGGCGTCGTCGACGAAGTAGGCCTCGAAACCGGCGATCGGCTTGATCCCGTGCTTCTTGCAGGCCTTGTAGAGGTC
>Ga0070711_100001175_pt1 | contig 14084 bp, 9 predicted proteins | sample LARL53metaG_FD_65452 | JGI IMG/M metagenome (GOLD analysis project Ga0070711, IMG submission 65452) | Corn, switchgrass and miscanthus rhizosphere microbial communities from Kellogg Biological Station, Michigan, USA - LAR L5-3 metaG | ecosystem: Host-associated > Plants > Roots > Rhizosphere ... | reverse complement strand
TCCGCCTTGGCGTGCGACGCCCGGAAACCGGACTGGATCGCGAGCATCCGCTGGTACATCTGTTCCACCATCGCATCGGCTTCGCCCGCGGAAATCACGCCGGCCGCTTCCAGGCTCGCCGCGTACTGTTGCCGAAGCGTCTGGTGGCTCTTGATTCGTGCCGCCATCAGCGGCTGCGTGAAGCTGGCTTCATCGCCTTCGTTGTGGCCGTGGCGGCGATATCCCACCAGGTCGATGAGGGCGTCACCGTGGAACTTCGTGCGATACGCCATCGCGAGGCGCACCGCCGCGAGACACGCCGCGGGATCGTCGGCATTGACATGCACGATCGGTATGTCGAAGCCCTTGGCCAGATCGGACGAGTAGCGGGTGGACCGGCCTTCGCGCGGATCGGTGGTGAACCCCACCTGGTTGTTGGCAATCAGATGCAGCGTGCCGCCCGTGCTGTAGCCGGCGAGATTGCTGAGGTTGAGCGTCTCGGCGACGACCCCCTGCCCGGGGAACGCGGCGTCGCCGTGGATCGTCAACGGCAGCGCGGCACTCGGATTCAGCTTGGCCTCCCGGTCGTGCCGGTCGGTCTGCTCGGAGCGAGCCCGCCCCGTGACTACCGGATCGACGAACTCGAGATGACTCGGGTTGGCGAGGAGCGTCACGGTGACGGCACGGCCGCTGCGCGTCAGGAATGCACCTTCGGCGCCGTGATGATACTTGACGTCGCCGGTGCCGCCGTCCGGCGTGGCATCGCCCTTGTTTCCCTCGAACTCCGCGAGAATCACCTCGTACGGACGCCCTACCGTGTGCGCCAGCACGTTCAGGCGGCCGCGGTGCGCCATGCCGAGCACCAGGTCACGGACCCCTGCCTCGCCGGCCAGTTCGGTGACCAGGTCGAGCATCGGAACCATGATGTCGACGCCTTCGATCGAGAATCGCTTGGCGCCGAGATACGCCTTGTCCAGGAACCGCTCCATCCCCTCGACCGCGGTCAACCGTTCCAGCACGCGCTTGGCCTCGTCTCCCGACAGCGGCACGCGATGAATTCCCGATTCGATCTGTTCGCGCAGCCAGAGCCGGCGTTCGTGAGAGGCGAGATGCTCCACTTCGTACGCGATCGAGCCGCAATAGGTCTGCTGGAGATTCGGCAGCGCCTCGGCGAGAGTGGCGCCCGGAACGCGGATGCGCAGCACCTCGGCCGGGATCGTGGCCATGATCTCCGGCGTCAATCCCAGCGATGCGGGATCGAGCGACGGGTCCCCGGGCGGGACCGCGCCGAGAGGATCCAGGCGTGCCGCCAGATGTCCGTGCGTGCGGAACGCCTTGACGAGGCCCATCGCGGCGGCGACCTGGGCGAGTGCGGTCTTGTCGGGTGCGGAGCGGCGCTGGTCGGATTCCCGCGCGGTGTTCCGTTCACCCTCATTCACCGTTGCCTCGGACGCGGTACCGGTCAGGCCCAGCGCCTGGTAGACCTCGCCATAGAATCCGTTCTCGCCCTGCAGCAACTGATCGACCAGGCGCAGGAAACTCCCCGATTCGGCGCCCTGGATCACGCGATGGTCGTAGGTGCTCGTCATCGTCATGATCTTGGCGAGTCCCAGCTCGGCGATCGTGGCAGGAGCCATCGACGAGAACTCTGGAGGATACGCGATCGCACCGGTGGCGATGATGCTGCCCTGGCCCGGCATGAGTCGGGGCACCGATGCCACGGTACCCAGCCCGCCCGGGTTGGTGAGCGTCATCGTTGCCCCGGCAAAGTCGTCCGGCATCAGCTTGTTGTGACGCGCCTTGTCGACGAGCTGCTCGTAGGCCGCGAGGAACTCCGCGAAGCCGAGCGTGTCCGCGAGCTTGACGACCGGGACAACGAGGCCGCGGGAGCCATCCTTGCGCTCGACGTCCACCGCGAGCCCGAGGTTGACGTGTTCCGGCACCACCTTGTACGCGTCGCTGGCGCTCTTGAGCAGGCTGGTTCCCATCATCGGGAATTCGCGGCAGCCGCGCACCAGCGCCCACGCAATCAGGTGGGTGAACGAAAGCTTCTCGCTGCGGCCGGCGTTCTTGAGCTGGGCGTTGAGGTCGGCGCGGCGCGACTCGAGAATCCGGACCGGAATGTCGCGGAAGGTCGTCGCGACCGGGATCGCGAGTGAGGCGTCCATGTTCTGCGCCAGCTTGAGCGCTGGTCCCTTGAGCGGCACCGCGTTGGCTGGAATGACTGCCGCCGGCGCGGCAGACGCCCCCGTCTCGGCTTCCCTGGGTGACCGGGAAACCTTCGTCTCGAACGGCACGGGCGCCTGTTCATCGAGCAGCGCCTCGTACATCGCCTCGGCTGGAATGCCGATCTCCGGCTGTTCTGGATCCACTGGAACCACCTGAAACTCCATCAATTGGTCAGCAGCGAAAGATAACGTTGTCACGCGGTACCCTTTGCCGTGCGCCGAGCTCCGGCGGCCCGGGTGTTCCCTCTCACCTCTACCTCTCACCTCTTACCTTTCGACAATGCTCACCCCACCTCCCGGCCGCCGGGCGGTCATCGTCGCCGGACTCCGTACCCCCTTCGCCAAAGCCGGTACCGCCCTTCGCGACGCCACGGCCGCCGACCTGGCGCGCCACTGCACCCGTGAGCTCCTCTACCGCACCGAGTTGTCAGGCAGCGAAGTTGACGAAGTGATCATGGGTCAGGTGGTTTCTTCACCCCTGGTGTTCAACATCGCGCGCGAAGTGTCCCTGCTGCCGCAGCTGCCGCGCACCGTTCCCGCCTATACCCTGAATCGCGCCTGCGCATCGGGCGCCCAGGCGATCTGCAATGCCGCCGACCAGATCATGGCCCGTCACGCGGACGTCGTGCTGGCCGGTGGCGTCGACACGCTTTCCGATGTCCCGATCCTGCATACCAGGAAGGTTGCGCAGATTCTAGCCGCCGCGGGACGCGCCAAGTCCATCGGCGAGCGGCTCGCGCTGTTCGCCCAGATACGTCCGCGCGACCTGAAGCCGGTCTCGCCCGCGATTGCCGAGCCGAGCACCGGCGAGACGATGGGTCAGTCGGCCGAGAAGATGGCGAAGGAAAATCACATCACGCGCGAGTCGCAGGACGAGCTGGCGCTGATGAGCCATCAGCGAGCCGCCGCGGCCACGAGCGACGGAAGGATGACTGCGGAAATCGCCCCGTGGTTCGGCGGTCCGAACATGGACCAGGTACTCAGCAGCGACAATCTCATTCGCGCCGACACGTCGCTCGATGCCCTCGCGAAACTGAAGCCGGTGTTCGATCGCCGTTACGGAAGCGTCACCGCCGGGAACGCCTCGCCGCTCACCGACGGCGCGGCGACCACCCTGGTCATGGCCGAGGAAAAGGCGCGATCCCTCGGATACCGCCCGCTCACGGCAATCAGGAGCTACGCTGTTGCCGCGGTCGATCCGGGATGGCAGCTCCTGATGGGTCCCGCATACGCGGTGCCGGTCGCCCTCAAGCGAGCCGGAATCACCTGGCAGCAACTCGGGCTGGTCGAGATTCACGAAGCCTTTGCCGCGCAGGTGCTGTCGAACATCCAGGCGTGGAGTTCGCCGGCTTGGGCCAAGCGCCTCGGCCTTCCCGGACCGGTCGGTGAAGTCGACTGGAATCGTACCAACGTGATGGGCGGCTCGATCGCCGTCGGGCATCCATTCGGCGCCACCGGATCACGACTGGTGACCACGCTTTCCAACGAGATGGTTCGGCGCGACGTCCAGTTCGGGCTGATATCGATCTGTGCGCAGGGCGGCATGGGCTTCGCCGTGGTGCTGGAGCGCGTCGTATGAGTGCCTTCACGACGCAGCATCAGGGTGGTGTCGCCGTGGTGACGCTGGACACGCCGCACGATGCCGTCAACAAGGTGAGCAATGCGACACGCTGGGAACTGGAGGACCTGCTCCAGCGGCTCGAGAGCGACGAACTCGTCAAGGCCGTCGTGATCCGATCCGGCAAGCCGGACATCTTCATTGCCGGCGCCGACATCGAGGAGTTCGCCGCGCTGGGATCGGTCGAGGAAGCGACGCGCCTTTCGAAGGATGGTCAGCTGCTGATGCAGCGCATCGCCGATTCCGCCAAGCCGTTCGTGGCTGCAATCCATGGTGCCTGCCTCGGCGGTGGGCTGGAACTGGCGCTTGCCTGCCGCTATCGCGTCGCCAGCGATCACGCCAAGACCGTACTCGGATTTCCCGAGGTGCAACTGGGGTTGATTCCGGGCGCTGGTGGATCGAATCGCTTGCCGCGTCTCATCGGTGCGCGCGCAGCGCTGGACATGATTCTTGCCTCCCGCAACGAACGTGGCAGGAAGGCCCTCGCCCTGGGGCTCATCGACGAACTGGTGCCAGAGGCGATCCTCCTCGACACCGCCGTGGCGGCAGCCGAACGGCTGAGCCGCACTCCCAGGCCACGGACGCGGCGTGGCGGCTCGTTTTTGCTCGACGGCAACGCATTGGGCCGCCTGTTCATTTATCGCGGGGCACGAAGAGCGGTCGCCCGGAAGACCGGGGGGCACTATCCCGCCCCGCCGCGGGCCATCGAGGTGGTGCGGACCTCGCTTGAGCACGGCATGGCTCGCGGACTGGAAGCCGAGTCGCAGGCGTTCGGCGAACTGGCGATGACGGACGTTTCGCGTCGCCTGGTCGAAGTGTTCTTCGCCACCACGGAGCTCAAGAAGGACGACGGCGTGCCCGCTGGATACGGCCACGCACGACCGGTTCGTCGGCTGGGCATCATCGGCGCCGGGTTCATGGGATCCGCCATCGCCGGTACCGCCGTGGCGCGGGCCAGCGTAGAGGTGCGCCTGAAGGACGCGGACCTCGTCAAGCTCGGCCGGGGGCTCAAGGCGGCCACCGACATTCTTACCGACCAGCTCGCCAAGCACCGGATCACCCGCTACGAATACGTCCGAAAGTGCGCCTATCTCTCGGGATCCGGCGGCCTGGATGGATTCGGCGGTGCCGACATCGTAGTTGAAGCGGTCTTCGAAGACCTGGCGGTGAAGCGGCAGGTGGTTGCCGACATCGAGAGCGCCGTCGCGCCCGCGACGGTGATTGCCACCAACACGTCAACCCTGGCCATCCACGAGATCGCGTCCGTCGCGCAACACCCCGATCGAGTCCTCGGTATGCATTTCTTCTCGCCAGTCGAGAAGATGCCGCTGCTCGAGGTCATTCCGACGGACGTGACGTCGGCCGATGCGATCGTGACCGCCGTGCAGTTTGGACGCCGGATGGGGAAGACCGTGATTGTTGTCGCCGACTCGCCGGGATTCTGGGTCAACCGCATCCTGCTGCCTTACCTCAACGAGGCCGGATTCCTCCTTGAGGATGGCGTGTCGATCGAAGCCATCGATACGGCGATGACCAACTGGGGCTTTCCAGTGGGTCCGGTCGCTCTCATGGACGAAGTGGGCCTCGAAGTCGGCGAGAAGGCCGGCAAGGTGATGCACCAGGCGCTCGGCGATCGCCTGCGTCCGTCACGCGTCATCGGCGTCATGCGCGCCGATGGGCGGCTGGGCCGCAAGAACGCGCGCGGATTCTACTTCTACAAGGATGGCCACAAGACCGGGCCTGACAGCAGCGTCTTCCACCTGCTCGGTGTGCGGCCGCAAGGCGTCGCGGATTCGCGCCTGATTGAGGACCGCCTCCTGTATGCCATGCTCAACGAGGCGGCTCGGGCCATGAGCGAGGGTGTGGTCCGTACGCCGCGCGATGGCGACATCGGCGCGCTCTTCGGCATCGGGTTTCCGGCATTCCGCGGCGGGCCCCTGCGCGAGCTCGATACCATCGGGGCCGCCGAGGCGGTTGCCAGGCTGGAGCGACTCGCGGCGACATACGGGCCGCGGTTCGAGCCTGCACCGGTCCTCGAAGAAATGGCGCGCACCGGTCAGCGCTGGTATCCCATGGCGGCCGGCCACTGAGCGCGGCGCGTCGCCGAGCGCTGGTCGCCTTCGTGCTCGTCGCCGCGCTCGTATGGTGGCGGGCCCGAAGCAGCGGATTCTTTTTCGTGGTCGGGCTCGAGGGGACGGCCTCCGCCAATCTCGGGCCGCTGCTACCGGCCTTCTGTGCCGGTCTGAGCGCCGCAGTCATGCTGCTGATTGCCGACGCGGCAGCCGGCGCGGTCGCCGGCGCGTTCGCCGTGCTGCTCCTGGTGTGCCTCCCCGGCTTCGTGCCAATGCATCTCGACTCGCTTACCGGACCGCCGCTGCTCGCCATCACGCTGCTGATGGTGGGTGCCATGGTGCATGCGCCGCGCTTTTCGCTGGCATACGGAACCCTCGGGGCAATCGCCGGTCTCTTCGTGGCTCCCGAAGGAATCGGGCTCCCGCTTGCCGCTGCCGCCTGGGCGCTCGCGCAGCGAGTGCGCGGACGATGGCAGCGGGTCGTGCTGGCACTCGCACCGACCGCCATCATCCTCCTTCTGGCGCACCTGCTCGGTGGTGCCTGGCCCCACGGAGTCGTGTACCAGTGGCGCGGTGGACTCGACCGCGGACTGCGCGCGGCGGGAACGATCATCGGAAATCAGATGGCGCCCACGATCGCCAGCCCGGCGCTCCGCTTTCTGGTGATCGCCGATCTCGCCCTGATCATCCTGGCCGTCATCGTTGTCGGCTGGCGACGTATCGGCCAGCCCGCCGCCGAGACGGCCTCGGTTCGCCGCGTTTACCCGGTGGCGGGGCTGCTCGCCATGGCGCTGGCAACCGGCCTGGCTGGCCGGACCCTGCTGGTACAGGGATCGTCCGAGCCGGATCTTCAGGCCGTCATGCCGCTGGTGGCGCTCACCGTCCTGGTACTCGCCGTCAGCATCACCGGGTTCTGGCACTACTGGCCGCGGTGGGGAAAGGCCCTTGCGGTCGTGCTCGTGCTGGGATGGCTGCAGGCGGCGGTACGGGCGTAGTCGCCGGACTAGCCGATCCGGTAGTCGTGCAGCGGCACGCCGAAGCCGCGTGCGCAGACTGTCGCGAGTTCGAGCGCGGGATCCTGTCTGGTCCCCGGCAGGCCCTCGCCCGCCAGATCGGCTACCCAGTCAACGCCGCCCGACTCGTAGTGAATGTAGAGCACTGCGACCGTCTCTCCGCCGGCGATTCCGACCACGTCGGCCGCACACTCCAGTCCATCCAGCCTCGACATTGCCTCCTTGCCGCCGGGCAGCGTCGATCGATGGCAGGTAGCCAGTTCCAGGGCGTCGATCACCCGTCCCAGGAATTTCGGCTTCGCGATCTGGTCCGTTACGTCGATGAGCACCGTGCGTCCTTGGTGATGGCGCATCGAGCATACGCTGGGCGGCGTGCCGTCGAGGCGCCGTCCTACGCGGAACGGACCGCATCAACCCGGGGTCGCCCTTGCGCACCTTGATCCCGGAGGTAGCATAAGGGATTCTCGCCCCTCTCTCCATCAAAAGGAGCACTTCATGACACGTCATCGGTGGTGTCGGCACGCGTTGCAGCTGGTACTCGTTGCCGGCATTTCCATGCCCGCGATTGCGAGCGGTCAGGGCATTCCCGCGTCGCACGTTCCGCTGAGCACGACACTCGGCGACATCGCCAAGTTGCGCACCGGGTATGCGGAGGCGTGGAACGCGAAGGACGCGAAGAAGTTGAATGCGATGTATCTGGCGGACGCCACCGTGATCGACGCCGACGGCTCCGTGGTGACAGGCTGGAAGGCGATTGCCAAGAAGAACGAGGACGCCGCCCCGAACTGGCCGCACACCGTCATCACCTCGCAATCGATCAAGGTGTACGGTTCGACCGCCGTTGACGTCGGTACGGTGGCGATGCATCCGGCCGACGGCGGCGAGCTGAAGTACAACTATCTCGCCGTCATGCGGCACGGCGTGAACGGCTGGAAACTCCAGAACGTCGCGGTCTCGCCAATTCCCAAGTAGCACTGCACGCAGGACCAGGCTCGCGCGGGCCGGGCGTCAGTGACGCACCGGCCCCCGCGAGTACCGCGGAAAGTCCTATCCTGACATCTCATCTCCCGGAACAAATGCCGCTGGTGAACGCCGGTCCACTGCGCTGGGGCATCCTCGGTGCCGCATCGATCGCGCTCCGCCGGGTCATCCCGGCGTTGCAGGCGTCGTCGATCAACAACGTCGTCGCCATCGCTTCCCGCGACCCGGTTCGGGCCGAGCATGCTGCGGAGGCTGCCGGCATCGGTCGCGCGTTCGGATCGTATCAGGACCTTCTCGACGATCCGTCGATCGACGCGGTCTATGTCCCGTTGCCGAATCATCTGCACGTGCCCTGGTCGGTCAGGGCGCTGCAGGCGGGGAAGCACGTCCTCTGCGAGAAGCCCCTCGGGTTGAACGCCGCCGACGCGCGCGTACTGATCGACGCCGCAGCGCAGCATTCCCGGCTCACGGTCATGGAAGCGTTCATGTATCGAAGCCATCCCCGCTGGAAGCAGGTCCGGCAGATGGTGATCGACGGCGCGGTGGGCGATCTCGGCAGCGTGCGCACGATCTTCAGCTACGACAATCGTGATCCCGCCGACATTCGCAACATCGCGGCAATCGGCGGCGGCGCCTGGCTGGACATCGGTTGCTATGGCGTCTCCGTGGCGCGGTACCTGTTCGGTGCGGAACCGATGGACCTCGACGCCCGGATGGACCTGGATCCGGTCTTCGGGACCGATCGCCTGACCTCAGCCGTGCTCGATTTCGGCCGGGGCAGCGCGACCGTGACTTGCGCGACGCAACTGGCGCCCCACCAGGCGGTCAGCATTCACGGTTCCGCCGGACGGATCGAGCTCGAACTGCCGTTCAACCCGCCGGCCAATCAACCGACCAGTATCCGCCTCCACCGTGACGGCGCGATGCAGGAAATCCTGGTCGACCCGTGTGATCAATTCCGGGCACAGGCCGATGGCTTTGCGAAGGCAGTCCTGTACGGTGCTGCAATTCCGGTGTCGCTGGAGGACTCGCTGGCGAACATGCTGGCATTGGACAAGGCTACGCATTCGCTGCGACCGGGCAGGTAGTCGAAGCGACGCGCCACCTCCACTCGTGGTCGCGCCGCTTCCGGGGCTTCGGCTATCGCCAGCGCCCCTCTACCCAGTACCAGCCGCCACGGGCATGCACCCAGTGTCCCGGTTGCCACCGGCGATAGGTCGACTGCGGCGGGCGGTCCCATCGTCCAGCCACCCACACGTAATCATCTCCTTGCCACGCGTAGTGACCGCGAATCCAGACATACCCCGTTCCCGGCGCGGTCCCTACGACTTCCACCCGCTCGGGCGGAGGGCGCCGGACGACCACGGACACGCCTGCCGGCCCGTATCCCGGCCCGCAAGCCACCGCTGTCAGCAAGCCGATCACCGCGGCACCCCGCCAACCCGCACGTAGCCAGTTCCTTGGCGCCATTATTCCACCTCCGCTAGAGACGGCCAACCCGATGCATCGGCTGGCAGCTGGAAGGACCCATGCAACTGCGCCCACGTTAACTGCCGGCCGCCGGATGCATCGGCGGCCAGGGTGGCCCATGTTTCAGCTGGGAGGCCACCTGCATGTCGTATGGGACGAACCTGCCGGCCAGAATCGCCACAGCAGCAGCGCTGGTCGGCTGCGTCAGCCCATCATATATGCTGGCTCAGCGAAATTCAATAATCACGTCTCATCTCGTGGTTACGGTGCTCGGCGACCAGCACCTGGCGGTCATCCGCCCGAAGCTCGACTGGGGTGCTGCGCTCGATGGTCATGACGTGGCCGAGGCGATGAGCATCTACACGCCCCACAACATCGCGGCGATGCGGTCGGCAGGCCTTGGCCCGATCACCTACCGGTTACGGACCGAGCTCGGAATCGACGTGTGGCACTGGAATCCCGAAGGCCGGTGGAGCGACCCGGGGCGGCACCAGGGATACTGGATCTCGAACGACAGTGCATCCCGGCCGATCGAGCAGACGTTCGGCTACCGGCTTCCGCGGCGCGGCCGCACCATCGACGATGCCGCGAACGACGGCTACTCGCGCATTGATGACGGCGACACCGCGACGTTCTGGAAGACCAATCCATACCTCGATCCGCGCTTCACCCACGATCCGGAAAGCGAACATCCGCAATGGTTCGCGATCGATCTCGGCACGGCGGTCCCAGTCGAGGCAATCCGCTTTTTCTGGGGCGCGCCGTTTCCGCGCCGGATCGTCGTCGAATACTGGGCCGGAGATCAAACCCAGCCGATCGACTACAACCCCGATGGCAGCTGGCGCCGTTTCGAACATGGACTGGTTACCGGCGGGACCGGCGGGAACGAGGACGTGCAGCTTGCATCGGCGCCAGTGACCACACGTTTCCTGCGCATAACGATGTTCGAGAGTTCACACACGGCTGCGGGTGGCAATGGCGACCCGCGCGACAGCCTGGGCTTTGCCCTTCGCGAGGTGTTCGTCGGTGATCGCGATCCCGCGGGGCGATTGCGGGACCGGGTCCGGCACGGCACGACGGCGAGGGGGCAGAGCGCAATGCTGGTGTCATCGACCGATCCGTGGCACCGGGAAATCGACCGGGACAGCAGCATCGTACAACCAGGGTTCGACCTGATCATGAAGAGCGGCCTCACCAACCGGCTGCCCATGCTGGTGCCGACCGGGCTGCTGTTCGATACCCCCGAGAATGCCGCCGCGGAGTTGCGGTTCCTGCGCTCGCGCGGCTATCCGATCGACGGGATCGAACTGGGCGAGGAGCCGGACGGTCAGCGCATCACGCCTGAAGATCACGCGTCGCTCTACCTTCAATTTGCCGCCGCGCTTCACGCCGTCGATCCCAGTGCCCGGCTCGGTGGTCCCAGCTGGCAGAACCTCTTGAACGATCCGCTTTTTCTCTGGCCGGCGCGCACGTCGCCGGGCACGCGCCCAACACCGATTGGCCGGTTCCTCGATTACCTCGATGCGCGTGGCCGCGCCGGTGACTACCGATTCCTGTCCTTCGAATGGTATCCGTTCGACGATGTCTGCGCGGACCCCGCGGGCAGTCTCGCGGCTGCACCTGGGTTGCTGAGAAACGACCTCGCGCGTCTGCGCTCGGCTGGCGTGCCGGACTCGATTCCACGGATCATGACTGAATACGGCTATTCGGCGCATCTCTCGCTCGCCGAAGTCACCATGCCGGCGGCGCTCTTCGACGCCGATCTCGTAGGGGGCTTCTTTGCCCACGGCGGTTCCCGATCGTTCTATTTCGGTTACGAGCCCGGCGGCCTGGCGCACGAGCGTGCCTGTCCGCACTGGGGCAATCTCGTCATGTTCCTCGCCGACAGCCTGGGGCAGGCCCGATACCGGATGCCCAGATACTACGGCACCTGGCTGGTGACCCACGCCTGGGCTGATTCGACCGGCGGTGAGCATGTCATGCATGGAGTTCGAGTCGCTCGCGCCGGCTTCGCCGTTGACGACTCGTTGCTGAGCACCTTCGCGTTGCATCGGCCGGACGGCCGCTGGTCGCTGCTCCTGGTGAACCGCGATTCCCGGCATTCCCGGGTCATTGAGATCCGGGTGCCGGCCGCGGCGGCCCCGAACGCTCCGGCCCGTCCGCTGGACGGACCCATTGACCTCTGGCAGTATTCCGGCGCGCAATACCAGTTTCGCGAGGATGGCATGCGAGGACACCCGGTCCGTGATCTGCCGCCGGCGCATCACGTCGTGCAACGGCTCGTCAGCGTGAGGCTGCCGGCGTATTCGCTCACCGTGGTCACCGGATGGTGACGCTGCCGTTCCTGCTCCTCTGCGCGCTCGTCATCCTGCCCGGTATCGTCGGCAGGAAAGCGGTGCGCTTGCCGTGGCTCCTGGCATTCATCACGGCAGGATGTTCCCGGCCGGTGCCGACACGACCGGTGAACCGGGCCATTGAGCTGGTGGCCGCGGTGCGCAGCGATTCGGCCACCGTGATCCAGCAGCTGCTTGACACCGGCGTTTCGCCCGACACTCTCGCCACCGATGGCACTCGTCCACTCACTGAAGCCGCGCGGCATGGCCGGATCGAAGCGGCGCGGGTGCTGCTCGATGCGGGGGCCCGGCTGGACTTGGCCGACTCATCCGGTGCCCGTCCCTTCGACTACGCGATTGAGGAAGGCCACCGCGCCATTGCGACGCTCTTCACTCGCGAGGCGGCCCGTGACGCCGGTGCAAGCGCCGAGGCCATGGCATGGTTCGACAGCATCGCGAGCGCCCGGAATCCGGCGCAGGATTGGCGTCGGTTCCTCGACGGCGAGATTGCATCGCTCGCGGTCCTGGCCGCCGTTCTCGCTCGGCGCGATGATGCGGTGAGCGCACTCCGCCGCGCAGCTGGCATCCCCAATCGTACGTCCTACACCGCCTTGGCCGTCGCCGCGCGATTCGGCGACGAAGCCGCGGTGACCGACCTGCTCCAGGCCGGCGGCAATCCCGACGTCGAGGTATCGGGGCATCGACACGAAACGCCCCTCATGGAGGCGGCTCGCGATGGCTATCCCGCCATCGCACGTCGGCTCGTCCGAGCGGGCGCCCGCATCGACCACGTCGACAGCGGTGGCGAGACCGCGCTGATCTGGGCGGTGCGCGCCGGTGAGACCGACTACGCGCGCGCGCTGCTCGACGCCGGTGCCGATCCGGCGCGGCGCAATGTCGCCGGGCAAAGTGCGCTCGACGTCGCCCGTGATGCCAAGCACGCCGACCTCATCGCGCTGCTCGAAGCCCGCACCCGACGCGTGAAGTCCTAGCTCATGCCACATGAGAGCCCGCCTCGCCCGCGATGCGCCTTTCGCGTCGCCGCGATCGGCCATCGATGGGATCGTCTGGCGATCCGGGACGAAGGCATCGTCCGGAACCAGTTCCGATCCATCCTCGGGGAAATCGCCGCGATCGTCGACGAGGTGGCCGCTGCCCCGGAGGCGGGCTTCGCGCCGGCCCAGGTTCCACTGACACTGTTCTCCGCGCTCGCCGAAGGTACCGATCGGCTTGCGGCCGAAGCGGTGCTGCAGACCGGGGATCGCTGGTGCCTGCATGCACTCGCACCGTTCGACTTGCCGCACTATGAACGCGATTTTCAGACGCCCGCGTCGGCGCCTCGCTCGGTCGAGCATTTCCGCACGCTCTGGCACGCGGCCGCGGCCCGGACCATACTCGATGGCGTGCCCGGCGAGTTCGACGCATACGCGCCGCTGGCCCGCGCACTCGTTGACCTGTGCGACATTCTCATCGTCGTTTGGGACGGGGAACACGGTCGCGGTCCCGGCGGCACGGCGGCCAGTGTGCAGCAGGCCCGCCGGGACGACATCGCCATCATCCGCATCGATGCGAAAACGCCGGCCGATTGCTGGCTCGAAAACCTCGAACGGCCCGATCATGGCCGTGCGGAGCTTCTCGCCGGCCTTGACGGCCGGTTGCGTGCGCTGCTTGCGCCGCCACGACCCGTGCGCGATGCAGGCGAGCGCGCCCCGATCGACCTGAGGGCTGACTATTTCGCCGAGCGAATTCCAGCCCGTCCGGTGCCGCGCGTGCACGATCGGGTGGTCGCGTTGCTGCAAGCCAGAACGGTCGATGGTCGGCGCATCCCGTTCGGCGAGCGGTTGGCGCGCGCCCGGAAGGCCGGTGCCTCCGCGGCGCTCGACGATCCGGGTCTCGCGACGCGCGACGCCTGGACGCCACGCTGGTCGCGAATGCCGGCGGCCGTCCGGGATCAGGTCCTGGACCGTTTCGCCGATCACCATGGCTGGGCAGACCGGCTCGCGACGGCATATGGAGCGGCCTTCCGCCAGACGTTCACCTGGGTCTTCATGCTGGCCTGGATCGCGGTGCTCGCCGCGTATCTCGGTGCGGTTCGCCTGGATATCTCGCCGGCCGGTGTTTCGATTGTCGTGGTGATCGAAATTGGCGTGCTGGCCACGATCAATCTGCTGGTGCACCGGGGCCGCCATCGGCGCCTGCACGAGCGGTGGCTTGACTACCGTTCCCTTGCGGAACGGCTTCGCCATCTCGCCGTGCTCTGGCCGCTCGCGCGGAGCACGCCGTTGGTCCGCGTACCCTTGTCGCCACTTGCGGGCGATCCGCGGGAAAGCTGGGTCGGCTGGATGCTCCGCGGCGTGGCGCGTGAAGCGGGAATGATCGAGGGAACGCTC
>Ga0070711_100001174_pt1 | contig 14084 bp, 10 predicted proteins | sample LARL53metaG_FD_65452 | JGI IMG/M metagenome (GOLD analysis project Ga0070711, IMG submission 65452) | Corn, switchgrass and miscanthus rhizosphere microbial communities from Kellogg Biological Station, Michigan, USA - LAR L5-3 metaG | ecosystem: Host-associated > Plants > Roots > Rhizosphere ... | reverse complement strand
ACGCAGGCGCTGGTGTCGGCGGTACCCAAGCCCGACCCGGCGGAAGCGACGACCCGAATCGTGTTAGAAGGCGATCCGCCCTCGCCGGCGGACCCTCCTCCCGGCTGTCCGTTCGTGACCCGATGTTTCCACCCGCTGAAGGACGCACGATGCGCCGCCGAACGCCCGGTTCTGCGCCCGGTCGAGGGCCGTGACGTGGCGTGCCACTACGCCGAGGTCAGTGCACTGCAGACAGGGTGAGAAGAGAGACGAGAGACGAGAGACGCAAGCAGCAGTGAGAGGTCGGCGCGGTAGCGTCTCTCGTTTCTCGTCTCTCGTCTCTCGTCTCTCGTCCTCTCACCGCTTATTTTCCCACCGTCTTCCAACCAGCGATTCTTCATGCGCTTCGGCCCGCACGCTCTCCTGCTTTTCGTCGCACTCCCGCTGTCGGCGCAGCTCCGTCCCGTGACCTGCTGCAACAAGGGGCCGGTCATCGTCTACGACATCGCCTTTCCGAACGCCGCGCACCACGAGGCCGAGGTCAAGGCGACGTTCACGGCACTCCCGGCGGGGCCGGTCAACATCCGGATGGCGCGCTCGTCCACCGGCCGGTATGCACTCACGGAGTACGCGAAAAACGTGTATGCGGTCAAGGCGGTGAATGGCGCGGGAAAGCCGCTTGCCGTCACGCATCCCGACCCATACAGCTGGACGGTTGCCGGTCATGATGGCACCGTGACGTTCAGTTACACCGACTATGCCAACGTCGGAAACGGAACGTTCTCCGGATACAATCCGGAGCAGGAACACATCCAGCCGCAGTGCAGCTTCGTGTACGTCAAGGGGCTCGAAGCGCGGCCCATCCGTGTGACCTTTCATCGCCTCGATCCGGCGTGGACCATTGCCACGCAACTGGTCCCGACGGCCGACCCGGAGACGTTCACGGCCCCGGGCATGCAGTACCTGTTCGACTCACCCACGCACCTGGGCATCATCCAGTGGCGGGAGTGGACCGAGACGCACGATGGCGTGAAGCAGACGTGGCGCGTGGCGCTGGATGACCCCACGGCGAAAGAGGCCATTGACGCCTACGCCGAGGGCGCCAGGAAAATCGTTCATGAGGCCGGCGCGGTGTATGGTGAGTTCCCGAAGTTCGACTTCGGCACCTACACCTTTGTCGCGTGCTACCGTTCCGATTGTGGTGGCGACGGCATGGAGCACCGCAACTCCACGAGCGTCACGGGCGGCAGCATGGGAGGGGACGGCGCGCGCGGCCTCGGAACCTTGTCGCACGAGTATTTCCATTCGTGGAACGTGAAGCGCATCAGGCCGCTCGGTCTTGAACCATTCGACTACGACCGAGCCAACATGACCGATGGACTGTGGATAGCCGAGGGCTTTACCCAGTACTACGGCCCGCTGCTCGAGGCGCGCGCCGGCGTCATCCCGGCAAGCAACGTGATTCGCGGGCTGGGTGGCACCATCAACGCCGTGACGAACTCTCCCGGGCGCCTGTACTACGGTCCCATCGGCATGAGCCGCCAAGCGCCGTTCTTCGATGGCGCCGCTGCCAATGACCCGATCAGCCCCAACATTTTCATTTCTTATTACACCTACGGGGCCGGTATCGCGACGGCACTCGACTTCTCGCTGCGCGCCCGGGGCAAGTCGCTCGACGACTTCATGCGCACCATGTGGCTGAACCAGGGCAAGCCGGAGATCGCGTACTCGATGCACGATGCGCGGCACGCCCTGATCACCACCTCGGGAGATTCCGCGTGGGCGATGGACTTCTGGACGCGGTATGTCGAGGGGCACGAACTACCCGACTACGCGCCATTGCTCGCGCGCGCCGGAATTTTGCTGCGGAAGTCGAACCCCGGGCAGCCGTGGGTGGGCGGTTTCTTCGGGGCGGCCGGCGGAGGGCGAGGCGGGCGGGGAGGCGGGGGCAACCCGGGCGCCGCGACGGACGCGCCGGCGCGGGTCGCCAGCGCACCGGCCGGAACACCGTTGTACGCCGCCGGACTGGATGCCGGCGACGTGATCAACACCGTGGATGGCAAGCCGATCACCACCTCCGCAGAGTTCGCGGCCGAAGTCGCCGCCCACAAGCCCGGCGACCGCATCAGCGTGGGGTACACCGGGCTCGCGGGCCAGCGCACCGCAACGATCACGATCGCCGAAAATCCGAACCTCGAGGCGGTCACATTCGAGGACGCGGGGAGAACGCCAAGCGCCGAACAGCTGGCGTTCCGCAACAACTGGCTGGCGTCGAAGGCCAAGTGACGCTTCCGCTCCACCTGATTGACGCCTTCGCCGACGGCCCCTTCACGGGCAATCCCGCGGCCGTGGTGCTGCTCGACTCCGCCCGGCCGGAGGAGTGGATGCAGCGCGTCGCGATGGAAATGAACCAGGCGGAAACGGCGTTCGTGCTGCGCCAGGAGGAGGGCTTCTCGCTGCGCTGGTTTACGCCCAACAAGGAAGTCGACCTCTGCGGGCATGCCACCCTCGCCAGCGCGCATTATCTCTGGGAAGCACGGGAACTTGCATCCGACGCGCCGGCAAGGTTTCACACCCGAAGCGGCTGGCTTGCGGCGCGCCGCGACAACGAGCAGTGGATCACCCTCGATTTCCCGGCCATCGTGCCGTGCTCCACCGAACCGCCGCCGGACCTCGCCTCGGTGCTCGGCGCGCCACCGCGCGAGGTGTTGCGGGGTACCACCGACCTGATGTGCGTCATGGCAGACGCAGGCACCGTCCGGCAGCTCACTCCTGATCTTGCCGCGATAGCGCTGTGGAACGTTCGGGGCGTGCTCGTGACCGCACCGGGCGACCAGGTGGGAATTGACTTCGTGTCCCGATGCTTTTTTCCGGCGTACGGCGTTCCGGAAGACCCGGTGACCGGTTCAGCGCATTGCGCTCTCACGACCTACTGGGCTGGGGTGCTCGGTCGCGATCGCCTGGTGGCATACCAGGCGTCGCCGCGAGGCGGGCTGGTCCGCTGCCGCCTGGCCGGCGATCGCGTGGAGTTGACCGGGCGCGCGGTGACGACCGTGACCGGGACGCTCCAGGTGTGAACGTTATTCGCCGCGCTTGACCGGTTGCGGCGCGCCGAGAAGCATCCTGCGAATGGTGCCGAGCACCTCGTTGTCCGGACCCAGGCGTTCGATCCGGCGCACCGAACGGCCATCCATGTCGATCCAGAGGCGGGTTCGGTCCGTTCCGATGTCGCAGTCCACGATCCGCATGTCCTTCTGTTTCTGGTCCGGCCGCTCCTGCAATGACAGCTCGCGCTGAACGTCGAAGTGCAACCAGCTCCAGCCTCGCACGGCAGTATCGACGGCCACGGGCAGCACACCGTGATAGCCGTCGCTGAGAGGCAGCGACGAGACGACCAACTCCATGCCCAGCGCCGAATATGGCTCGACGTCGAGCGTCTCGACCGACCGCCGTTGCGGGCCATGCACCGGCCGGAAAATGCGCTCGACCACGCGATGGTTGTAGGTCGCGACATAGGTGCCGCGCGGCGTCCATCGGGTGGTCGTGAACGGGCGGAGCGTGCTGCGCTCGAGGAGGATGGAGTCGCCGTACGCGGCTTCACCCACCCGGTACCGCCGAACCTGCTGCAACAGGGTGCGGCCGCCGATGTGCACCACGTCGATGGCGATCGACCCTTCGGGTGCGGCCACCGCCGCATCGGCGCGCTGGGTGGTCAGCCACCCGACGGTCGCCTTGATACGACTTCCGGATGGCTCGGGCGGGGGGTCGTCAGAGGGTAACGACATTCCCAGCGGCACGCAGGCCGTCAGGACCGTCACGAGCAGGATTGCGGGGCGGATTGACCGGCGGGAACGCGGTACGGGTACGTCCAAGACTCAGCCTCCCGGGAGCGGGGCCCAGAAAATGAGGAAATTCACCTGGGCCATCGGCTCTCAGGATATCCCGAACAATACAGGGACGGCCGGGATTTTGCGTACTCGCGCCTTAACCCCGGTGCCCGCATTTCGTCATAGGAACATGACCATGAAGCCACACATTTCCGGCCTGGGTTTGGCGCTCTTGATCGCCGGGCGGCTCCCCGCGCAACACCCCATGACGTCGATCGATTCCGCACGCCATGTGCTCAACCGGCTTGCCTACGGGGCCACGCCGGGTGAAATCGAGACGGTTGCGCGCGAGGGCGTCCTCAAGTGGGTCGATCGCCAGCTCGGCTACTCCGATCTCCGTGATCCGGCCCTCGCCGACGCCGAGCGAAGCTTTGAAGTGCTGCACGTTTCCATGTCGGACATGCAGGCAATGCTCCAGAACAACCAGGCGAAGGCCGCCCGGGCCCAGGCGGCGGGGGATACGCTGGCGCGCCGGCAAATGCTCGACCAGCTCCGGGTGGAGCAGGCCGGGGACCGGCGAAGCCTGCAAAATCTGATCGCGCAGTTGCAGAGCGTGACCATCGTTCGGGCGACCGAATCGGATCGACAGCTGGATGAGGTCCTCGCCGATTTCTGGATCAACCATTTCAATGTCTTCATCAACAAGGGACAGGACCGCGCCTACTTTGGCGATTACCTGGAAACGACGATTCGCGGACACGCCCTCGGAAAGTTCGCGGACCTCCTGATCGCGACGGCGAAGAGTCCGGCGATGCTTTTCTATCTCGACAACGCCGAGAGCGTAGCCAATGGAACCGATGCGCGCGCGGCGCAGTTGGGGCGCGGTCGAGGTGGTATTGCGGTGCGCCCGGTGTTCGGCGGCATCCGGGGCCGCTTTCCGAATCCACGTGCCGGCACCTATCCGCCCGACCCGGTCGCGATGGCCCGGGCCCAGCAGGCGGCACAGCGAGCACCGCGCGGGCTCAATGAGAACTACGCCCGGGAACTGATGGAATTGCATACGCTGGGGGTGGACGGCGGCTACACGCAGCAGGATGTGATCAATGTCGCCCGGATCCTTACCGGCTGGTCGATCGATCGTCGCAACGCGTCATACATCTTCCGCGAGCAGGTTCACGACGATCTACCCAAGGTAGTGCTCGGCCAGAACTTCCCCGGCGGACACGGCGAGGACGAAGGGATGCGGCTGCTGAAGCTGCTCGCCAACAGCCCGGCGACCATGCACCACGTCAGCGCACAGCTCTGTTCGCGCCTGGTGAGCGACGTGGCCCCCGACGGTTGCATCGATGACGCCGTCAGGGCCTGGAAGAAGAGCGGCGGCGAAATCCGGGAAGTGGTGCGCGCCATCGTTCGGTCACCGGACTTCTGGGCGGCGGTCAACGTGCAGAGCAAGGTGAAGACTCCGCTGGAGTTTGTGGTGAGTGCGGTGCGCGCCGTCAACGGCGTGCCGGACTCCACGCCGCGCGTGGCCCAGCGCGTCGCGCAGCTCGGCGAACCGCTCTTCCAGAAGCAGACACCCGACGGCTACGGCGAACGGCAGGAAGACTGGGTGAACAGCGGTGCGCTGCTGGCGCGAATGAACTTTGCCGTGCAGCTGGCCAGTGGACGAATGCCCGGCCTGGCCGTCGATCTCGACCGGGTGGTTCCCGTCACCGACGACCACGTGGCGCTGGTGTCGGGTGTCGACAAGGCGGTGCTGGGCGGGGCGATGAGCCAGCAGACACGACAGACGATCCTCAAGGAATTGGCGGATGTGCCGGATCCACGCATGGCGCGCGCATTGGCCGTGGGCCTTGCCCTCGGTGGTCCGGAGTTTCAGAGACAGTGAAAAACGGCCATGGGCTATGGCCTTCCAAGGAGCGACGAACATGACAATCTCTCGACGGGCCTTCATGCGAGCCGGTGGCTTGGCCCTCATCTCGCTGGGAGCGGACCCGATCTTCCTCGACCGTGCGGCCTACGCGCTGCAATCGGCCGGACCGCTCGCCTCCGGCCAGAAGACACTCGTCTGCCTCTTCCAGCGCGGTGCCGTCGATGGCCTGTCGATGATCGTCCCCACCGGCGACCCATGGTACTGGCAGGAGCGCCAGCGCATTGCACTGCCCAGGGAACAGCTGATTCCGCTTGACGGGATGTTTGCGCTGCATCCGCGCCTGGCTCCGCTCAAGCCGCTATGGGATCAGCACTCCCTCGCGGTCGTGCACGCGGTGGGCTCTCCATCGACCACCCGGTCCCACTTCGACGCACAGGACTACATGGAAAGCGGCACGCCGGACGTGAAGAACACGCCCGACGGATGGGCAAACCGTTATTGCGCGCACGCCGCCGAGCACGCCAACACGCCGTTCCGCGCGGTGGCCTTCGGGCCGCAGCTTCCCCGCACGCTGGCCGGGACTTCGCCCTCGCTCGCCATCGACGACCTGCGCACGTTCGGCATGCGCGCAGCACAGGCGAGCGGTGAGCAGAAACTGACCCGCGCATTCGAGGAGCTGTACCAGGGAGCGGCAACCGGCCTGATTGCCTCTTCGTCGGCCGAAAGCTTCGAGGCGATCAAGATGCTCAAGACCGCCAACCCGACGGCAATGGCGCCGGCCAACGGCGCGGCGTACGGGAAAAACCGGCTGGCCACGTCGCTGCAGCAGATCGCGCAGCTGATCAAGGCCGACCTGGGCGTGCAGATCGCCTTCGTCGATGTCGGCGGATGGGATACCCACGTCAATCAGGGCGCGGACCAGGGCCAGCTGGCCGCCCGTCTTGATGAACTCGCCGGCGCGCTGGCGGCATTCACTACCGATCTCGGCGACCGGATGCGGGATGTGGCGGTAATCACGATGAGCGAGTTCGGCCGCACCGTGAAGGAAAACGGTACCAGCGGCACAGACCATGGTCACGGCACCGCGATGATGATCATGGGCGGCAATGTTCGCGGCGGACGAGTATATGGCCGGTGGCCAGGTCTCGCGCCGGACCAGCGCTACGAGGGACGTGATCTCGCGATCACGACCGATTTCCGGTCGGTGTTCAGCGACGTGCTGCAGGGCCATCTCGGACCGGCCAACCTGTCGCAGGTGTTCCCGGGCTTCGAGCAGACCGCTCGGATCGGCATGTTCGGCTGACCGCGCAGAACGCGTCGCATCGCCCCGGTTGCGGACGACGCAATCGGGGCTCTTTCGTGTCGCAGGGCGAACGCAATCCTCACTGGCGGGAGGCGCCCGTGGGGTTAGCTTGAATCGTCGGTACCAACCCAATTACAGGTGTCGCGTCCTTCCGTCCGGTCCGAAGCGCCCCACCAGTTCCCGGAGTCCACCCTGATGAGCTCTGCATGAGGGGCCGCTGGATTCGCGTGATGGCAGCGCTCGCGTTCACCGCCTGTGGACACAGCGACGCATTCATTCCCGCCAATTCCACCGTCGGCCCGTTCAACACCGGCACCGACATCCGCCTGACCCTCAATCCCGAACAGGACTACTGGCCGGCGTGGACCGACGACGGTCGCGGCATCCTCTACGCCTTCATCAATCCAGTCGAAGCCGGCATTGCCGCCAATCGCCATCGCTGCATGGGAATACTCCCCGCAAGCGGCGGAAGCCGGATCTGGCAGTTGTGTGACGATCGCGCGGTGCGGAGTGATAGCGCGACGAGCTTCATCGCCTACGCACTCGGAACCGACGGGCGACTCCTTTATGCCGAGGCGCTGGCACCGGCAGCCAATGCCTCGATACCCCGGCAGATCACGTTGTGGCTCGCCGACACGGCGCACCCGCTCGACCGCACGGCACTGCTGACGTTGCCGGCGGCGCTGCCGTCGGTGACCTGGCTGGCGGATCTGACCTGGACGGGGCCCAATTCGTTCCTCGCGCTGGGAGAAGTGTTCGCGAGCTTTCCGCATTGCAGCGTTTGCTTCACGTCGGATTCGATATTCATCAACGCACCCGGGACCGTCGTCGCCGGCACGATCGCGGGCACTCAGGCCACGTTACAGCCGGTGCCGGGCACCGACGGCGCGACCGGATACTCGCTGGCCGAGAATGGCGCCTCGATCGTGTTCATTCGTCGCGACGACGCGCAGCTGTACAAGGTACCGGTTGGAGGTGGCACGGCGTCGGCGCTGCAGACCGGCGCCATCCCCCAGCTGGTCGGGGTGTCCTGCAAGGGTTCGACCTGCCTCGTGGCCACGGATGCATTGACATTCTCGAACGGCGACATTGGCCCGCCGATATTTCCGTCCGTTGCGAACGGACCGAAGGAGTTGCGATCGGTTTCGCTGCGCGACGGAACGACCCAGGTCCTCCGCTCGTTCGGAACGAGCCCCGCCATTCCCATTGTCGCAGTGCCCAAGATCTCGCCGGCGTCGGGCGACGTCGTCGTGCAGATCGGCGGGGTATGGGGACACCTGCAGACCAACTCTGGAGCCGGCAGCTCGGACCTCCACCTTTATCCAGCGATCGTCCCCTGATGCGAGGCCCGCAGGCAGTTCATCGTGGATTCACGATGACGAGCCGTTCATGGTTGTCTGTGCGTACGCGCAGCGCCCCCCGTTCCCGGACCGACTTCATGAACCGTTCGCTACGGCTCGGACTTGTCTTCGCAACGTTCGCGGTCTTTCCGCTCGGCGCCCAGAGCACCGGCGGAATCATCGGGAAGGTGATCAACGCCACCAACGAGCATCCCGTGCGCGGCGTTCAGGTCCGCCTGGATGGTGGCCGGTATGGCACCACCACCGACACGGTCGGCGAGTACCGGATCCGCGGCGTCCAGGCGGGGACCCACGTTCTCGAAGTCACCTATCCCGGCTACCGGCCGGAACGTCGCGAGGGAATCGAGGTGCAGGCCGGCGACTACACGCGCGCCGACGTCCGGATGGCGCCCCTCGCGGTACAACTCGCGGACCTCAGGGCGGTGGGCGTACAGGACCCGGTTCTTGATCCGCTCGCCACGGCGACCGAGCAACGCATTACTGCCGATCAATTGCGCCGGCTGCCGGTTACCAACCTGCAGGATGCGATCGCCATGCAGGCCGGTGTCGTGGGCGAGAGCTTCCGCGGCGGCCGGCCGGGGGAACAGGCGTTCGTGCTGGACGGGTTCGGCATCAAGAACCAGCTCGACGCATCGACCAACGGCAGTTCGGCCATTCAGATCCCGCCGGACCTGATCACCGGCGCCTCCCTGGTGACCAACGGATACTCCGCGCGCTACGGCCAGGCCATTTCCGGCGTGGTCGATGTCACCACCCGGGACGGCGGCGACGTGTGGCGCGGTCGCGCCGCCTACGAAACCGATCGCCCGCTCTCCGGCGGCGCCGACCACGGCATTGACCGCATGGTCCTGCAGGCCGACGGCCCGATCGGTCACCGGATCAAGGCTGTCGGCATCATCGACCTCAATGCGCAGCTCGATGGCGATCCGTCGTCGGCGCCGGCACCGACCGATACGCTGGACCCCCGGTTCGCCGCACCCTATCCGCTGCCGCACAACAGCACCGAGACATGGACGGTCGGCGGCAAGCTCACGGTCCCGCTCACGAGCCGCGTCGTTGGCCGCCTGTTCGGCCTGGCGACCACGCAGCAGGCCTACCTGTACTCGCCGGCCTACAAGTACGATGCGGAGTTCGCGCCGGGATCGCGCACCGACGGCAAGCTGCTGACCGCACACCTGCAGCTGCTCCCACCGGCCCAGAGCGCCCGCCCGCTCTTCGGCGATCTGCGCATCGGATACACCGACAAGTCCTTCGTCCGCGGGACGGTCGACGCGCCGGACTACGCCTTTGGCGGATTCACCGGCAAGCGGCTGCACATTCTCGACGAAGACATCGCCAAGCGGCAGGATACCATCAGCACCCGCGCCGCGCTTCCCGATTTCGGGACGCCACTGTTTTCGAGCAACTCACCGTGGGGAGTCCCCGGCTTCTTCCTGACGGGCGCTGCGTCGGGAGAATTGGCCTGGAACGAGTTCTCCGAGTTGCGCACCCAGCTCGACGCCACGCTGGGCCTGGGAGCGCATGTCGACATGTATTTCGGCGGCATGTACGCCGCGCAGCAGGTGAAGACCTTCGAGCGAATCCTGGCGTACCAGCCGGTGGGCGGCGCCATTCCGCCGCCGACCGCCTCGAATTTCTCGCCGGGACTTTCCGGAGCCTACGTCGAGGCGCAGGCGCGCGCAGGCGACCTCGGCTTCACTGCCGGTGTGCGCTACGACGGGTTCACCCCCGGCGCGGTCCTGGCGAACACCACGCTCCACGCCCGGAGCACGCTCAGTCCGCGAGTCGCGGTGTCGACCGTCGTGTCGGGCGCCACCTTCGTCGCCAGCCTCGGGAAGTTCTCGCAGCCGCCCGACCTGCAATACCTCGTCGATGCATCGTTCGACGACACGACCCGCACGGGGCGATTCCGTCAGGGCAACCCGAATCTCGGTTTCGAGTCGGCGATGCAGTACGAACTGAGCGCCCGCATCCGCCTGCCGAGCGGAGCATCGCTCAAGGTCAACATCTACGACAAGCACCTGGACGGGCTGGTCGCGTCGGTGCCGATCAACGTGAATCCGGACTCGTCCGTGTTCACCAATGCGGACGTCGGAACGGTGACCGGCGCGGAAGTGATCGTCGAGCGCGAGTTGCACGATGGCTGGGGCGCGCGGGTTTCCGGCGTCGTGCAGCGCGCCGAAGCCACCGTCAGCAACGGCTTTACCATCTACGACCAGACCCACATCGACCCGAACACGCACGACACGATTGTCGCTTCACGATTCCAGTTCCCGCTCGATTACGACCGCCGCCTGGCGCTGATCGCCGTGGTCACCGGCGAAATCAGCCCGCGCGGCGGCCCGATGGTGGCCGGCCTCCGGCCGTTTGCCGGGTTGCAAATGTCCGCGGTCGGGCGCTATTCCAGCGGCCTGCCGTACACGCGGACCAACCTCGCCGGTGATTCGCTGGTGGGACCGGTCAACGGCAGCCGGTTGCCAGGCCAGTACAGCATTGATGCGCTCTTCCGCCGCCCGATCCGGATCGGCAAGTTCAACGGTGGCCTTTATCTCGACATGCGCAACCTGTTGAATACACTCAACCAGACTGCCGTGCGCCGGGAGACGGGCACCCCGTATCCGGATAGTACGACATTGAAGACGCTGGCGATGCAGGCGTATCAGGCGAACCCGAATCCCATACCCTTCGAGTCGCCCCGGTACCGGCGCTGGGCGGACCTCAACGGCGACGGCCTGATCGCCGGGCAGACGGAGCTGTTGCCGCTGTACACCCGGGCGGCGGTTGACTTCACCTGGCCGATTTTCATCTATGGCCCGCCGCGGCTGGTGCGCTTCGGGATGGAATTGCTCTTCTAGGAGACCGCATGCCCGTACTGTACCTGCTCACCGGCGTTGCAGCTGGTATCCTGTCGGGCCTGTTCGGCATCGGCGGCGGGATCATCATCGTCGTCTCACTCGCGACGGCCGGGGGGATGCCGTTTCGCACCGCGACCGGCACGTCGCTGGCGGCACTTCTCCTGCCGGTCAGCATCGGCGCGGCATACAAGTACTGGCAGGCCGGGGATGTCAGCATTCCCGCGGCCGCGATGGTCGCCGGCGGCCTCGCGGTCGGCGCGTATTTTGGCGCGCGTTTCGCGCTCAGCACGCCGCCGGCGACGCTCCAGCGGGCATTCGCGGTGTTTCTGGTGGTCATGGCCGTCCGGATGTGGTTCAAGGCGGCCTAGCACCGATGCGACGCCTGCTAGTCGTCGCGCTCGTCCTGACGGCGTGCCAGCACGCGCCCACCGCCTCCCCGCCGGCCGGCACCGCGTCCGACACCGCCCTCCGCGCTCCGGACGGCTCGACCCCTCCGCCCGGACCATTGGGCCAGAGCATCGTGCGCGGGAGGGCGATCTTCCTTGCGACCCGGGACTCGCTTCCCGGCCATGTCGGGAGCGTCCTTCGCTGCGCCTCCTGTCATCTCGGTGATGGACGGGAACGGACTGCCATGCCGCTCACCGGCGCGTATGCACGGTTTCCGCAGTTCCGCTGGCGGTCTGCGAGCGTGAATCGCATCGAGGACCGGATCAATGATTGTTTCCTGCGATCGCTGAACGGCTCGGCACTCGCCTGGGACGATCCCGCGATGCGGGACCTCGTGGCGTATCTCGCGTTTCTCTCGCGCGGTGTGCCGGTGGGCGACAGTGCCTCGGTCGCCGCCGATTCCGGGGTCGCCGGCGATACGGTCGAGGGGGCCCGTGTCTTTCAGGAAAAATGCGCGCGCTGCCACGGACGCGACGGCGGGGGCAGCACCGCTGGAAGCCTGTTTCCGGCAGTGTGGGGGCCGAAGAGCTTCAACATCGGCGCCGGGATGGCGCGCATCAGGACGATCGGCGCATTCATCCGCCGCAACATGCCCCGCGATCTCCCCGGATCGCTCTCCGAAGCAGAGGCGGGCAGTGTCGCGGCCTACATCACGTCACGGCCGCGTCCCGACTTTCCGGGGAAGGAACATGACTGGCCGTGCGGCCACCGCCCCGCGGACGTGCCGTACCAGACGGTGACTGGCGATTGCCGATTGACCGGCGAGGCCAGCCGGACCGCCAGGCCGTAGGCCGTCAGGCAGGTCGCTCCAGCATGCGCTTGATCGGCTTGACGAGCAGCGCCAGTACGATCGCAAACACCATGGCATAGCCGGCGCCCAGAGCGAACACCTTGGCCGGCGACAGCGATTCGTACAGACCGGCCATGTTGCCGGCAATGAAGTTGCCCACCGACGTCGCCAGGAACCACACACCCATCATGAGGGAGGCCACGCGCGCGGGAGCCAGGCGGGTCATCGCCGACAGGCCCACCGGACTGAGGCAGAGTTCGCCAATCGTGGCGAACAGGTACGACAACATCAGCCAGATCCAGCCGACCTTGTTGCCGCCCGCCGCCATCGACGCTGCGGGGACCATGATCACGAACGACAGGGAAGCGAACAGCAGGCCAACCGCGAACTTGGCTGGACTGGATGGATTGCGGGTGCCGAGCTTCACCCAGATCCACGCAAACACCGGCGAGAGCAGCACGATCCACCCGGAGTTCACCGCCTGCCACGACCCCGACGTGAACGTGTGCCCCAGGATCACGTTGCGCGTGCTCCGGTCGGCGAAGAGCGTGAGCGTCGACGCGGCCTGCTCGAACACCGACCAGAACACCGCCGCGGCGAGGAAGAGCACCGTAATGGTGATCAGGCGGTTCCGTTCGTCCCGCGTCCACGATCCGCTCAGGAAGAGCCAGGCGAAAAACGCGACAACGGTGGCAGGGAGGATGTACTTGAACGAGCCCGCGATCCGGTCCGGAGTGATCGCGAGGGTGCCCGACGCATTGAGGCCCACCAGCACGACGAGGACGCCAATCGCCAGGAGCACGCCCTTCCAGAATGTCGCCTTGGCAGCGCGTGCGTCGTCCTGGCCGGTGACCGCGGGCAGGCGACCGGCGTCACCGAGCGCCTTCGCGTCAATGACGTACCAGACCAGCCCGAAGAACATGCCGACCGCGGCGGCTCCGAAACCCCAGTGCCACGAATTCGTCGGCGAAATTCCCCAGGCCGCCAGTGTCGCCTTGAACGAGTCGCTCTGCGCCAGGCCCGACGTCACCAGCGGCGCGATCATCGCTCCCAGATTGATTCCCATATAAAAAATCGAGAATCCGCCATCCCGTCGCACGTCGTCCTTGGCGTACAACTGACCGACCATGGTCGAAACGTTCGGCTTCAGCAGGCCGGTACCGACGATGATGAAAAACAGCCCCAGGAAGAACGTGCCGTGCGCAGGAACCGCGAGGCAGATATGTCCGAGCATGATGATGACGCCGCCCAGGAACACCGCCCTCCGCTGACCCAGCAGGCGATCGGCCATCCATCCTCCGGGGAGCGCCGAGAGGTAGACGCAGGCGGCGTACATCCCGTAGATCGGCCCGGCTTTCTCCACCCCCCACCCGAGCCCGCCCATGGCCAGTGACGTGGTCATGAACAGCACCAGGATCGCGCGCAGCCCGTAGAAGGAGAACCGCTCCCACAACTCCGTGAAGAACAGCGTCCGCAATCCCGCCGGCTGCCCGAAGAAGCCGGTCTGCGGCGGAAGGGTGCCTTGATCCGGTGGCGCGGTGTTGGGGTGCATGGGGTACCCGGTTGGGGAGGCCTACTTGCGTTCGCCGAGTTTCTTCTTGAGGTGCTCGAGCTGCGCTTCGACGGCAGCTTCCCTGGCGCGGTGATCC
>Ga0070711_100001172_pt1 | contig 14098 bp, 12 predicted proteins | sample LARL53metaG_FD_65452 | JGI IMG/M metagenome (GOLD analysis project Ga0070711, IMG submission 65452) | Corn, switchgrass and miscanthus rhizosphere microbial communities from Kellogg Biological Station, Michigan, USA - LAR L5-3 metaG | ecosystem: Host-associated > Plants > Roots > Rhizosphere ... | reverse complement strand
CACGCCTTCAACGAGGTCGTCTCCTTCATCGCCGGCTGGGGGCTCTCGCTCGACTACATCCTCACGATCGCGATCAGCGCCTTCTTCGTCCCCCACTACCTCGGCGCCTTCTTCCCCGCCCTCGGCGAGCACCCGGGCGACGTGATCGGGGGCCTTGCCGTGATCGGGCTGCTCGCCCTCGTCAACATCCGCGGTCTCGGCGAGTCGGCGAACCTCAACATCGCCCTTGCCATCCTCGATTTGATGACTCAGGCGGCGCTGGTCGTCCTCGGCGCGGTACTCGTCCTCCACCCCGCCACCCTGATCGACCAGGTCCACCTCGGCGTCGCCCCCAGCTACACCGAGCTGATCTTCGCGATCTCGATCTCGATGCTTGCCTACACCGGGATCGAGACGGTCTCCAACATGGCCGAGGAGGCGCGCGACCCCGGCGAGCAGGTGCCCAAGGCGGTCAACCTGGTCTTGATCGCGGTGCTCGGCCTCTACGCCGGCATCTCGGTCATCGCCCTTTCTGCGCTCCCGGTGACCCAGGACGCGAGCGGTCACTACGCGACGGCGCTGGGGACCACCTACGCCGAAGACCCGGTGCTCGGCATCGTCTCGGCGTTGCACCTGCACGGCGCCCTGGCAACCGCGGCCCGCTACTACGTCGGTGCGCTTGCCGCGACGATTCTCGTGATCGCGACCAACGCGGGGATGATCGGTATCTCCCGCCTCTCCTGGTCGCTCGCCGAGCACCGCCAGCTCCCTGGGGTCTTCGCCCGGCTCCATCCTCGCTACGACACGCCCTGGTTCACGATCGTCTTCTTCGGCGCGATCGCGGCGGCGCTGGTCCTGCCCGGCAACACCGCCTTCCTCGGCAACCTCTACAGCTTCGGCGCGATGCTCTCCTTCACCATCGCCCACCTCTCGATCCTGGCGCTGCGTCGTCGGGAGCCCGGTCGCTACCGGCCCTACCGCGCGCCCTGGAACGTGCGCTGGCGCGGCACCGAGATTCCCCTCACCGCGGCGATCGGAGCGATTGGCACGGGTGCCGCCTTCGTCTCCGTGGTCGTTCTGCACCCTGAGGCGAGGATCATCGGCACCGCCTGGCTGGCCGCCGGCCTCGCCGGCTACCTGCTCTACCGCCGCCGCCTCGGCATCGATCCGCGCGTCCAGCAACGGGTGCACCGGGCGCAACGCCCGGTCGGCTTCCTCGACCTCTCATACAAGGCGGCGCTGGTGCCGATCTTCGGCACCGACGTCGACACCGAGGCGATGCATCGCGCAGCCGCTGTAGTCGACCCCGACGCTGTGGTCGAGGCCCTCTTCGTGCTCGAGGTGCCGCGCGAGCACGAGCTGCCCGCAGGCTTCGAGGAGCAGGAATACGAGGCGCGCTGCGCGCTCGACGAAGCGCGGCTGCAGGCGCGAGCGCGCGGCCTGAAAGTGCGGGTCAAGCTGATCCGCACCCGCAACGCCGGCAAGGCAATCGTCGAAGAGGCGCGCGAGCGCAACTCCGACCTGATCTACATCAGCACCGAGCACGCGCCCAGCCGGGAGCGGCTACTCGGGCCGACGGTCCGCTACATCCTCGCCAAGCGTCCCTGCCGGGTGATCGTCGAGGGCGGCGGCGAGGCTCAGGCCGCCTCGCGTTCTACCGGCTTCTCGGCAGCCGCCTCGGAACCGCTCGCCGCCGCCCGCTCCTCGTAGGCACGGCGCGCGCCGTGGTCGACTTCCGTCATCAGCTTGTCGAGCTTCATCAGCCGGCCGAGCGCCTCGCGCGCTCCCCGCGGCAGCAGCGCCACGAACTTGAAGAGGGCGCCGTTGAAGCGCGGGATCCAGACGTCGAAGCGTGGGGCTTCGAGCGCGTCGACGATCGCATCGGCGACGTCGCTGGCCTCCACCGGCCTGACCAGGCGCTGTCCGACGCCGGCGGTCAGCTCGGTGTTGACGACCGTCGGCATTACGCAGGAGACCTCGACGCCGCTGCCGCGCAACTCCATCCGCGCCGCCTCGCTGAGGCCGACGACGGCGTGCTTGGTGGCGGAGTAGGTGGCGATGCCGGCGACCCCGCCCTTGCCAGCCTGCGAGGCGATGTTGACGATGTGGCCGCCCCGCGACCGCATCCGGTCGATCGCCAGCTGGGTGCCGACGATGACCCCGTAGAGGTTGACGTCGAGCTGGCGTTTGATCGAGTCGTCGGACTCCTCGGCCAGCGGCGTCACCGGCATGATCCCGGCGTTGTTGACGAGGACGTCGATCGGGCCGAGCTCGCGTTCGGCGGCGTCGACGAAGGAGGTGAAGGAAGCGCGGTCGGTGACGTCGAGCGGCAGCGCCACGGTGCCGCCGCCGAGCTCCGCCGCCGTCCGCTCCGCGAGCGAGGCGTCGACGTCGCCGATCGCGACCCGGCAGCCCTTGCGCACCAGCGCCTGAGCCGTCGCCTTGCCGATCCCCTGGGCGCCACCGGTGATCGCCACTACCTTGCCGCCCAACCAGCGTCTCTCCTTAGCCATCTCGATCCTCCTTCTCTTACGCCGCCGGCTTGTAGACGGTTACGACCGCGGCACCGCCGAGGCCGATGTTGTGCTGCAGCGCCGTCTTCGCTCCCTCGACCTGGCGCTTCTCGGCCTGGCCGCGCAGCTGCCAGGTCAGCTCCGAGCACTGGGCGAGCCCGGTCGCGCCAAGCGGGTGGCCCTTGGAGATCAGCCCGCCGGAGGGGTTGACCACGACCTTGCCGCCATAGGTCGTCGCTTCTTCCTCGACCAGCTTGTGGCCCTCGCCCTCGGCGGCGAAGCCGAGCGCTTCGTAGGTGATCAGCTCGTTGGCGCTGAAGCAGTCGTGCAGCTCGCAGACGTCGACTTCGTCGGCGACGGCGCCGGCCTCGGCGTAGGCTTCCTCGGCCGCCTGCTTCGACATGTCGGAGCCGACGATCTTCATGCAGTCGGTGTCCTCTGCGAAGGTCGAGCTGAGGTCGGTGACCATCGCCTGGCCGGCGATCTCGACCGCCTGCTCCCAGAGCCCGTGCTCCTCGACGTAGCGCTCCGAGGCGACGATCGCGCAGGCCGAGCCGTCGGAGGTCGGCGAGCACTGCAGCTTGGTCAGCGGGTCGTGGATCATCTTCGCCGCCTTGATGTCCTCGATCGTGTACTCATCCTGGAACTGGGCGTAGGGATTGTTGACCGAGTGCTTGTGGTTCTTCCACCCGATCCAGGCATAGTGGTCGGGGTTGGAGCCGTAGCGCTCCATGTGGTCGCGACCGGCGTTGCCGAACATCTGCGGTGCCGGCGGCGAGGGCTCGGGGTCGCGGATCTCGAACATCCGCATCGCGTGCTTGTCGAGTGCGTTGGTGCGGTCGGTGTACTTGACGCCGAGCGAGCCGGGCTCCATCTTCTCGAAGCCGAGCGCCAGCGCGCACTCGACGAGGCCGCCTTTGACCGCCTGGCGCGCCAGGAAGAGCGCCGAGGAGCCGGTCGAGCAGTTGTTGTTGACGTTGACGACCGGGATCCCGGTGAGGCCGAGCTGGTAGAGCGCCCGCTGCCCGTAGGTCGAGTCGCCGTAGCAGTAGCCGGCGTAGGCCTGCTCGACATCCTCGTAAGGGATGCCCGCGTCGGCGAGCGCCCTCGTGCCAGCCTCCCGTGCCCAATCCGGATAATCCCCCTCCTTCGAGCCGGGCTTCTCGAACTTGGTCATCCCGACCCCGATCACGAACGTGCGGTTGCTCAAAGCCTTCTCCTGAAGTCGTCGGCCGCGGCGCGCGGACGAGTTTGGCTGCCTGGCCAGGAAATTTACAGTGCCGCTCGCCCCCACGCTGAGTTCGCCTTTATTCCCGCATGCCGGAACTAAAGGCGAACTCACGGTCGAGATATCCTGGAGGGCCGTGCTGATCGCCTCTGTGAGCACAGACCCCGCCGCGGGGGTGGGCGTCTTCGCCGCCCTCGCCGCCGGCGTCGTCTCCTTCCTCTCCCCCTGCGTGCTGCCGCTGGTTCCCGGCTACCTATCGGCCGTCAGCGGTGTTTCGGCGGCGGAGCTGAACAGCGCAGGCTGGCGCCGGGTACTCGCGCCGAGCCTCCTCTTCGTTGCCAGCTTCTCGGCGATCTTCGTCGCCGAGGGGTTGACAGCAACCGCTCTCGGCGCGGCCTTCCAGGAACACGAACAGCTGTTGACCAAGATCGCCGCCGCCCTGATCATTGCCATGGGCGTCCTCTTCGTCCTCTCGCTCTTCGTCACCCGCCTCAACCGCGAGTGGCACGTCGACGCGCTGCTGGCGCGCGCCGGCAAGGGCGGCCCGATCGTCGCCGGCGCGGCATTCGCGATCGCCTGGACGCCCTGTATCGGCCCGACCTTGGGCGCGATCCTCGCCGCCGCCGCCCTCTCCAGCTCGGCCGGACGCGGTGCCTTCCTCCTCGCCGTCTACTCCGCCGGCCTTGCCATCCCCTTCCTGCTCACGGCGATCGCCTTCTCGCGGATGACGACCGCCTTCGCCATCGTCAAGCGCCACTACCAGGCGATCGTCGCCACCGGCGGCCTGATCCTGATCGCGATGGGAATCCTGATCTGGACCGACCAGCTGACCGTGCTCAACGCCGAAGCCCAGCGCTGGGCCTCCAGCGTCGGCCTCGAATTCCTCAACGGCGTCTGAGCTAGTTGGTCGACGGCGCGGCGGTCTCCAGCTCCCGGCCGACTGCCTCGACCTCCTCCAGTCCCTCGCCATCGAGGTCCCGCGAGCAGACGATCCGGAACCGACCGGTGCCGATCTCGGGATCGGGCACTACCGGCAGCCCACGGATCTGATCCCAACCGAGTCGCTCGACCTCGAACGGATTCATCCGCACCTCCGCCGCGGGGAACGGACAGGTGCGGTTGTGCTGGTCGATCGCGCGCGAGATCGCCTCGAGGTTCTTCGCCTCGGCAGAAGCCATGGTGGAAAGTCTAGGCCCGATTGGCTGCGGCCCTACAGCGTGCCGCCGGTTTTGTAAGCCTGGCCGGGCGTGCCGCCGATCGCGAGCAGGCGGAGGCCCTCGGGGCCGGCGACGATCTTGCGCTTGACCCCGGGGCCGACGCGAACAATGTGATCGGGGTCGATCGGGTAGGTCTCGCCGTCGGCCTCGAGCGTGCCCGAGCCGCGCAGGGCGACGTAGATCTCCTCCTGACCCAGTTGCTGGGGTCGCTGGGCGAACATCTCGCCGCCCATGCCCTCCTCGGAGTGGTCGTGCTCGGGGTATTCGTCGGCACCGGGGCCCAACTCCTCGATCGAGATCCCGAGTGAGGTGACGCCGAGCGCCGCGGCCGCCCGCCGCAAGCCAACCCGATCGAAGCCCTGCAGGAGCTCGATCTCCTCGATCTTCGCGTGGGTCACGTCGACCATGCACCGGCAGCCTACCCCGCCCGGCCACCGCCCAATCCCCGTCCCCCCTCCCGCCTACCATCGGGACGTGGCCTTCGAGCACACCGTCGCCCACCTCGATATGGACGCCTTTTACGCGTCGGTTGAGCTGCGGCGGCGGCCGGAGCTGAAGGGCAAGCCCGTCGTCGTCTGCGGGTCGGGTCCGCGGGCCGTGGTGACGACGGCGAGCTACGAGGCGCGCAAGCTGGCGGGCATCCACTCGGCGATGCCGGCGGCGATCGCGCGGCGCCGGCTGCCCGACGCCGTCTACATCCAGCCGGACTTCAACGCCTACCGCAAAGCCTCGCGCGAGGTGATGGCGGTGCTGCGCCGCAACGCCGAGACGGTCGAGGTCGTCGGGCTCGATGAGGCCTACGTCGATCTGACCGGGATCTTCTCGCCGAAGACGACGATGCGGCGGATCGCGGCGGAAATCCAGGACGAGACCGGGCTCACCTGCTCGGTCGGGATCTCGGAGAGCCGCATGCTGGCGAAGATCACCAGCGAGCTCGGCAAGCCGGGTGGGCTCGTCGTGCTATCGCGAGCCGAGGCCCTGGAGCGGTTCGCCGACAGCTCCCCCGGCCTGATCCCGGGGATCGGACCGAAGACGATCGCGAAGCTGGAGGGGATGGGGATCCGCACGCTCGTTGACCTGCGGGAACTGCCGGCCAACCTGCTCGAGCTCAGCTTCGGCCCTCGCCAGGGTCGCTGGTTGCATCGGCGCGCCCACCTCGAAGACGACACCCCCGTCACCGTGGAACACGAGACGAAGTCGCAGTCGGCGGAGACCACGTTCGACGTCGACGTTGGCGACCGCTCCGAGCTCGAGGGACACCTGCGGCGACTCGCCGCCGAGCTCTGCCGCCGGCTCCGCAAGCGCGAGCTGCGCGGAAGGAGCATCGGGATCAAGGTCCGTCTCGACGATTGGACCAACGTCACCCGCTCGCACACGGTCGAGGAGCCGACGAACGAGGAGCGGCTCGTCACCTCCGTTGCGCTCGAGCTGCTCCGCGCCTATGACCCGCCACGGCCAGTGCGGTTGCTCGGCGTCCGCGTCGCCGCCTTCGAGCAGGGGGGCGTCCCCGACACCGGCCGTGAGGCCGAGCAAGAAGACGACCAACTCCGCTTCGCGCTCGCCAGTTGAGCTTGCCCAGTCTGCGAAGATTCGAGCCGTGAGTTCGGACAGGCTCAGCGGGCTCGATTCCTCCTTCCTTCACCTGGAGCGCGCCGGCGCCCACATGCACGTCGCCTCGACCAGCATCTTCGAGGGGCCGCCGCCGAGCCACGAGGAGTTCCGCGACCACATCGCCTCGCGCCTACACCTGGTGCCGCGCTTTCGCCAGAAGCTGCGCTTCGTCCCCTTCGACCAGGGGCGGCCGGTCTGGGTCGACGACCCCCACCTCAACCTCTCCTACCACGTGCGGCAGACCGCGCTGCCGGCACCGGGCTCCGAGGAGCAGTTGCGCAATTTGGCAGCGCGGATCTTCTCCCAGCAGCTGGACCGCAGCAAGCCGCTCTGGGAGCTCTGGCTGGTCGAGGGCCTACACGACGGTCGCTTCGCGATCGTCGGCAAGAGCCATCATGCGCTCGTCGACGGAATCTCCGGTGTCGACATCACCACGGTTCTCTTCGACCTCGAGCCCGAACCGGTGGCGCCCCCGGTTAGCCCTCCGCGCTGGGCCCCGCGCCCCGAGCCGACCGACCTCCGGCTCCTCACCGACGCCCTGCGCGAGCGCGCCACCAGCCCCCGCGAGATCGTCCGCGGCGCCCGCGCCGCCCTGCGCGGGCCGCGCCAAGTACTTCGCAACCTTGGTGCCACGGGCAAGATCCTCGGCGCCGGCGTCTCCGCTCCCACAACGCCGTTCAACGTCGAGATCGGTCCGCATCGCCGAGTCGCCTTTGTACGTGCCGATCTCGATGACTTGAAGCGGATCAAGAACGAGCACGGCGGCACCGTCAACGACGTCATCCTTTCCGTCGTCACCGGCGCCCTCGGCAACTACCTGCGAGCCCGCGGCCAAGACACCGAAGACCTCGAGCTGCGGGCGATGGTCCCGGTCAGCATCCGCGCCGAGGAGGAGCGGGGGGCGCTAGGCAACCGGATCTCGGCGATGATGGCCCCGCTGCCGGTTTGGTGCGAGGACCCGATCGGCCGCCTCCACCTGATCACCGACATCATGGGGGACCTGAAGGGCTCTGGACAGGCCGTGGGCGCCGAGATCCTCACCCGCCTCGTCGACTTCGCGCCGACCACGATCGCCGCACAGGCGGCGCGGCTGCAACCCGCCCAGCGCTTCTTCAATCTGGTCGTCACCAACGTGCCTGGGCCGCAGTTTCCGCTCTATCTGCTCGGCCGTGAAATGCAGGCGATCTTCCCGCTGGTTCCGCTCGCCCGCCGGCAGGCGCTCTGTGTCGGGATCATGTCCTACCACGGCCAGGTCAACTTCGGCCTGGTCGGGGACTACGACGCGATGGCCGACCTGGAGAGCTTCGGGCTCGACCTCCAGGGGGCGACGGAGGAGCTGCTTGCCACCGTACCGGCGACCGCCGGCGACGCTCAGCGCAGCACTCTTGCCGAGACCCGAAACGGCGCGCTGTCGGTCAAGTAGGCCCAGTCGAGGCGGCGGGCGCTGAAGCCGGCGGCGCTGGTGTCGGCGTTGACGACCGCCGCCGTAAGCCGCCGGAAGCGACCGGGTCGCGCAATCCGCACGTCCATCCCACCGCCGCGTGCCCGGTAGGTCACGCGGGAGACCACGTGGCCGTGGCGCTCGCTTCCCGCCCGCCCAACCAGAGCGACGCCTGAGGCAACCCCGCGCGGTGCCGTGACGCGCACGACGACGCCGCGGCCGTGGTGGACGTGCAGCCGCAAGAGCTGGAAGGTCGTGTGGTTGAGCTGGCGCCGCAGAGCCCGACCGTCAGTCGGCAAGGTGCCCTGCCGCGAGACGTCTGGATAGAGGTTGCCCTCCGGGAAGACGGTGTCGGTGCGCCACTCGGCAGTGTCGCGGGCGAACAGCGTGAAGTCGCGGCTGAAGTCCGAACGGCCGGCGGCGCGGATCGCCGAGCCATAGGCGGCGACCGAGAAGCCGCCGGGCTTCGTGTGCAGGGCCCGCGACCAGGCGCTGCGCATGATCGAGCGGCCGTAGTGATGGGCCAGCCACTTGTTCCAAACGGCCGAGCCGTACTCCTTGATCGAGTTCGCGGTCAGCGGCGTGTCGAAGCGCTTCACCCAGCGGCGCACGTAGCGCAGGTAGTCGTTGATCCCGTTGTAGACCTCGTCCTCCATCCAGACCGCGCTCGACTCGGCGAACCAAGCATCCTGGTAGGCGTCATAGCCGAACTGGAGGATGTGGTTGTACTCGTGTGCGATCGTCACCTCGAGGTCGTGCTCGGGCGTCGTGCCCGGGAACTCGCGGCGCGTGTAGTCGTTGTCGAGGACGAGGTAGCCGTGCAAGCGCCGGGGAAGCCGGTGACCTTTGCCGGCCTGGCCGCGGTCCGGCGCCGCGTAGCCGAAGAGCGCACCACCGATCTCCGCCAGGTAGACGTCGGTCTTGCCGTTGCCTCCCCCCTTGTGGCCGTCCGAGCGCGGCGGCTTCCAGCCGAGCTTCCCGTTCTCGATCGAGTAGACGTGTTCGGCGACGGCGAGGACGCGCGCGACGAAGTCCGGGACACCGTCGCCGTTGGAGTCGGCGAGGCTCGGCGCGTCGATCCCCTCAGCGACCCAGTGCACGCAGAAGTGGCTCCCGCAAGCGGGCGAGCTGGGCGCCTCCGGAACTGTGTAGGCGTTGCGGTTCGGGTCAGGATGATCGGTCGGCCGCGCGCTCGGCGGCCCGAAGGCCCAGTGGCCCCCGCCGGCAGCCGCCGCCGAGGCAGGGGTCAGCGTCAGCGTCGCGGCCGATGCGAGCAAGAGCCCTATCAACCGCGGTCCCCGCACGCGGCGGAATCTACATACTTGCGCGGTGATCCCGGCCAGGAGTCGCGAGTGCGCATAGCCCTCGCCCAGATCAACCCCACCGTCGGCGATATCGACGGCAACTGCGCGAAGGTCGCCGAGTGGATCGGTCGGGCCGACGAGGCGGAAGCGGAGCTGGCGATCTTCCCGGAGCTCTGCATTCCGGGTTACCCGGCCGAGGACCTCTACCTGAAGCGCCACTTTGTCGAGGCCGGCCGGCGGGCGGTCGAAGATCTGGCGCGCCGGGTGGGCCCGATGACCGTCCTCGTCGGCTTCGCCGAGCCCGTCGCCGGCGGCGGGGACTTCCGCCACGCCCACAACTCGCTCGCGGTCCTCAACGAGGGCTCCGTACGAGCGGTCTACCGCAAGAGCCGATTGCCCAACTACGCGGTCTTCGACGAGCAGCGCTACTTCGTCCCCGGCGGCGAGCCGGCCACCGTCGAGGTCAGCGATCGCGCCGTCGGCCTGACGATCTGCGAGGACGTCTGGGCGCCCGGCCCACCAGCTTCGAGCGAGGCGGCCGCCGGGGCCGAGCTGATCGCGAATCCGTCGGGCTCCCCCTATCACCGCGGCAAGGGTCGCGAGCGGGAGGCGATGTTCGGCGAGCGCGCCAGTTCCTACGGCGTTCACCTCGCCTTCTGCAACCTCGTCGGCGGTCAGGACGAACTCGTCTTCGACGGCCACAGCTTCGTCGTCGACCCCGCCGGCACGGTGATCGCTCGCGCGGCGCAGTTCGAGGAGGAGCTGCTCCTCTGCGAGGTGCCGTCCAGCGGTCCGGGTTCGCTTGCCGAGCCGCTCCCCGACCTGGCCGAGGTCTACGCAGCCCTCGTCCTCGGGCTGCGCGACTACGTTCGCAAGAACGGCTTTCGCCACGTCGGGATCGCCCTCTCCGGGGGCATCGACTCCGCTCTCGTCGCCCTGCTTGCCGTCGATGCGCTTGGCGCCGAGGGCGTCAGCTGCGTCGTGATGCCGTCGCCGCATTCGAGCACTGAAACACAGTCCGATGCTCGGACTATCGCCGCGAACCTGGGCACCGAGGTGCTCGAGATCCCGATCGCCCGAGCGATGGCCGAGTACGAGGCGGCACTTGCTGAGTCCTTTGGCGGAGCGAACCCCGAGGCCGGAGAGAGAGAGGCCCTGCCCCGTGACCCCACCCGGCCCTCGGAGCCCGATCTGGCGGCGGAGAACATCCAGGCCCGGATCCGCGGAAATCTGATGATGGCCCTCTCCAATAAGCACGGCTGGCTTGTCCTCACCACCGGCAACAAGAGCGAGATGTCGGTCGGCTACGCGACCCTCTACGGCGACATGGCGGGTGGCTTCGCCGCGATCAAGGACGTGCCGAAGACACTCGTCTACGAGCTGGTTCGCTATCGCAACGAGGTTGCCGGCGAGGATCTGATCCCGGCGTCGGCGATCGAGCGCGCCCCCTCGGCGGAGCTGCGGCCCGACCAGCGCGACAGCGACTCCCTACCCCCCTACGAGCTCTTGGATCGGATCCTCGAGTCCTACGTCGAGCGCGACGAGGGACGCGAGGAGATGATCGCCGCCGGGCTCCCGGCTGATGTCGTCGACGAGGTGATCCGGATGGTCGACCGCTCCGAGTACAAGCGCCGCCAGGCCGCCCCCGGCATCCGGATCACGCCCAAGGCCTTCGGCCGCGACCGCCGCCTGCCGATCACCAACCGCTTCGGCGGCTAGGACGTGCCGTCGATTAACCACCCATACGGTGGGTTAATCGACGGCACGTCCAGGGGCGGGGCGGATGGCGATCGTCATCTGGGCGAGAGCGCAGAGGCGCTCCTCCGCATCGCGGACCTCGGCCTCCCAAACCCAGGTCGTGCGACCGCGATGGCGGGCCGTCGCCTCGACTTGGGCGTGGCCCTCGGTGATCGGCCTCAGGAAGCTGACCTGGATCGACTGGCCCATGGCCATCATCCCGTCGCCGTGCACCGCGAGGGCGGTGGCGCGCGAGCAGACGCTCTCGATCAGGCTCGACATCACCCCTCCGTGCAGGAGGCCGAACGGCTGGCGCAGCTCGTCGCGCATCGCCACCCGCACCCGCGCGTGGCCGGGATCATCGTCGAGCCACTCGGTCCCAATTAGAGCGTCGAAGTGGGAGATCAGTCCTCGCGGATCCGCAGCCATCGGCGGCCCAGACACTACCCACAGCCGGGCTCCCGTAGGCTTCCGAATCCCGATGCCGTTGAGCGATGACCAGAAGGCGATGCTGCGGCTGCTCGCGCAGCGCGAAGAGGGCTATGAGGACATGGCCTCGCTGATGGGGATCAGCGTCGAGGAAGTGCGCGAGCGAGTCAAAGAGGCGCTGGCCGAGGTGGAGAGCGACAAGCCTGCGGCTGATCACGCGGTCGCGTCGCCCCCTCCGCCGCCGCCCGCGCCGAAGCCCCGCGCTCCGCGCCCGGCCGTGAAGCTGCCGCGTCCTAAGCTTCCCTCGCTTCCCGCCGGAGGCCAGAACCGCGGCGCGCTGATCGGCATCGGGGCCGGCCTCGCAGTCGTCCTCCTCCTGGTCGTCGTCCTGCTCGTCGGCGGCAGCGGCGGTGGCGAATCGTCGAGCGCGACCAGCGCGTCGGCGGAAGGCAGGCAAGCCGAAGTAACCGCCGCCGAAAACGGTCAGCTGACCCAGGCGACCCTCTCGCCTACTTCCGGTGGCAGCGGCAGCGGCCGCGCCCTCTTCGGCCGCTACAAGAAGAACGTCCTGCTGCAGGTCGAAGCGGAAGGACTCGAACCTTCGCCGCAGGGCACCAACTACACGATCTGGCTCTACCACTCACCGAAGTTGGCTCTGCGAGTGGGCGCGGTCCCGGTGGGCAAGAACGGCAAGATCGCCGCGCAGTTCCCGATCCCAACCCAACTGCTCGCCTACGTCGCCAGCGGCGCCTTCGACCAGGTCGACGTCTCGCTCACCGCCGAAGCCGCTTACAAAGCAGAGCTGGCCAAGGCAAAACGGGAAAAACGCCTCCCCGCCTACACCGGCGAAAGCGTCCTGCGCGGCGCAATCACCGGCCCGGCGATCAAGAAACGGTAGTCAGCCGAGCAGCTTCCCGGGATTCATCACCCCGGCCGGGTCGAGGCGCTCCTTCACCGCTTGCAGCACGTCGAGTCCGAGCCCGCCGACCTCGGCGCGCATGTACGGGACGTGATCGCGGCCGACACCGTGATGGTGGGTGATCGTGCCGCCGCTCGCGACGATCGCCTCCGAGGCGGCGCGCTTGACCGCCCGCCATTGCTCGACCTCCTCCCCGGCCTTCGCGCTGGCGACGAAGGTGAAGTAGAGCGAGGCTCCGTCGGCATAGGCGTGCGAGAGGTGACAGAAAGCGAGGCCGGGGGTTCCCTGGGCGACCAGAGCGCGTTCGATCGCCGCGCCCACCGCCCGCCGCAGCTCGCCCAGCCGCGACCAGGTGTGCGCGGTCTCCAGGGTCTCCACCATCGCCCCCATGTCCATCAGGGTGTCGCGCAGATAGGGGCCCTGGAAGCGACCGTGCTCCCAGGAGCGGCCTGCCGCCTGCCCCAGGTACGCGGCGCCGCCGCGTCGCAGCGCCCGCACCGCCAGCGCCCGGCGGCGGGCGACCGACTCCTCGTCGCCCTCGACCCCGACCACCATCAAGCACCCGCCGGCGCGTCGGCGCGCGCCAAGGTAGGCACCGAAGAGCCGCGCGGCGAGGCCGCGCGGTCCCGAGAGGGCGAGCGAGACCTCCGTCTCTGCCTCGTCGGAGACGCGGATCACGTCGGGCAAGCCGGGTCCCTGGGCGAGCGCTCGGACGATCTCCGAGCCGGACTCGAAGTCCTCCGCGATCCAGGCCTCGTAGTGGCGCCGGCGCGGGGCAGGCCGGACCCTGACGGCGACGTCGGGGATCACGCCGAGCGTCCCCTCCGAACCGACGATCAGCTCGCGCAAGGCCGGCCCGGCGGCGCTGTGCGGGGTCGCCAAGGTGCCCAGCTCCCCCTCTGGAGTGAGCAGCCGTGCCGAGGCGACGAGGGCGTCGAAGCGTCCGTAGCCGCTCGAGGCCTGGCCGGCCGAGCGAGTTGCGGCGAACCCGCCGATCGTCGCGTACTCGAAGGACTGGGGGTAGTGGCCAAGCACGAGCCCGCGGCGCTCCAGCGCCGCTTCGGCCTCGGGTCCGCGCAGGCCGGCGCCGAGGCGAGCGGTCATCGACCGCGGATCGACCTCCACCCCCCGCAGTCCCGCCAGGTCGAGGCTGACCAGGCGCTGATGCGACCCGCGCAGCGGCTCGACCCCGCCGACGACGCTCGTGCCGCCCCCGAACGGAACCACCGCAACGCCTTCCTCGGCGCATACGCGAAGAACGCGTTGCACCGCGTCGGCATCAGACGGGACGAGGACGCCGTCCGGGGCATGTTCGAGCCCTCCGGAGCGCAGTCGTGCCAGGTCGACGTAATTGCAGCCTGTCGCGTGCCTCACCCGGTCCTCGACACCCGTGTACACGTTCTCCTCGCCGACGGCGTCGATCAACGCCTGTGGAAGCGGCTGCGCCTCGGGCAACTCGAAGCTCGCCAGCTCGGTGGCGCGTCGAGACGGTCGCAGCTCTCCCAGGCGCTCTCGCAACATCGCCTGCGCCTCAGCGTCGAGACTGGGTTCGATCGCCGGGTCCCCCCAGCCCCACCACTTGGAATCGCGCCTGGGCTCCATCACACCAACGCCCGTTCGATTCCGTCGAGCGCCTCGTCCAACAGGGCGCCCTGGCCCCGCTTCATCATCGGCGAGCCGAGCCGGGAGAGGCCGCGCAGGGTCTGAGCCGAGCTGAGCG
>Ga0070711_100001164_pt1 | contig 14168 bp, 16 predicted proteins | sample LARL53metaG_FD_65452 | JGI IMG/M metagenome (GOLD analysis project Ga0070711, IMG submission 65452) | Corn, switchgrass and miscanthus rhizosphere microbial communities from Kellogg Biological Station, Michigan, USA - LAR L5-3 metaG | ecosystem: Host-associated > Plants > Roots > Rhizosphere ... | reverse complement strand
GATCTGGACGCGGCGCTCGCCGCATGACTCAGGATGAAACAATCAGGCCGGATGACCGTATGATCCAGTGTCTCCTACTCTTGAGCGCCCGATGACTTCGCTCCCCGCTGCGCGTCCCCGCGTCACGCTGCCCGACATCGCCCCGGTGTCGTGGGAACATCCGGCCGACCGCGCGGCCCTGCAGGCACTGCGCGCCATTCCGGGCGTCGATCAGGTCATCCGCAAGCTGATCGCGATCCTCGGCGGCGAACGCGGCATCCGGCTGCTGTTCCAGGGAAACGCCGTGCGTTGCGGTCCGACGCAATTCCCTCGCCTGTGGGGAATGCACATCGAGAACTGCGCCACGTTCGGGTGGGAGCGGGTGCCCGAGTTGTACGTGACGCAGACGCCGATCTTCAATGCCGGCGCCTACGGTGTCGACGATCCCTTCATCGTGATTCACTCGTCGGCGTTCGAGCTGCTCGACGACGACGAGCAGCGTGCGCTGCTCGCCCACGAACTCGGCCATGTGATGAGCGGACACGCGCTCTACACCACCATCGCCGTGATCATGACGCTGATCAGCCTCGGCGCGCTGCCGCTGCCGCTCGAGCTGGTCGTGTGGCCGATCCGGCTCGCGTTCCTGGAATGGTCGCGGAAGTCGGAACTCTCCGCCGATCGCGCCGAGCTGCTCGGGTCGCAGGACCTGGCCGCGTCGATGCGCCTGTTCATGAAGATGGCGGGCGGGGCCAACACGGCGAACGTACGCCCGGGTGACCTCAATCTCGAGCCGTTCCTGCAGCAGGCCAACGAGTACGCCACGCAGAACGACGGGCTCGATGTCGTGTACAAGGTGCTCAATACGCTGGTCCTCACCCACCCGATGAACGTCGTGCGGGCCGGCCAGGTCCAGACCTGGGTGCAATCGGGCGCCTACGAGCGGATCATCGGGGGCGAATACGTGCGGCGCGGCAGCGAAGCCGACGACCGGCCGCTGCGGGACGACGTGCGGGAAGCCGCCGCGCATTACCAGCGCGAGTTCAGCGAGTTTGCCGACCAAGTGAAGACCGCGGCAAAGCGGGCCACCGACCGCGCCCGCGACGCGTTCAACGACGCCCGCAGCAAGGGCGCGGTGTGAGACTGCTGATCGTCGGCGGCGGCGGCCGGGAGCACGCTCTCGCGCTGGCCGTCACCGCCGGTGATCCGTCGCACCACCTGTACATCGCACCGGGCAATCCCGGCACCGCGAACCTCGCGACCAACCTGCCGATTCAGCCCGACGACATCGATCGCATCGCCGACGCGGCCGACGCGTATGCGATCGACCTCGTCGTGGTCGGCCCGGAGCTGCCGCTGGCGCTCGGCCTGGCCGACCGGTTGCGCGCCGAAGGCCGCGCCGTGTTCGGCCCGGGTGCGGGCGGTGCGCGCATCGAGGCTTCCAAGGCGTTCGCCAAGGAGCTCATGCAGTCCGCGGGGGTCCCCACCGCACGGAGCGCGGTGTTCTCGGACGTCGGCGCGGCCATCGCCTTCATCGACACCCACGCGGAACCGCTGGTAGTGAAAGCCTCGGGGCTTGCCGCGGGCAAGGGGGCACTGGTGTGCGAGACGCGGACCGACGCGCGGGCCGCGGTGCGGGCGATGCTCGCCGAGCGGGTGTTTGGCGACGCAGGCAGCCTGGTCGTGGTCGAGGAGTTCCTGCAGGGCGAGGAGCTATCGGTACTCGCGGTGACCAACGGCCGCGACGTACGGTTGCTGCCCGCGGCCCAGGACCACAAGCGATTGCTCGATGGCGACCGCGGACCCAACACCGGCGGCATGGGCGCCTATGCGCCGGTATCGATCGCGACGCCCGCGGTGCTCGACCGCGTGACCGACACGGTGCTCCTCCCGACGCTGAGCGAACTGGAACGCCGCGGCATCGCGTATCGCGGGGTGCTGTATGCAGGGCTGATGCTGCACCCCGACGGCACGCCGAACGTGGTGGAATTCAATTGCCGGCTGGGCGATCCCGAGACCCAGGCGGTGCTGCCGCTGGTGCGGTCGGGTCTGCTCGATCTCCTGGATCGGGCCGCACGGGGCGAGTCGTTGCCGGATGTCGATGTCGGCGAGGGTGCGGCGGTCACCACGATCCTGGCGGCCGCCGGCTATCCGGACGCGCCGGAAAAAGGCGCGGTGATCACCATGCCCGAGCATCCGGCACCGGGCGTGATGGTGTACCATGCCGGAACCAGCCGGCGCGAAGATGGGGCGCTGGTGGTCAACGGCGGCCGCGTGCTCGCCGTCACGGCCGTGGCGCCGACGTTCAGGGCAGCCCAGGCGGCCAGCCGGGCCGGCGCCGAAGGCATCGCGTTCGAGGGCAAGCAGATGCGCAGCGACATCGGGTGGCGGGAAGCGGAACGCACATGATCGCCGGCGCGCTGGCCGGCCGGGGCCGCTACCGCCGCCAAGGCATCAGCACCTCATAGACCGGCGTCGCGGTCGGGCTCGCCCGCTCGACCCGCACGAACCGGCGGCGCTTGAGGTTCCGTACCGCCGACTGCACGGCGCTCTTGCTGAGACCGGTGTAATGCGCGATGTCCGCGTGCGACGCAGGAACCCGCCGGGCGCGCCCCGTGACGCGCCGGGTGGCGAGATGCAGGTAGACGAGAAACGACGACGGGCTGTGGTCGTGCCCCACGAAATCGCGGAGCAGCGTGTCGACCACGTACCGGTCGACGCTAACTGTATCTGTGGACACTATAGTATCCTCTGGTATAGTGTCCGGAAACCTACTGGACAGGCGCCTCCTTCCGCAACAGATTGTCCCGCCCACTTCCTCCCTCCGGAGCCGCCATGATCACCCATGTCAAGTTCGTCGGCATTCCCGTGGCCGACCAGGAACGCGCCCTCAGCTTCTACACCGAGAAGCTGGGCTTCGAGGTGCTCACCGATTCGCCGATGGGAACGCAGCGCTGGATCGAACTGCAGTGCGGCCGGGCGGAAACCGGCGTGGTGCTCTTCACGCCCGAGGGCCAGGAAGACCGGGTCGGCACCTTCTTCAACGGCGCGTTCTCCACCGACGACGTCGTCGCCACGCATGCCGAGCTGAGCGCCCGCGGCGTGGAGTTCACCAAGCCGCCGGAGAAGGCGCCCTGGGGCACCTTCGCGACGTTCAAGGACAGCGAGGGCAACCTCTTCGTGCTCAGCGGCCGCTGATCAGTGTCCTATCTTCCGGCGTGCCCGAACTTCCGGAAGTCGAGACCATCGTGCGCGGGCTGCGTTCGCGGCTGGTCGGGCGCACCATCCGTTCCGCGACGCTTTCCCACGACGACGTGCTCGACGGCGTGTCGCGACGCACGCTGCTTCGGCAGCTGCCGGGGCGCGTCATCACGGCGATCACGCGCCGCGCCAAGCATGCGCTGATCCACACCGACACCAGGATCCTCGCGGTCCAGCCGGGAATGACCGGCGCCCTGCTCCATCACGACCGGAAGTTGAGCGACGTCGAGTCGAAATACGCGGTCCTGCAGTGCGGGCTCGACGACGGCGGCACGCTGGTGTACCGCGACGTCCGGCGAATCGGCACGCTGCGCTGGCTTGGGGAAGCCGCCTGGCAGAAGTACCAGGCACGCCTGGGTCCCGAGCCGCTCGACCCCGGATTCACCGCCGATGACTTTGCCGACCGCCTTGGCCGGAGCGCCTCGCCCATCAAGAAGGTGCTGATGGATCAGCGGTTTGTCGTCGGCGTCGGGAACATCTACGCGAACGAGGCGCTCTTCGCCGCCGGGATCGATCCTTCCCGGCCGGCGCGGAGCGTGCCGCGCGAGCGGCTGCGCGGGCTGCACGGGCACGTCCGGCGGATTCTCGCCGCCGCCATCGCGAGCGAGGGCACCACCTTCCGCGATTACGTCACGGGCACCGGGGCCCGGGGCAACTTTCAACTCGAGATCGTCGCCTACAGCCGGGAAGGCCAGCCCTGTGTCGTGTGCGGCACGCGGCTGGTGATGACGCACGCCATCGACGCCAGGAGCACGGTTTTTTGCTGGCGGTGCCAGACGTAGATTGCAGCACGTGACCGGCCTCGCCCTCGCGCTTCCCGCAACCGACCTCCCCGCCCTGCGCTTCCGGATTCAGCGAACCGCTGAAGACCGCCCTGGCACGTACCGCATGATCGACGGCAGCGGCCACGTGCTGTACGTCGGCAAGGCCAAGGCGATGCGAACCCGCCTGCTCTCCTATTTTCGCGCGCAGTACCCCGACGACAAGCAGGCGCGGATCCTGCACGCGGCCAGCGATATCGTGTTCGACTACACGCCCAGCGAATTTTCGGCGGCCCTCTCGGAACTCAAGCTCATCCGCAAGCACCGGCCGCCGTTCAATGTCGCGATGAACCGCTCCAGGCGGTACGCATTTCTCGTGTTGACGGACGAAGCGGCCCCGCGGCTGCTCGCTACCGGACGGCCGGAACGATTGCGCGGCCGGACGTACGGCCCACTGCCCTCTCCGGCCCGGGCGGCCGCCGCCGCGCGTACGCTTTCCGACCTGCTCGGCCTGCGGGACTGCCGTGCCGACATGCCAATGCAGTACGCCGAGCAGGGCGACCTGTTCAGCCAGCCGAAGCGGGCGGCGTGCCCGCGATACGATTTCAAGACCTGCCTGGGACCGTGCGCGGGGCTGGTGGCAGAATCGGCCTACCGGGACCGGGTGGAGACTGCGGCGGGATTCTGCGAGGGGCGCGCCTTGCAGCCGGTCGATCGAGTGGTGCATGAAATGACCGCGCGCGCGGCGGCTGCCGACTTCGAAGGCGCATTGCGCTGGCGCCAGAAGTTCGAGGCGCTGGAGTGGCTTCTCGCGGCGACGACGCGGGCCCGCGCGTCGCTGGATGTCCTTTCCTTCATTTACCGCGACCCCGGTTCACACGGCGACAATCGAGTCTACCTGATCCGGTCGGGGGAAGTTCGCGCCTGGTATCCCGATCCGGTATCGCCGCTGGAACGCGAGATGTTCGCCGGCGTGGTCGCGGACGAGTGCGCGCGGCCGGTCCTGCCTGCGCACCGCATCGACGCCGAACGCCTGCACGAGCGACTGCTGGTGATGTCGTGGTTTCGGACCCATCCGGAAGCGTGGCGCCGGACCCTGGCGCTCGACGCGTGGCAGCAGCTCGCGGCGACCAGCTCGACAACCTGCTGAAGGCTCGCACGCGGGACGCACGCGGCAGCTACGCTTCGGTGTGCGCCACCGCACCAGCCGCCGGCGCTACTCCGTGTCGAGGTCGGTGAGGGGCACCAATCTCGCCCTGGGCGGGATGCCCGCTTCCAGCTCCATGATTCCGACCGACGCGGGTATGTCGAACCGGCGTGGTCCGGCGCCGCCGGGATTCATCACCGTCACCACCACGTCGACGATGGTCAGCAGCGGGCGGTGGGTATGCCCGAAGGCGATGATGTCGGCGTCGGGAAAGGCGCCATGCAGCCGGTCCGGCGACACGTCGCGACCGAACTGGTCACCATGGGTGACGACGATCGTGAATCCATCGAGGTCCACCGTGGCGACCCTGGGGAGCCGCCGGCGCAGGTCGTGACCGTCCGTGTTGCCGTACACCGCGGTCACCGGCGAGATCGCTTCGAGTTCATCCAGTAGCTCCGCATCGCCCACGTCACCGGCGTGAAGAATGTGATCGACACCCTCGAACGCCTCGAACACTTCGGGCCGCAGCAGGCCGTGCGTATCGCTGATGACTCCGAGCCTCACAGGGAACCGCTCCAGCGCGCGGCGATCGGAATATCGAGCTCGAGCTGGTCGAGAATCCGCTGCACGACGAAATCCACCAGCTGCCCGATCGAAGTGGGCCGATGGTAGAACCCGGGTGAGGCAGGGATCACCACGGCGCCGGCTTCACTCACGGCCACCAGGTTGCGCAGGTGTATCAGCGACAGCGGGGTTTCGCGCGGGACGATGATCAGCTTTCGCCGTTCCTTGAGCGTCACGTCCGCCGCGCGCTCGACCAGCGATCGCGACGTCCCGGCCGCGATGGCGGCCACGGTGCCCATGGAACACGGGCAGATCACCATCCCGTGGGTCCGGTGCGAGCCGGAGGCCGGCGTGGCACCACGGTCGTCGTCGGGATGCACGATGACGCTGGACCAGTCGCCGCCGGTGGCGGACTTGAGCCCGGCGTCATCCACGATGCCCGACTCGGTCTCGAGCAGGCGCCACCCGTGCGACGAGATGACCAGCTCGGTCGGGACGTGATTCCGGGCGAGGATCTCCAGCAGGCGGACGCCGTACGGCGCGCCGCTCGCGCCGGTGACGGCAAGAATGACGGGATGCTCGATCATCGCGACACCACGCGGTCGATCACCGCGAACCCGAACACCGTGAGGCTCATGATGCCGTTCATCGTGAAGAACGCCGCGTCGAGGCGCGAGAGGTCTCCCGGCCGCACCAGCCGGTGCTCGTAAAGCAGGATGGCGGTCGCCGCGGCCACGCCCACGTAGTACCAGGCACCGAAGCCGGCGCCCCAGCCAAACAGCACCAGCGCCGGAATCGTGACCGCGTGGAGCAGCTTCCCGAAGACGATCGCGCGCGCGGTGCCGAGGCGTACGGCCGCGCTGCCGAGCCCGGACTCGCGGTCGAAGCTCTCGTCCGCCAGCGCATAGAAGACATCGAATCCCGCGACCCAGGTCAGCACCGCGAGCGCTATGGCGAAGAGCAGCCACCACGGATCGCTCCATCGGCCGGTGACCGCCAGCCATCCGCCCACCGGCGCGATGGCCAGCGAGAGTCCGAGCCAGAGGTGGGGCCAGTGCGTGAAGCGTTTCGCGTAGCTGTAGGCCAGGATCCACGCCAACGCCACCGGCGAAAGCGCGAGACAGAGCGGGTTGAGCAAGCCGGCGGCGACGATGAAGACGATGGCGGCAATCGCCACGGCCGCCGTGGCCGCCTCGACCGCGATCAATCCGCTCGGGATTTCGCGATTGCGGGTGCGCGGATTGCGTGCGTCATAAACCCGGTCGGCAATGCGATTGAACCCCATGGCGCCGAACCGCGCGGCGCTGAACGCCACCACGACGAGCAGCACGGTGCGCGGCGTCAGCGGCGCCACCCGGGCGGCAGCGAGGACACCGAGCAGCGCGAAAGGCAGCGCGAAGACCGTGTGGGGCAGCTTGACGAACGACGCGTAGCGGGAAACGAGCGAGCGACCACCGAAGGTCTGGCCTTCACGTGAGGTCGTGAGTCGTGAGTCGTGAGTCGTGAAGACTTCACGATTGCGCTCCTCGGGACTCACGGTTCCCGCCTCATGACTTGATCCCGAGCCGGCTCCACATCGCATCGACGCGCCGCCTGGTCTCCTCGTCCATCACCATCTTCTCGGGCCATTCGCGGGTAAAACCTTCCTCTGGCCACTTCCGCGTTCCGTCAATTCCCATCTTGCTGCCGAAGGTGAAGTGCTGCGAAGCGTGGTCGAGCACATCGACGGGACCGCGGACGAACTCCACGTCGCGCCGGGGATCGATGTGATTGAGCGCGATCCACCAGACTTCGTCGGCGTCGTGCACGTTGACGTCCTTGTCGACGACCACCAGCACCTTGGCCAGCGACATCAGGCCCTGGCCCCACATGGCATGCATCACCTTGTAGGCCTGGCCGGGATACTGCTTGTCGATGCTGACAAATACGAGGTTGTGAAAGATGCCGGCGGCGGGCATGTGGTAGTCGACGATCTCCGGCACCGTCAGCTTCAGCAGCGGCAGGAAGATCCGCTCGGTGGCGTGGCCGAGCCAGTAATCCTCCATGGGGGGGCGCCCGACGAGGGTCGCCGCGTAGACCGGACGCTGCTTCATCGTCACCGCGGTCACGTGCAGGCGGGGATACCGGTCGGCCAGCGAATAGAAGCCGGTATGGTCGCCAAACGGGCCTTCCATGACCAGCGGCTCGGCGGGGTCCACATAGCCTTCGATGACGATCTCCGCTTCGGCCGGGACGTCCAGGTCGCACGACACGGCCCGGGCCAGCTCGACATGTTCGCGCCGGATGAATCCGGCGAAGAGAAACTCGTCGATCCCCGGAGGCAGCGGCGCCGACCCGGCATAGATGCTGGCTGGATCACCACCGATGGCGATCACCACCGGCATCTTCTCGCCGCGCTCGGCCATTTCGCGCCAGTGCGCCGCACCCGACTTGTGCCGCTGCCAGTGCATGGCCAGGTGTCGCTTGCCGAGCAGCTGGATGCGGTACATCCCGACATTGCGCGCGCCGCTGGCCGGATCGCGGGTGATGACCATCGGCAGGGTGATGTAGCGGCCGCCGTCCTTGGGCCAGGTCTGGAGCAGCGGCAGGCGCTCCAGGTCGATGTCGTCGCCGCGCCAGATCACTTCCTGACAGGCGGGCCGGCCCGAGCGGGTGCGGGGCGGGAACTTCGCCAGTTCCGTGAGCCTGGGAAGCATGGCCAGCTTCGCCAGCAACCCCTCGGGCACCTTGAGATTGGTCATCTCGGCGATGCGGTCACCGATTTCGTCGAGACGTTCGACACCGAGCCCGAGGCAGATTCGGCGCCCGGAGCCGAAGAGGTTGATCGCCACCGGGATCTCGCTCGTGACACCGCCGGGCAGCACCGGTTTTTCAAACAGGAGTGCGGGACCTCCGCCCGGCGATTTCATCACCCGGTCGGCGATCTCGGCGATCTCGAGATGCGTGTGGACCGGCTCCCGAACCCGCACCAGCTCACCGATCCGCTCGATTGCGGCGATGAAATCCGGCAGCGAATCGAGGCTCATGCCGGGCGACGAGTCGCGGTGTGAATCGCCACGGCGCCACCCAGCAGGGTCCGCCATTCGACCGGCCAGAATCCCGCACCCTGGAGGCGCGTCACGAGATCAGCCGGCCCGGGAAATACCTGCATTGACGCTGGAAGCCAGTCGTAGGCGCTCCTATGTTTCGAGACCATCCGGCCCACACGCGGCAAGACATGCCGCAGATAGGTGAGATACATCGCGCGAAACGGCTGCCGGCGCGGCGTGGTGAACTCCAGCACCACGAATCGCGCCCCGGGCTTGAGCACGCGGGCCGTCTCGCGGAGGCCCGCGTCGAGATCCATGAGATTCCGCACGCCGAACCCGACCGTGGCCCCGTCAAAGGTCCCGTCGGCAAAGGGCAGTCGCAGCGCATCGGCCGCCGCCGGAGCCACTCGCGCGGACTTGCCGGCGCCGCGCCGGAGCATAGGCGGCACGAAATCGGCGGCCATGACATGACCGGCGAACCCGGCGCGGTTGCCGAGCTCGGCGGCCAGATCGAGCGTGCCGGCACAGAGGTCGAGGTACCGGCCGGACGGCGCCGCGTCCCAGTGCAGCTGGTTCACCGCGATCCGGCGCCAGCGCCGGTCGGCATTGAGCGACAACAGGTGGTTGAGCAGGTCGTAGCGCGGCGCGATCTCGGTGAAGACGCCGCGGACATACTCGCGCTTGGCGGCGCCGCCCGTGAGGGGTAGGGGCTGGTCGTTGGCGGGCATCGAGGGGAAGCTACCGGTGGCTGCTGGCTACTGGCTACTGGCTACTGGCTCTTGGCTGCTGGTTACTCGCTGCTGGCTACCCGCCTTGCATCCTCCGAACGCAACCTCATCTCCAGCCGCAGTTCTGAGCTGGCAACAGCCCGAACTCGGTAACGAGCAGCCCGCAGCCCGCAGCCAGCAGCCAGAAGCCCGCCGATGACCAACCCCACGCCGGTCGAGTGGGGCGCGCTGTCCGACCAGGAGGTAGTCCGCCACGCGGCACGCGGGCGCGAGGCCGCCTATCGCGAGCTGATCCGCCGGTACCAGCGCCCGGTGTTTTCGCTGATCTATCGCATGGTGCGCGATCGCGAACTCGCCGAGGATCTGGCCCAGGAAACCTTCATCAAGGTGCTGAACGCCATCGAGAGCTATCGGCCGGAATACAAGTTCTCGAGCTGGATATTCAAGATCGCCAATAACGCGGCGATCGATCAGTTGCGGCGCCGCTCGCTCGACACGCTGTCGCTCGACGGCTCGCCCCACGCTGAATCGGCCGAGGCCATCGAAGCCACCACCATGCAAGTGGGTGACCCGCGCGAATCGCAACTGGAGGAAGTCACCAGTCGCGAACTGGGATCACAGATCGAATCGGCCATCGGCAAGCTTCGACCCGAATACCGGAGTTGCATCATCCTGCGCCACATCGAGGGCAGGCCGTATGAGGAGATCGCCGACATCCTGGAGCTTCCCCTCGGCACCGTGAAGACCTACATCCACCGCGCCCGGAACGAACTGCGCATTCTGCTGGAGGATGCGCGGGCGTGAGCTAGCAGCTAGCTGCTAGCTGCTAGCTGCTAGCTACTAGCTACTAGTGCAAGAATCCAGCAACCATTTAACTGAAACCTGACGTGCCAAAAACCGTAGGAGTGCCGAGCATGAATTCGCCTCATCTGACCGCCGACGAGCTGGACGACTTCCTCGCCGACAAGAGCCCGCAAGCCATCACGTCGCATGTTGCGACGTGTCCGGCGTGCGCATCGATGGTTGCGCGTGACCGTCAGCTGCTCGCGCTGCTGGCTGCCCTGCCGCAGTTCCCGGTGGCGGCATCGTTCTCCGACCGGGTGATGGCGCAGGTGTCGGTCGGCAGCGCGCCGGTGATTCTCCCGGGTGCGGCGCCGACACCGCGGTCGGTGGCAGCGCGGCGACGGGCGGTGGGCGCCGCCCTGGTCGTCAGCGGGGGGGTCGTCGCCGGATTTATCTGGGCGGGGGCGCACCCGGCCGAGTCGCTTCGATGGTCGGGGCCGGCGCTGCAGGACGCCGGTCACAGCCTTTGGCTGTCACTGCAGACCATCGTGGCGAACGCGACCGAACAGCCGTGGTTCGCTTCGGTACGCGATACGCTGGCGACTCCCGCCCGGGCGCTGGCGGCGCTGGCTGGGATCGCGGGGGCCTATGCGATCGGGCTCCTGGGCCTTCGGCGCCTGATGAACGAGCCGGCGACCCATGCCAGCTGGTAGGCGACAGACTGCGCTCCTGATCCTCGCGACGTTGATCCAGTCGGGCCGCCTCATTGCAGCGGCTCCAAGCGATGGCACAGGACATCTCACCGATCGCGTGCGGCGCATGCTGCTCGCGTCGCTCGTCACGGGTAGTGGACCAGCCCCGCAGGCGGTGCAGCGAGCGGACTCGCAGGGACCTTCGGTCAACCCCGCCCATCTCGGCCAGCCCGCGTTGCTCGAGCGGCAACTGCGCTCCGCGCTGCGTAAGCCGATCGGTGCTACTCGTCTGACGGTCGTGGGCGGGTCCGCCCGGATCGGACGCTACTCCGTCGGTTCGGACGAGTCGATTCACGGCCATGTCGTGGTGCTGGAAGGCGACGCAGAGGTGCATGGTCGAGTCGAAGGAAATGTCGTGGCGCTCGATGGCGACATCACGGTCTTCCCCGGTGGGTCCATCGTCGGCGACGCGCTCGCCATCGGCGGACGCATTCACACCGTGGGCACCGGAACGATCAGCGGGACTGAGCAGACGCTCGACGCTGCGGTCGAGCCGCTGCGCCCGCCGGAACCCGTCGTTACCCAGATCGCGCGCCACGGCGCCGGGCTGGCCGGACTGCTGATGGTCCTCATGGTGCTGGGTTTCGGCATGGTGACGTTCGGCCGCCCCAATCTCGAGATCGTGTCGGATACCGTCGCGCACTCGTTCGGTCGCAGCTTTCTCGCCGGGCTGCTCGGACAGGTCCTGGTGCTGCCGACCTTCGGAATGCTGGTGGTCGGCCTCGCGCTGACGATCGCCGGCGCGCTGTTGCTGCCGTTCGCCATCGCGGTGTACCTGGTGCTGGTTCTGGTCACCACGCTGGTGGGACTGCTTGCCGTCGCCCACGCCATGGGTGAGCGCGTCACCCGGCGGCGCATGGCTCGCGGCATCGCGCTCTCTCCCAATGCCTATCGCTATGTCGCCACGGGGCTCGGCGCGGTGGCGGTCATCTGGCTGGCGTGGGTGGTGTTCGGGTGGGTTCCAGTAGCGGGGACGTTGATGCTCGGCGCCGCGATGCTGACGACGTGGACACTCGCCACCGTCGGTTTCGGCGCCGCCCTGCTGTCGCGCGGCGGCATTCGCGAACATTTCGCCGGCCGGCTGGTTCCTCCGGACATGATGACCGACGAGTATCTGTGGGCCACCCCGCAATTCGGGGTCGCTGCGGTGAAGCGTCCGCCCCGGGACGACCGGTAGTGCGCCGACTGGCGCTGCTGGGCGTTGTGGCGCTCGGCAATTTCGCCGGCCCATCGCGTTGCTCCGCCCAGGCCATGCGCACCTTTTCGGTGATGCGACCGACCGGCGCCGAGCGCTTCCTGCATGTTACGCTCGACTTCAGTGGTGGCAGCGTCCTGATGATGCCCGCGCCGGCGGGCCAGCTCTACGGCATGAGGGTTCGTTACGACCCGTCGCGCTACGAACCGGTCCAGCAGTACGATTCCCGAACCGGGATCCTGCGACTGGGCCTCGAATCGGTCGGCGGAATGGGGCTCCGGGTGACTTCGCGCGCGCAGCTCGAGCAGGTCGCCCGGTTCGAATTTGCCGCCAACGTGCCGCTGGCGCTCTATGCCACGCTCGGAGCCAGCGACGCCACGATCGACCTCGGCGGCACGCAGCTCACGGAACTCGAAATCCGCAGCAGCGCCACCCGCACGACCGTGGACTTTTCACGACCGACGCACGGGACGTGCAAGTCAGCCACGTTCACCGTGGGTGCCTCGCAGCTGGATGTGCAACACCTGGCGCAGGCGGGGTGCGCGGCGTTGCGCGTGGACGGCGGCGCTGGCCGTGCCACCCTTGGGTTCGGCGGTGACTGGCGCCGCGACGCGACCCTGGTGGTTGACCTCGCGCTGGGCGGCCTCGAATTGCAGATCCCGCGCGGCACTGGCGTCCGCATCACGGGTGAGCGATTCCTCGCGCCGCTCGCCGGCGAGGGTTTCGCGAAAAGCGGCGACACATGGACCACGCCAGGATTCGACCAGGCGGCGCACAAGCTGACGGTCGAGCTGAAAACGTCGATCGTGCGCACGCATGTCGTGTGGACGAACAGGCAAGGGGTGAATGCGCCGTGAGCTATGGGCCATGAGCCCCAGACGGCAGGCTCGGCCAGAAGCTTAAGGCTCTCGCCGAACCTGCCGCCTGGGGCTCACGGCTCATGGCGCCTGGCACCCCTCACCTTGTTGAGATCCGGCCACTGCGTGACGAGCCCACCGTCCGGCGTATTCCGCGAACTGCCCGCCACAAGCTGCGTCCGGTAGCGCGCCAGCCAGAAATCAAACGGATCACGCGGATCCGCATCCACCACCAGCAAGTCCGCCGGCGTCATGGTGAGGGTCCAGAACCGGATCGACGGACCGCGGAAGTACATGAAGTTGGTGGCTTGCCGGTCGGGAACCTCGAGGGGGCGCACCGGTCCATGCCCGCCGAATCGGAGCGTCAGCGCGGAATCGCGCAGGGAGACAGCCACGAGTTTCCCGCGGGTTGACGGCGGCGGCAGCATCACCGACGGCGTCAGCAGCAGGTCATTCCGCTCGATCCGAACGCCGGGTGCCCTGGCGACATCCGCGAGCTTTTGCAGTGACAGACCGAAGAGATGCATCAAGCCTTGCACGCCGACGCCGAAGGCATGGATCGACGCCGGGTGCAGCCGCAATTCTCCGCCCGGCGTCACGCTAGCCTCGGTGACGATGCTGAAAGGCATGCCGTGCAGGCGCCCGCTCTGCTTCAGCCGCCCCTGTTCCACGCTCACCTTGATGCCACGCAGCGGCGAGCCGTGGTAATTGAACACGTAACGATTGAGGAGGTCGGCGAGCGCACTCGTGCTCAGCGTGATGCTGGCGGTGTCCATCTCGATGTCGAAGGAGAGCCGGTCATCGAACCACGGCGGCTGGCCGGGCCGCTGGCCGACCAGGCGGCCGCGCAAGTACTCGATGTGCATGATCAACGTGGAGTCGATGTGAAAATCCACGCGCCGCATCACCGTCTCGACCCGCACCGATTGCCTGAGCTGTGACGCCCCCGCCGGCGCGGCCGGGAGGCATGCTGCCAGGGCGATCAACCAGATGTTCCGTCTCCGCAAGCGCGCTCCACGCATGGCCACCCCGGAGACGGTCGGCGGCTCGGGGGGAACACCCCGTCAGTTCTTGCTTCCCTGGTTGACGCTCGAGATGGCCAGCCGGCACTTGCG
>Ga0070711_100001161_pt1 | contig 14178 bp, 11 predicted proteins | sample LARL53metaG_FD_65452 | JGI IMG/M metagenome (GOLD analysis project Ga0070711, IMG submission 65452) | Corn, switchgrass and miscanthus rhizosphere microbial communities from Kellogg Biological Station, Michigan, USA - LAR L5-3 metaG | ecosystem: Host-associated > Plants > Roots > Rhizosphere ... | reverse complement strand
CTTGGTATCTCCGTTTCCCAATTCATCGCCTGACCCATAAACCTGACCAGCAAGCGATTCTTTCATCTCTTCTAGTTCAATGTCTTCTACATTGTCATTCATCACTGTAACTTCACCTTTAGAACTCTGGATACGGAGTTATGATAGACTTCAAAATGTACGTCTTCGAATATCCGTCCCACGGCCTGTTTTAATACAAATTCGCGATCTCGATTGTCCAGACTATGAAGTTCTTTAATCAGTCGTGGACTTAGGTCTGACAGGTATACTATGAAGAACGGAGTTGGTTTTAGTGCACCTATTTTAAGTAGATTATGGGCTTGATTGTAATATTTCCTATTATCGAGCTGGTCTTGTTCTGCCCCGATGACATAAGCCAGCTCCTGTTTAAACCGCTCTACTAAACAGTTTGTGGTGAACTCCGAATGTCCGATTTCCGTCTGACTCAGTGTTATTTGTTTAGAAGCACCTCCGTAGATTCCCGGAGAGCTTTTTGTTGTTGATATTTGGAGAGCCTACCTCTTGCCACATTAAACCGCTTTTCATCTATTTCTATCCCTAGAAATCGTCTATCGAGATTTAGTGCAGCAATGCCGCAAGTTCCAGACCCCATGAACGGATCTATTATTATATCATTTTCAACCGTACGTCAGCGTATGTAATGCTCTGCTTCTACTGTTGATTGAGCCCAGCCTTGTAACGATTTGTCTGGTGGTTCAGATACAACCACGGAATCCCTCATGTAATCGGATGTTCTTCCTGACAGGTTAACCAGTATTATTATCCCTCGCTATTAGAACCGGTGAAAGAACGCTAATTCTTAGCAAAATTAGAGGTTAGTTAGCTGGTAATACATTTGGTTCGATTAAGAAGGAGGCTTAATTTCCCTTACACTAAAGAATTTCACATCCATATCTTCAAGATTATCCCACCTAAATATTGCAATCGGACCTCCCCATGTTATTACTTGGGTATCAGGACCACCGCAGTTAGGCTGCCCTCCACCCCAGTTCCCACTGTCAGTAAATTTAAGGACGCGATGCCAGTTATTATTTGAATTCTCATCGATCCATTGCTCTAGCCTCACTGAACCATCCGGTAAATTATAGAATACTGCTTTGAGTCCAATCCACCTTCCGAGCAGCGGACTTGTAGCGTGCCTCTTTTGAGGGTCCCCTGTTGTATATCCTATAGTATGCTCCAAGTCTTTCTCGAACTTAACTCGACCATCTATATATGTATTTGAATGATAAGTGGTCGCTTCACATTGTCTTGACAATCCATTTACTGTCCCAATGTCATTTGTATTTCTTCCACCGCGTGCAACTAGCTCAATATGTGGTCCACCGTTTTGATTAGAGTCAGTGAAACTATTTACTTTAAAATACCCAGTCATTTCGACATTCTTCCAATCATTAGGTGATTGCATGTATCCTTTCGCAGCCAGGTCTCCTTGATTGAGGGTAGTAATCAGATCTGGATGATAGCCCGACGAAGTTAACACGCCATAGCGGACCTCAGTACCTTGTACTTTCCAGCTACCGTCATCATTTTGTTGCACGAACGCTGTTGGTGGCCCTTCTCCTCCTACTCTCGGGTCATGTCCAGGATCAGCCAAATTCATAAACCATTCTTCTCCGCCACTCTTTGTGGGATAAATTTTCTTTATCCCGAATTTGTTTAAGCCTGCGAAACGAGTATTAGGTGAAATCAAATAGAAATTGTAGACCAGAATGATCGAAGCTATAACAACAAATACGATAATACCGATCCATAACAGTATACTTTTCTTCATATGCCTCTATTTTTCAAATTATTGTGGTAGCTTATCACTAATATTATCGTATTATCCAGCCATATCGATGTTTTAATATCTCTAATAAACGGCTATAATAATTTCGAGTATATTTGTCGATAATAATAATAATAATTTCGAGTATAGTGGAATAACGCTCTATATCTTATGTAGCTGCAATCATATTGTCCTCGTCGTTTTGCGTTAAAAATGTGCGTAATTTTTCATATACCAGAGCTGTTTTTTCAACAAATGGTGCATGACCTGCATCTGCTATTGTTTCATACTTAGCCTTTGGGAGCATCTGTCTGAATCTAAAATAATATTCAATTGGTATTAGATTATCCTTTTCACCCCATATGATTAAACAAGGGATATCATCAATTTGTTTGAATCCTTTTTGTTCAATCTGTGTTGTCGTGCTGTTATCGAATGCTGTTTCAAACGCATGTCTAGCACCTGGCCTTTCAATTGTGTATTCAAACAAATCAACTGCTACAGGAAGTAGCCTTGAAGGTCCAGCATACAGGTCCTCCAACACTCTTTTGACTTTCTCATATCTTGTTACTGGATTTATCTCAGTAGCAGCTACACGATAGTCTTTGAGTAGCTGCGTTGGTCTTTCAAGCAGGCCTGAGGAATCTATCAATACGAGCTTTTCTATCATCTTTTTATTTTCTATAGCAACTTGTGCTGCTATAAAGCCACCCAATGAATGGCCTACGATGTTTATCCTTTTATGCTCCTTCTTATCTATCTCTATTCTTTCTTTAAGGAAATCCTTAATGAATTTGCTGAATCCTTTGATTGTATAATTTGCAGTATCTGGTTTTTCACTTATACCAAAACCTATCAAATCAATAGTTATTGTATGAAAATATTGTGACAACGCATCTGGAATATCTCTCCAAGCAAGAGATGAGGATCCAAGTCCATGTATAAATAACACATGTTTATCTTTAGGATCACCGTACTCTTTGTAGTACGTACCGACTCCGTTCACAGTTGGAAGGGACATTTGTATTGAACTTCTGATTTAGCATACTAGACTTAAAATGTTTGTCTTTACTGTTACAAAACCTTAGTAGCTACAAGAATTTGTATTTCCTGGAGCTGTTCCTGAGCTCATCCTAGAAGGAGTTATGCACTTCGGTACAATAATTAAATATTATACGAAATTTATTATTCTCAAAACCATCTAATGTTCGCTGAGTTGTGTGGATGTAAACAACTGTACACGGGATGCTATATTCAGAAATAAGATTTGCTGGATATGATAAAGGTTTTCTCTGAGAAGCCAAAAACAAGGATGATCACACCATAATTTTTATTAGTATTGTTAATTTTATTTGCTGACATTACCAAATTTAGGTAAGCTAAAATAAAAGGTTGCTCCTTTTTTATCTCTATTGTTCTCAGCCCAAATTTTACCCCCATGGGCTTCTATAATCTTCTTAGAAATGAACAAACCAAGACCAGTACCCTGATATGATTTTGATGCAAATTTGTCAAATAACCGTGGCATAATATCCGAATCTATTCCTGAACCGCTATCCATCACGCTAACAGTGGTTGTTTGATCATTTTTATTGCCACTGTTTTCTTCCCTTTTTAAACTGATGGTGACGGAACCTTCTCTGGTAAACTTAACAGCGTTTTCCAGAAGGTGGATGATAACTTGTGACACCCGCGCTTTATCTGCATTAACGGTCATCTTTCGTTCTTTAGCCGCTTCATCGTCATAATTTATTTTCAGCCTTTTACTATCATCGCCTTTAATTTGCATACTAAAATCCCTCACAATATTTGATATTGTATCACCTAATTCAAAGATCTCAGTATATAGATGTAGTGACTGGCTTTCAATCTTAGTTACGTCCAGTATATCTTCTGTAAGATGTTGTAGCCTCTTCGCATTTCTATTAATTGTTTGTATCAATTCAGCATGATCCTCCATCTTCCCTCTTTTGGAAAGAAGGATTTGTGAAAGACCAATAATTGGTTGTACCGGCGTACGTAATTCGTGAGCCGCTATATTAATAAACTCATTTTGCATTTTATTGTAAGTTTGTGATTGTTCATACAATTCTGTTTGTTTCCAAAAAACCTCAAAAATAGTACCATATGACGAAGCTATGGATTTATTATTTGAGTATGTTGCCAGGCCACCTGCTTGATACGGATTTTCAATATTATCATCCCTCAGTTCCCACGTCATTACTTCCGCCCTATCGACTATTAGAATCGTGATCTTTGTCTCTAAATTTTTATCAGCGATTCTTATGTCCACTTGCGGGACAGACATTTTTAGGATGTTTGCTGTATGCTCAATATCCTGTCCATTGGGAATTAGTAGCCTTACTTTTGCTCCATTGTGAGTTGCATACGTATACAACTCGGCTAGACCACTATTCATGCCTATAACAAAGGTTTTGGATGTGGCCCAAATCACCATTACCTCTTTTTTTGCTGATTTTATAATATCTATTGCATGAGCTATTGACACTTTAGTATCGCGGATGATCTCGGTTTTGGTTGGTTCGACTCCTTCTTCAAGTTCAATAGTCGCCTGTTCTGCAGGAATAGCTATATTCCAGAGGGTTTCAAACAGGTACTGTTTTGCCTCCACAATTGCTTTAACATCGCTAATGATCGCATGTGAAAGTTGGTCCTTATCTGAAATTGCATGGTCAAGGTATTGTATTCCATCCGCTATTCCAAAGCTGCTTCTTACGCCCTTTAAATGGCGAACTTCTGCAATTTGCATCATTTTTTTTGCATATGAAATATTATCATCTGTGATCTCTGTAACCACCCTCAACTTCACTCCTTTTTCTTTGAGTTGATTCAATCCGTTCCAAATTGGTTCGGTAGTCACGTGCATTCGTACCTCTGTATGATCTACGCATCCCTCAAGGCTCCTTCGTATCCATGAAAAAGTTTCTAGCGTTTTTTTAATTATATTCTCATTACCATACAATACCTCAGTAATTTCTTTACGCGAATGAGTTATCAATATCTACGAGCAGATATGCAATCAAGCTCCTAATAGTATTTTGCTTCATTTTCTACTTGTCTCATAACAAAACAGCGCACTGTCTTTAGGTAGACTACATCTTCTTAGAGACGAGAACGACCTCATGTAAAAGTGAGAACTTTCCTCGCACCAAGAACTTTGGTATTATCTATTTAACTTCTGAGTCACATCCAAAATCTAATAGCCAATAAATGGATTTCAGAATAAGTTGCTAGTTTCAATTATCAAATTAATATTTCCCTTAGTAATGATAGTACTGCTCTGCAGATTACTCGTACGACTGGCAGAAAAATGCAATGCTTGATATCGGCCGGCATGGTTTTTTCCTGTCTATCCCACATCACTTGGTCCTGCCCTCAGTTTAAGATCAAAAAGTCACACATACTCATTAGCCAAAAAACAACTGTATATGCCAAAAGACTTGACATCAAGACTTAATATTCTTAAAACACACACCCAAGGCTTGTTCTCAAATTTCCAAATAATGGCTTTCTGTATCAACACTTTAACCGTCTGGCCAGAAGAGCTGCAGGTAAATTGGCTGCTGCCTATATTTGCTGTGCTGATACGCAAAGCAACAATAATGTTAGTGCAATCATCATACCTGAATCATTACTATCATAACCCAAATCCACATCCGAATCATCACTATCAAAAATAGGAATAAGTAGAATTATTTACTCTTCACCTCATCTTTAATCGATGAAAGGCCCTCAGTAATTCTTAAGCTATCATATTTCTAGCTGTGAACTTGAAATGCTATTTTCAAACTTGGGATAGGCGAATGCACACTTGTTGGGTGATTCGTATAGCTTCAATACCAGAGAGCCGATGACTAAATTTGTCTTACCTAGTTCTAAGTTAGGAGGGTTTTTAATGCGTCAACCAAATTCGCAATTTCTATCGGTTTTCTCAGGAATAGTTCTTTATTAAATCCGTCAAATCCTTCCTCTTTCCTTATTTCCTCATGATAAAATTCACTTGCAGTTAAAAAGCATATCTTAACTCGCCGATCAGTCCTTTTTATTTTTTGGTAGAACTGAAATCCATCTACGTGAGGCATTTTGATATCCAATAACACGAGATCGTATTTACCATCTCTAAAATTCTTGTATGCCAGAGTGGAGTCGTTGCATGAATCTGTATCAAAGCCATTTTGTTCTAAAGCCGTCCTCAATGTTAGTGTAACGTCAGGCTCGTCATCTATTATCAGGACTCTCACTCGCTCTTTATTTAAATTCGGACCACACGTTCTTAATTTCATGGAAGTTTGGTCACCATGTTCAGCCAAATCCTAGAGGCTTTATAATCGGGCCGCAAAAAATGGCCTTTCGAGTACGAAATTCAGCACAATTAGGGCGGGTTGTATCAAAATTATTGCATTCACTCGCTTAGAACGAGCATATAATGATGGAACTGGTACTAATATCTTGTATAGTCCAACCAAAGATAGCAATTCGATCGAGATGATCATACAGGCAACTGTCCAACTAGCCATATCCTTAGTGAAATATAACGCAGATGGGCACTCTTTTTTTGCTGCTTGCTAGAATTATAGCTGACTTATTGGTGGTTATGCATGCCTTACAATACTTGATGGTTTTGTGTTCTTGCATTCTTGATCTGATAAATATATTCTTTGAGCCTGAGCGAATTCTTGTCCAAACACGTAGAAAGGCATATCGAATCGAAAATAGCAGCATTAGAGTATTAAGATATTGAATGGCAGCTCTTCTGCGTGAACTACTGCTTTTTTCTAGTATAATGGACAAATGTATGCGGGGATAGTTAGAAACGATAAAACAACGAAATAGTACCTCGTTATAGAAATCGACGTAAACTTTAGTATTAAGTTTGGCTTCTCATAAATAGTTGGTCTGATTCTAGCAATTAATGAAATACATACGTTTATTGAAAATACAGAACGAAATGGCTCCCATTAAATACCTCAAAGAAAAATAAGAGTCGAAAAAAAACGGTCTGATAATCCCACATTAATATATCAAACAGTTATAGTGCGGAAAAGAACATCAATAATTTGAAACGGCCTCTGAAAGCACATTTTATTTTCCAATTTCGAGATTAGACTATCTCCAAGAACATCGTACCTCAGCCTTTGTAATCCAAAGGAGGATAAGCACCGCAAAGAGCATAAACAAGATTTTTGAAACAACTATCAGGCACCGCGATTCTGCATTTAAGAGAATTGCAACTGAAAACATTGCTTATTTAGTTGCGTTTTAGAAGGTACTATTTGTCAAGCATGAGAGATTTAATTCATAGTGTGTGCTTTACACAGTCTAGCAGGTATAGACAAATAGTTACAAATAATAAAACAACTAAATAGTTACTTGTGATAGGAATCGACATAACATAGGTTTCTCGTAAATACTTGGTTACAATTCTATGTCGTAGTAGAAAATATGAAATACAGAAGTAGAAGCGAAATAGTTAGATCAATTCTAGAGGCTGCGAATGTAAGCGGAGGGACGAGCAGGACCAGATTAATGTACAGATCGTACCTAGCATTTAATCAGCTGAAAGAATACTTGGGATCTTTGCAGGAAAATGGCCTGATAGATTACGAAGTAGGAAAGCGATCTTACAGAATAACACAGAAAGGCGTGCGGCTGCTGCAGTTGCAAAATAAAATGGAAGAAATTGCTCCTATTAACTATATCGACATTAAAAATAGCTGAACAACCAAAGTAACGGCAAGGTCTTAAAAGGCCCACTTTTTATTTCTGTACTACTCTCACAATTCATGGTGTATCACACCAAATGTTTCTTCTCTCCAATTGATCAAGCGGCATTATAACTATAACAATTCTGAGGGATATGTCAGAATTTGGATATATCGACAATTTCTCGTAGATTGTTAGCACTTGCTATGAAGCACTCCAAATATATCATCTTGGGCGATATCTTCTGAGAAATGAACCACAGCAAGATGACTTTAATTATTGCTTCAATCGTTGTTGCTGGAGCACTAACGGGAGTGGTATTTGCCATACTACTACAACAAGCATTAGCATTCAGACACCACCATGTATTTGTTCTTGGTACCCCTGGAATTAGTGTTGATGGTGCCAATGGTGTTAAAGGCGCTAACGGTGCTAACGGTCCTAGCACCCCCGGCGTTAATGGCAATAACGCTAATGGTATTAGTGGAAATAATGATAATGGCATGAATGCCAACGGTGCGAATGGTCTTAGCAAACCCGGTGTGAATGGCATGAATGCCAACGGTGCAAATGGTACCAGTTCGAACGGCCCTAACGGCACTAATGCCAACGGTGCCAATGGGTAACCTCTGTGGCCGCGGTGAAAATCGTACATGCCTTTTTCCATATTTTTTAGAAATAGTTGACTGAGGGGGTTTTATGAGCTTCCTTCTAGGAGTTTAGACCTGACAGGTGGATTTTAATTGAAGTAGTAGCAAAGATCTTAGACGTATATATTACCTGATCAAAGATCCTCATAGCGATTTAGAGGATGTGAAGATTTGGTTCGTATTCTTTGCTCTCGATATATGGTATTACAAGTGAAGCGATTCTGTTTGTTAATAACGCGCGTTTATTTTTTTGTTTGCTGAAAAAAAATAGCAGATAGAGAAAAAGAGAATATGATCCCTTTCTTCTTCCCTTATGATTTCCTCTTATGGGTTAGGATCAACGGTGATGTATTTGGACGTCGTTTTGGGCCTGGTTAACGCATTGTGCTAACGTACAATTATTGAGTTGGTTTATGTCTTGGCTGATTCTTATCTCGTTGCTGTTGTTGTGGTGGTGATGTCTGTAGTGTGCAAACGCCTGTTGTTGAGGTGCCGAAGCGGCAACAGTAGTAAGAACTACTGCCGTTGCAAAGATAGCTGCTATCGATAAAGTCGTGTGGTTCATTTCGTAAACTATCCATCATTATGGTTTATTAGAGATACTTCACAGGGAGCGTTAAGAATATAGCAGAAATCATCGATATAGTGGAAGACTGGAAGACTAATAATATAAATTCATCAGAAGGACCAGCCAGAATCGCAGCTGCACCTATCAAATAGAACAATACGTTTAATGGTATCTATATCTCCGATCCTGGACAAATAACGTATAGAGTTAACAATATTCTTTTAATTTCTAAACTGAACTATAGTAAATTGAGCTTGTTCAGCAGAGCTATGTCTCGGTCAGCAGTGATTCGTTTATTCACACTCCGTATAATCATCTCGCTTCGCTTGATTGCACTAAGATTATTCCTGTTGCTCCTTGGAGGATGTTAAACGTGTTAGCGGTGCCAATTTCGCTCCATATCTCTCTCTCAATTGCACTGAATGTCGCTATCTCAGGAGCGGAGATATCTAGATTCCGTCTACTGCCTGTAGTATCACCAATGTGCTAGCAGTAAATATTGTTGTTTCAAGAGCTAACCAAGGCAGTGTTGATATAAGAGCTGATTCCAATTGTACCGAAAAGCGGGAAGGGGCAACAAATCCCCGTGATGACCTTGGAAATGAGATCATATCCAGATTTATGTTATTGACCTGACATTAGAATCCTTTGAAGTGTGAAATTATGCTGCGGGCTAAATTGATTCCTCCTCCGCCCCCTCCATTGTTCTTATGATGATGGTGATTTTTATCGTTACCACCACTATTGCTGCTATGATGATTACTTGAACTTGTATGTGTGTCGCCATTGCTGCTAGTACTATGATTTGAATGGTGATCTCCACTGCTACTGCTGCTGGAAGGCGAAGAGCTGCTGATGGAAGGAAGTGATAATGGTGCAATGAGTGCACTGCTGTTCACTGAAACAGGTAGGATAGGAGGTGTATTGGTATTGTTCAACGGGGCCGAGGCGAAAGAAGAAACAGGCAAGAAAAATGGCGCAACAGTATTATTTGAGCTTAGTGAAGGGTGTTGTTGTTTTGGGAGAGTTTCATTCACGCCGGTTATGTTTATGCTATAAAATTTTGGGGTTGTAGGATTTGAATTGCAAAGTAACTTTGCGGTTATTCTATTAATGCCTTCTTTGATACTACCAGAGTATGCTGGAGCAAGTGCGTACCTCCACTTGGAAAAATCGTCCGCTCCAGCCTGTCCGATTGGTATTACCTTCTGATACGGTCTCATATTGTCTATGATTACAAAAACTTGACAACTGGAAGATGCATTATATTTCGATGTTCCTAAAAGGGTCAAGTTTTTACCGACTCCTATTTGTTGTCCTTTAATCGGATCTGTAATTTTCACGCCAATAGATTTGATTGTGGCAAGTTGTTGTTGGTCTGGGATGGCATGAACTATATTGACTTGCATAGAGGAAATCCAGATCGTTGATACGAACAGGGTGAGAATCAGGATACCGGGAAAAGCTACTATGTCAGATCTCAGGATAAAAGTTGGCATATATTTTACATGAGAGCAATTACTATAAAAAGAGTGAACAATATTCTCATTGTAAATTAATTAGAATATAGTTATATAACTTATTGCCAGTAATATTATTATTAAGATGATACGAACTTCGATCGACTAATTCTTCTATTGCAGCTCTTTTGTCCCCGTGACGTTTGGTAGTTATCTCACCGTGTTAATGATGTCGCTGAGGGCCGAAACGGAGGAGTCAATAAACATAGCCCTCCAGCTTCTTTGTCTTTGTGTCCCCAAAAAACGAAGGAACAATTTCTTTCTGAATTGTTCTTCTCTATGTTTTCAGCGACTTATTTCATCTTTGCCGCTACACAGTTAGTACCGGTAGGGCTTATGGAATACGTTATCAGTCGGCTGAGTCGTTAGGCACCTTTAATATTATTACTATTGTATAGTCGAATCGTCTCTTCGTCAACTTTTTTGCTTTTACTGTTGAAATCGATATCTGTTGCAGCCAATAAGATCGATAAGTCCTTCGATATGACTGCAAAATTTAGAAGATTCACTTTTAAGCAGATTTGGTAACGCTTTAGAAGTAATACCAAAGTCTGGGTTTGATCCGTTGATTATATATGCCAACGAAGAAGAATATTTGCCTCCTGCCGCAGTCGGTCAATCAGTATTAGAATTATATAATTATGTTGATTTCGGCCGTTAACTACATGATAATCGTGTTGAATGAATAATCATCGCTCTTTCATCTACTACACATATCGTAGTGAGTTGTCCTACCAACATCTCAATTTTCAAGGTACTGCAATTTAGTCGACTTAAAATTTAGCATTTTTATCTGGTAATGAAATCTGTTTGGTCACATCAAGAGAAAGAAGGTATTTTTGGAAAATGAATGTGAGGAAAGCGGATGTTGGGAATATGAATAATACTTGAGGGATGACGACTGCCGCCAGCTGAACTACTAGAGCCTGAACTGTGAATGGTATGAACGGTATGATGAGTTGAATTACTTCCCTTAGAGTTAATCTTGTGCGCGGCTGAAATCACATCAAATGTCATTTTTGTGGGTGATAATTGATTCTGATACCCATTTGCTGTTCCGTAAACACTAATGGTGAATGTACCGGGTTTATACTCTTTGCTTATCTTCCAACTATATGAAAAAATTCCTGACTTGTTGGTAGTCCCGTTAAAGCTAGTTACAGTAGTGTTAGAGGGATTAGTGACACTCCCATTCACTCTTGCTCCAGCTATCGTAACGTTTGAGTTTGCAGCATCAAGGACTCTTGTATTAATAGTCTGATTACCCCCACTGCTGATAGGGTTCTTTGAAAGATCGAATGAAATTGATAATAGCTTTAATTTATGATTACTATTTTGACTAGCAGATGAAGAATGTGACGAAATAGGTGCAATCAGCGGAGTATTGCGATTAGCTACTCCGGTCACGTTGACACTGTTGTGTGACGTTAAACTAGGATCACTACTACATGAGAACTTCGCAGTTATCTTATTCTGCCCTTGTTTAATAGCAACATAAGTAGGCGTAAGCATATAATTCCATGTTGAGTAAGCATTTGGTCCAATGTGACCCGTCGGAACAGCTTTTTGATAAGGTTTGACGCCATTTACAATAACTGAAACTTCGCAATCCGGCGTCATGGTTCCATTATCCGTAGCAGTGCCGGCTACCATGAGGTTACTGCCTGCCGGAATTTGTTGCCCTTTGGTAGGGGACGTAATTTTCACCGTATGTAACTTCGGGTGAACTAATGAGGCTAGTGAAGATGATGATGGTGGTAACAAGGATGTTTTCCCGGTCGTGCTATTACTGTTTGTTTTTATTTTTGGTAAGAATTGTGCGTATCCTGTCGTCGCAACTGTATTTGCGAACATACTCGAAAGAAGAAGAATAATGGTACCGATTGCAAAAAACGATAGCAAGTAAAAGCGCCGTACAAACGATATAGTGATCACAGGCAACCTAATACAAACTAGCAGTAATACAATAAAAACGATGCGAAGGCTATACTGTATTGGATAGTTTGGAGAGATTTTTGCAGTAGAATGAACAGGAAATAAATTCTCGTCACTAACTACCTTTGAAGATCGGTTTATTCTTGTGATTGAAAACATTTTATGCCGCATCTGTTCTCGGATTCATAGCAATTAATTGGGAAAAGAAAAAGAAGAATAACCGGTGTAGCAGCTGAATGACAGCATATGATTGCCCTTTAGTCTATGTCCATCAGCTTTCGATGCCTAAGATATATTATTATCTGCTATCAGAATATTTACATTAGAATAAAAATATTACCATGATTGCAACAATATCCTCTGCTCTTGCAATCGCCTCCTCTGTTGTTGGGGGAAACGGCGAATTATCCCTTACCTCTGAATATGTAATTCCAATATTCTTGGCCATGATATTTGCAGCTGCCCTTATTTCTTCGAGAACAAAAGTGCCCCACACAATCGTACTTGTGGGATTTGGAATAGTCATTTCTTTTCTTAGCTTTGCTGGAGTAGAGATAGTGAATATCCAAAACTTCAGAATCGATCCCAATCTTTTAATCGATTTCGTAATACCACCTTTAATTTTTGAAGCAATGATGAACGTGGACTACAAGCAGTTCAAAGCTGTCAGAGCATCTGCATTACTTCTAGCTACGGTAGGTGTGGTTCTTGCTACTTTAGCCGGTGGAGTTATTATGATGTATATAGCAGGTTTACCACTGCTGGTCGCTTTTGCCTTTGCAGCTTTGATTGCCCCAACAGATGCGGCAATCGTAATTGAGATATTTAAAAGGGTTAGGGTTCCGAAGATACTTTCTACGCTGATGGAGTCTGAGGCAGCCTTCAATGACTCTACTGGAGCTATTGTTTTTTCCTCCATAATTGCAATAGCTTTTGCCACTTCCGGCAACGCAATTCTTGGTTCTGCATCTCCCTCCTTCTCTTCCTCCTCCCTAAGTAACACTGCAATTACACTCTACAACGGGTCGATTAACCTATCCATTGCTAACGAAGCTATACATTTTATGGTGGTATTTTTTGGTGGGGCAGGTATTGGATTGGCAATTGCAGCGGCCACGCACAGACTGCATCCATTAATGAACGATCCTTTCTCAGAAACATCACTAACTATTGCAACCGTATTCGGTTCAGTTGTACTTGCAAACTCTTTAGGTGTATCAGGTTTAGTGGCAGTAGCAGTTGCAGGACTTTACTTTGGCAATGTGACGGTGAAAAAAGAGGCTACCATGAGCAAGAACGTGCGAGCATTTACCTTCACCTTCTGGGAAATGACTGCATTTTTTGCAAGCTCAGCGGCTTTCCTTTACTTGGGGATTAGTATGAATATTGTCGATGTAGTTGAACACTTCCCTATAATTGTTCTTTCCTTTTTTGCAGTATTAGCCGCTCGAGCAGCAGCTATCTATCCTATGCTTGCTGCAACGACTAGGTTCATAGGTGAAAAAATTCCGATGACATGGAGACATGTTATAATGCTTGGCGGAATGCGAGGGGCCATATCTTTGGCGTTGGTCGCATCACTTCCACCAAGCAGTTTCAAAAGTATCTTGCAGACTCTAACTTTTGGTGTGGTTCTCTTGTCTTTGGTTATTCAATACATAGCACTCTCAAAATATGTGAGAAATGTGTTTCATTATGATGATGCTACCATCAACAGGCAACATAACAGATCGAAATAATTAACTGCAATAGACAATTGTCATCTTACAATTTATAGATCGAAATAGTGGGCTCAAGTCAGTGCCAGAATTCGGAACAGCAATCATCGGAATAATTGTTGCAAGTAGAAACTTCGATGCGATATTTGAATTACACAATAGCGGAGGGAATCATTCTCAGGTTTTGTAGAATTCAAACAAGTCATCGATATTTATTTTTCGATTTAGATGATCTTTTTTTCTCCCTGTTTAACTTTAGTATAATTATTCC
>Ga0070711_100001160_pt1 | contig 14179 bp, 9 predicted proteins | sample LARL53metaG_FD_65452 | JGI IMG/M metagenome (GOLD analysis project Ga0070711, IMG submission 65452) | Corn, switchgrass and miscanthus rhizosphere microbial communities from Kellogg Biological Station, Michigan, USA - LAR L5-3 metaG | ecosystem: Host-associated > Plants > Roots > Rhizosphere ... | reverse complement strand
TCGATCCTCCAACCAATTTCAACGTTAGCCAATGATTCGAATTCTTGATCACATTGCGTAGAAGCACGGGGGCGGAATCCATGACGTTGAGAACAACGTCAATGTGCCCATCGTTGAACAGGTCGCCGAACGCGGCCCCCCGAGCTGAGATCACATCAGCCAACCCGCTGCTCGTGGCCGCCGGAACCTCGTCGAAACGCGATCCATTCAGATTGCGAAACAACAGCGGACGCTGAGCCCATGTGGTGCCCCAATCCTGTTTGTCAACTCCCGGATAAACGTGGCCATTGGCGACGAAGATATCCAGAAATCCGTCATTGTCATAGTCCAGGAAGCCCGTGCCCCATCCGAGGAAGGGAATCGTGACATTGCCGATTCCGGCGGCAAAGCTCACATCAGAAAAACTGGCTTCTCCTTCGTTGCGAAAGAGCGTGTTGTAGTCGTCTGAAAAGTTCGTGACGTAGAAATCAATTTTGCCGTCGCGGTTGTAGTCACCGACACCGATTCCCATGGAAGCTTGTTCGCGCCCCTCGTCGTTTAGCGCAAACCCAGAAAGATAACTGATGTCTTCGAAAGTGCCATCGTGCTTGTTCCGGTAGAGATAACGCGGTACGGAATCATTAGCTACCAGCAAATCAACCCAACCGTCATTATCAACATCCACAAACACAGACGACAGTCCGTAATATCCGCGGGGGTCGGAAACGCCGGCCTTCACGCTGACGTCGGTAAACGTGCCGTTCCCATTGTTGTGGAATAAATGATCGCTCTCGCCCGGCAACCCGCGTGGACCGCACATCACTTCAATTCCCCGAAACTGGCAATAGCCTAGAGGAATACCGCCTTTGCCGGGGATCGGGGGATTGTCCGGACCGAACTTGACGTAACCGGGTACGAACAAGTCGAGTAACCCATCATGGTCATAGTCACCCCATGTCGGCCCTGTAGACCATGCGCCCAGACTGACCCCGGCTTTATCGGCGACGTCGGTAAAAGTTCCATCGTGATTGTTGTGGTAGAGGCGGTTTTTGCCGAAATTAGAAACGTAAATATCGGGCCAGCCGTCGTTGTCGTAGTCCCCAACCGCGACGCCAAAACCCCATCGTTCATTCGCGATGCCGGCTTTGTCGGTCACGTCGGTAAACGTGCCATCGTGATTGTTGTGCAGCAGCATGGCGCGCGGAGGCGTTTCCTTTCCCTTCAATGCTGGAAACGTCGAGCCGTTCAGTAGATAAATGTCGAGCCAGCCGTCGTTATCGTAGTCGAGCAGAGCGACGCCAGAACCGGGTGTCTCGAGGATCGTGCTTTTCTCGGGAGTTCCCGACTTGTACCGAAATTTGTCCAGGCCAGCCGCATGCGTGATGTCAGCGAAGATCACGGGCGCTCCATCGACAAAACCGCCGGCCGTGATGGGGCGCGACAGGGCATCCTTGACTGGCGCGTGCGCGACGCCTGTGCTCATGCCACTCTGCTGTGCTTGTGGTTGAGTTCCCTGGAGCGGGCTCTGCGTCCATCCCACTTTTGGAGACAGCAGACAACAGACCGTTAAAAGTGTGGCGAACAAGTTATACGGCAACAGACGGCAGGCAAATTGGCGGGGAATCAAGGGCGGCATTCGGCTCCGACGGGCCGTCTATCGCAGAATTCTCTCACACTGGGCTCATTTGGTCCAAGTGCGGTAAGTTCGAAAAACGATTCGCTTGCGATCCCAAGAACTTGTTACGAGTTCCTGACTTCGCGGTCGGAGGCCGCCATTTTTCGCGGTGTGACGTTTTGGTTCAGCCGGAAGAAGTTATTTGGGTCATAGTGCGACTTTACCTCGACCATTCGGTCCCATCTCTCGTGATAGGCCTCTGGCACGCGATCTTGTTCATCGCCGCTCATGAAATTTACATAAACACCTGGCTTCATGGCAGGGCGCAGGTTGTTGAAGAGACCGCGGATCCAGGAAATGTTGCCCGCGTCGGCGGACGGATCCGACCAGTTCGCCAGCAAATTCATGATAAAAGGAGCACTGCGGTCGCCGAAGGCGGTCTCGTGCGCAGCTATCCGTGCCGCTGCACCACCGAGATAGGCAAGTTCAATCTGGGTCTCCGATGAGGGAATCGTGGCGGCGGCCTCGATCATGCGATCAATCGTGCCGTCGTTTAAGTCAGTGAAGTAACCAGACTTTGTGTAATAGCGCCGGCCATGCGGGAAATCGGAATCCGCCATCGTTTGTAGATCCAGGAACGAGACAATCTTGCTGCTCACCGAGTCTGGCGTGCACATGGAAAGGGCGCGCTCCAGGTATGGACGTCCGGCTTCAGGGTCACCGGTCCAAACCAAAGAACTGCCAGCGGCCGGTCGTCCCCGCAGGTCGATGGGCACTTTCTCTTTGTGGGGAGCAAGGCGTAGGTCAATGTTCCACTTCAAGTCGAAAGGTGCTTCGGCCATGAAGCCTTTCCAGTACTCAAGGAGCCGGCGAATGTCTGCTTCGCGAGTTAGACCTTCAGCGAGCACTACAGAAGCCAGGGGATGGAGTTTCACTTCAAATTCCGTTACCACTCCAAAATTGCCGCCGCCTCCACGCAAGGCCCAAAACAAATCAGCATTCTCCTTTGAGTTGGTGCGGACGATGGAGCCATCAGCCGCGATGAGACTGAAACCCTCGACGTTATCGCATGACAATCCGAATCGCCGCGTCAGCCATCCAGTACCACCGCCTAGGATGAGTCCGGAAGCGCCGGTATGAGAGACGACGCCGCCGGGAAAGACGAGTCCGGCCTTTTGGGTTGCAGTATCGATCGATCCCAATAGACAACCGCCGGCGACCCTTGCCCGGCGGGCGTCGGCGTCGACAGTGACCTGGCGCATTCGTGATAGGTCGATCACGAGGCCGCCGTCGCAGCTGCTGAAACCTGCAAGGCTGTGGCCACCGCAACGCACGGCGGTCAGGACCCCGATTTCAAAGCCGGATCGGACAGCGACTTGTACATCGTTCACATCGGCGCAGCGTGCAATCAGCCCGGGAGTGCGAGCTACCATGCCATTCCAAATTACACGCGCATCTTCATATTCGCGGTCGCCGGGGCGCAGTAAGTCACCTTTGAATCGTCGGCGGAGCGAAGCGTAGACCTCTTCGATGGCTTCGGACATCTCGCACTCTCCTCAAAGAGTCTGGTGGCGCCGTGCTCGAAGATACAAAATCGAAATCAATACTAAGAAAACTGAAAACGCGGGAACCGACCATTGCAGTCCGTCCACAAAGAATGTCGTACACGCGATGGCAAGTATCAACAGAATGCCGACTGCGGTGAATAACGGATGGGCCCACAGGCGCATGGGTAAACTCGACAAGCGCTCGCGACTGATGGCTTGCCGAAACCGGAGATGCGTGCTGAGAATGACCAGCCATACGAAAAGCATTCCAGCAACTGCCGTCCCGTAGAGCGTGAGGAATGCGTTCTTCGGGGCAATGATCGCAAGCAGGATGGCCGCTATAATCCCCGCGGTTGAAGCCACGAGCGCGCGATGCGGTACGCCATTGCCGCTCACTTTACCCATCCATTCTGGGGCATAGCCGCCGCGGCCCAGAGAGTAGAGCATGCGAGTGGAAAGATAAAGATTCGTATTAACGCTCGAGAGCGCTGCCGTGAGCACAACAAAATTCATGATCGCAGCGGCGAAGGGAATGTGCGCTGCAGCGAACGCGGTCACAAAAGGACTGCCGGAGAGCGTGGACGAACTGCTGGTCTGGTTCCATGGAACCATCGTCACCATAATCGCAATCGCCAACACGTAGAACAGAATGAGCCGCCAAACAATGTTTCGCATGGCGTGAGGGATTGTCTTCTCCGGATGCTCGGCTTCTCCCGCGGTGACCGCGATGATTTCCACTCCCATGTAACTAGTGACCGTGATGGTGAGCGAGAGCCAGACTCCCTTCCAACCGGCGGGGAAGAATCCGCCGTGCTGGGTTAAATTGGATAAGCCAAGCGCAGTGCGGGAACCGATCCCAACGATCAAGGACAGTCCCACAATGATGAATGCAATGATGGCAGCGACTTTGATCATCGCGAACCAATATTCAAACTCGCCCAGCCGGTTGACCTGCATGGAATTAAGGGCCACCAGTGCGGCCGAGACCAACACTACCCAAATCCACTGCGGTACATTCGGCAACCAAAAAGAAATGTAGATAGCAGCGGCAGTGACTTCAGCGCCGATGGCGATGATCTGCGCGACTCCGTAGGTGGCCCGAACGGAAAAGCCTGCCCAAGGGTTAAGGTACTTCTCCGCATACACACCGAAGGCCCCGGCGACGGGATGGACCACGGCCATTTCAGCAAGCGCGTACGACATGATCAGGGCAATGCCTGCTCCGAGCAGATAAGACAGAATCACGGCAGGTCCAGCGAGGCGGATCGTAACGCTGCTCCCGAGGAACAAGCCGACACCGATAGCGCCGCCGATCGCCATCATGGTGAGTTGCCTTTGGCCCAGGCGGCGATGAAGCCCTTCCACTTCCGGCTTCGCGTCGGCGGGCGCGGCGCTGACCGCTGGCTGATTAGTCATGGCTGCCAACGCTGGCAGGGTCAAAAACCATGAGGCTGAGATTCTTCTTGAGGACTTCCACTACTGCCTTCACGTCTTCCGCCGTATTGTAGACGTGAAAAGCTATGCGCAGGCCGTCGTGGCGGTTCGACGCGACGATTCCATTTTCGGCGAGCTTCTGGACCAATAGAGTTGCATCTTTGCATTGCAACACGACCAGCGGACCTGCGCTATCGGCGGGGGTTTTGGAGCGGATGCCCAAGTCGAGGGCATAACTCAACAGCATCTGCGTAAGCTTTTTGATGTGCGCTGCGACATCCTCCATGCCGAGTTCTCGCAGCAGTTCAAATCCTGGAACGGCCCCATAGACGTTGGGGATAGCCGGTGTGCCTGATTCGAATCTGCGAGCGGTAGGAGATAGATCGATTGTCTGCGGGTCGTATGCGAACGGATTAGCCTGCGCAAACCATCCGGTCAGCGTGGGAACGAGCGATGAGATGAGTTCTTTTCGAACATACATGAAAGCGAGACCGGGAGGACCGAGCAGGTACTTGAGAGTCCCGGTTACGTAAAAATCGAGAGCCATGGCCTTCACGTCAACCGGACGAGTTCCGCAATCCTGATAGTCGTCGAGCATAACGAGAGCGCCGGAACTGTGGGCAATTTTCGTTACGTCCTTAACCTGCGACCGAAAACCATTTTTGAAGCAGACATGAGTGAGCGGCACGATGAGCGTATGGCGATCTACCATCTTTTCGTAGTTGATCGCTGGAATGCTGTCGCCGTCCGCCGGCACAAATTGCACATCGGCGCCTCGACCGCGTTGCGCGAGCCAGACATGCCCCATGGTCGGAAATTCGAACTCGCCCAGCACGACGTTCTTCCGTTCTCGAAAATCGAGCGCGCTCGCGATGCTGTTGACGGCCGCCGAGACGCTGGTCACGATAGCAACTTCATCTGGGCTGGCGTTGATGAAGTCTGCAAATGCGGTGCGCGCCTCCTCGTAGCGATTTACCCACAACTCCCACGGAGAGCCTTGTTCATGCCAACTGGCGATGAAATCTTCGACGCCGGCCTGCACTGCATCGGATAGCGCACCCTGAGAGCAACTGTTGAGATAGATCTTGCGCTGGAAGATGCTGAAGCGCGAACGAACGCCCAGGATCTGGTTGTCGGTCAGCATGAGGCTTTCGTCTCGGCTAGCGCGATTCCAAAGCTGTGCACTTCTTCAAGCGTGTTGTAGTGGACGAGTGACGCCCGGACGGCGCCACTCTCTGTGGTGAGTCCCAATCGTTTCATCAATCGCGGCGCATACATGTGGCCATCGCGCACACCGATATTTCTCTTTGCGAGTTCCTCGGTGACTCTTGCCGGAGATACATTCGGCAAATTGAAACTGAGCGTAGGCACTCGTTCGCGGAGTCGCGTGCTGTCTGACACGCCGTAGACAATCGCGCCACACTCGTCGAGCACGCGAAGCATTTCGACTGACAGAGATTCTTCGTAGTTCCGGATCGCCTCGAACGCGCGTTGGAGTGCCGCGCGCCTCGATGTGTCAACTCCACCGTCGCCGCCCAAGCTTCGTCCTAAGAACTCCAGGTAGCGAATAGCGGCATCCATCCCGGCGACATTTTCATAAATAAAAGTTCCGGCTTCAATTTTCCCAGGCGGCTCGTCGGGGATGAAATCTTCCCGGAACGTGGGAAGTTTATCGAGAAGTTCGCGGCGTCCCCAAAGAAATCCCATGTGTGGCGAAAAGATCTTGTAACCCGAACACACCAGGTAATCGCAATCAAAAGCTTGCACATCGATGAGCCCGTGAGGGCCGTAGTGCACGGAATCGAGAAAAATTTCTGCCCCGGCGGCGTGCGCCACCTTCGCTGCGGCAGCGACATCCACGATTGAGCCGATCGCATTCGAAGTGAGAGTGCATGCCACGAGGCGCGTCGTCGCGCCGACCAATGGGACAAGGTCGGCAACGTGCAGATTGCCATCGTCCCGCATCTTCCACCAACGAATGTGAGCCCCGTTGCGTTCGAGCGCCATCCAAGTCGCGACGTTCGCCTCGTGGTCCATGTCGGTGACGACAATCTCGTTGCGCTTGTCGAGCGTTTGTCCGATAGCCAGACTCACCAGGCGAATGAACGACGTGGCGTTCATGCCGAAAGCGATTTCGCTTTGATCGCGCGCACTTACCAAATCAGCGACACTCTGTCGAGCGCGTGAAATCGTGGCATCCACTTCGACACTTTTCGCGTAGCGTCCGCCGCGCTGCACATTGCACTCGAGAAGATGATGATTCACGGCGTCGAGCACAATCTGCGGAATCTGTGCACCCGCCGCGTTGTCAAAAAAGATGAAACCTGGAGTTCGAGTCAGGGCAGGGAAACTGGCGCGAACAGTTTCGATCGAAAAGTGGGTATTTGATCCCGGTGGGACTTCGGGGTTGAGAACACCTTGGGACCTGGTCTGCAATCCTTGCTCCTGATTACACCGTGAAAACTGGCAGGGGAACGAGTAGGGTCAAGCTATACCGCACTGCAAACGCCCGTCAAGTGGGCATTTGCGCCCTGCCACGCAGGTGTGTTCGCTTCTCGTCTAGAGCGAAGGTTATAATCTCACGCGGCCATCGTGGAGCTTCGGATGGCTCGGTTCCGCGTTGCTCGATCCCGAAAGAAACTGATGCCCGTTTCTCTAACCAGTTCCCGGCTTATCTTCGATGCTTTGAAAGAGTGCGACATCCGCCTGGTTTCAGCCCTGCCGGAAACCTGGTTGGTCCACTTGATCCGAATGGCAGACGAGGATCCGGAGATGATCCTGGTGCGACTGGCAAAGGAGGAGGAAGGGGTCGGCGTCTCAGCCGGAGCGCACTTTGCCGGGGTCAAATCGGCGATGCTCATGCAGAATCACGGATTCCTCGCATCCATCAATGGCATCGTCTCGTTCGCACATCTTTACAAGATTCCGTTGTTGATGCTGATCAGCTACCGCGGTTCGCTGGGAGAGCGCGATCCTTGGCAAACGCAAGGCGGCAATGTCACCGAGTCGGTCTTGCGTGCGTTGCGCATCCCTTATTGTTTCCTTGACGCATCCGAGACAGTCAAGAAGCGCGTTCGGCAGGCGCAGACCCTCGCCGAAAGCAGCTTGCAGCCGGTCGCACTTTTGTTGACGCGTGACCTGATGTGGGAGGAGTGATGCTGCGCATTGATTGCCTACGATCGGTTTATCCGGATCTCGACAACTGCCTGGTCGTCACGATCATGGGCGCCGTTGCGGCTGAGTTGCACTCGCTGGGGCATCGTCCGAATTTCTTCTACCTGCAACACGCCATGGGCCTGGCTTCTTCCACGGGGTTGGGCCTGGCTTTATGCCTCCCCGAGCAAAAAGTGATCGTATTCGATGGCGACGGTTCTCTATTGATGAACCTCGGCGGTCTCAGCACGATGGCGCGCTACCGTCCCAAGAATCTCGTGCATGTAGTTTTCGACAACGAAAGCCTTCTCTCGGTCGGGGGTTTTCCGACGGCAACCAGCACGGGTACGGACCTAGAAGGGATCGCGCGTGCTTCCGGAATTCCCCGCGTCGCGACCGTACGCAGCATTGAGACCTTCAAAGATGCAGTAAGGGACGCAGTGCACGGAAGTGAATTGTCAACCATCATTGCCAAGGTTGAAGCCAAGGGGCCCAGTGGTTATGTCACCGATCTCTCGCTGTTGGAGAATCGGTTTCAATTCCGCCGGCACATTCAATCGCTCAAGCGCAGCTAGAACGATCGGGCGGATCCGCTCGGATACGCTAAGTTAGGAAATCCAAAATCTGTGAGGTTGGAAAAATGTCTCACGTGTTGACCGAACTGCTCCAGGAATTGGCTGCGGGCCGTTTGCGGGTCGTTGATCTCACACAGACTCTAAGTCCGCAAACGCCACTTTTGCCACTGCCGGCGCAGTGGAACAACACGCCTGCGTTCAAGATATGGGAGTTGTCGCGGTATGATGAGCGCGGTCCAGCGTGGTACTGGAATGCATTCGAGACCGGCGAGCACACGGGCACACATTTCGACGCACCAGTCCACTGGGTTTCTGGAAAAGACCTTCCCGATAATACGGTTGACAGCATCCCGCCGAAGAAATTTGTCGGTCCTGCCTGCGTAATCGACGTCAGTATTGAAGTCGGGCGAAACCCGGATCATCTGCTTACGCTGGAGGGCGTTCGCGGATGGGAAGAACGGCACGGACGTATTCCGGCGGGCGCGTGGGTTCTGCTGCGGACGGACTGGTCGAAGCGAACTGATCCCAAGGACTACATCAACCTGAAAGAGAACGGACCTCACACGCCCGGATTGGCCAAGGAAACTTCCACGTTCCTCGCCAAGGACCGTGACGTGCTCGGTCTCGGCGTAGAAACGGTGGGGACCGATGCTGGACAAGCCGCTACTTTTGATCCACCGTTTCCGAACCACTATCTGATGCACGGCAGCGGCAAGTTTGGGTTGGCTGGACTGTCGAATTTGGATCAGCTTCCGCCTACGGGCGCCATCGTCGTTGCCGCACCACTCAAAATTGCCGGCGGATCCGGCAGCCCACTGCGGGTTATCGCCATCACACCCTGAGCAGTCCGCGAGCACACGGGTTATCCGTCGGCTCCCGATCTGTTGGAGCCGAAAGCGCCGCCTGAGTACAGACTACGCAGCCTCCGCCTGGCCTGAATTTGTTTGGCGCTCCAGCAGCAAACGCGCCGATCTCAATGCGTCGATACCATCTGCACTGTGCGCAGAGTACGCGATGTAACCGTCGGGGCGAACCAGAGTCACTCCATCGCTTTGCGCGAATCGCAAATCGACGGTGTCGCCAAAGGAGTTTGCGAGTTGCTCCGCAGCTTCCTTTGTGGATGTCTTCGATTCCTTTCCTAATTCGAGCAGGAAGCGGCTCCGAATGCCGTTGCCGCCGCGAATGGAATCGTCGAAATAACGCTTTCCAGGTCCCTCAACGATCGGACTTCCCCGATAGGCAACGCCGAGTTCAGAGAGCCTGTGCACAAATGCGTGTTGAAAAGGGGCCAAGCGCGAGACCATGGGTATAACGACGTCGCGCAGAGCTTGAGCAAATTTATTCGGAGTTCCCAGTGCCTTCGTAAGGAAATCGGTGGTTTCGATAACACCCTTGATGATCGGAATCCGTTCGGCGCCGTAGGAGTCTAGCAACGACTCATTGCCCCGGCCGCGCAGGAAGAGGTCAATTTTCCAGACAAGGTTCCAGACATCCTGCAATCCGGTATTCATCCCCTGTCCACCGAATGGACTGTGAATGTGAGCAGCATCGCCAGCGATGAACATTCGGCCTACCCGCATTTCCGCTACGTGCCGGTGGTGGATGCGAAAATAAGTGCTCCAGTGCAGTGCGTTTGCCTCGATCCCACTCGGTGCGCGTTCAGCCAATATCTTCTGAACGAGGTCAAGAGAGGGTGCGTCGCTTTCCTCGTTGGCGACTGTGGCTATGATGCGACGGCGAGTGGAACTCATGGGGAAGATTGCAACCGGGCCAGATTCGCTAGGGCACAGCTGAAGTTCGTCACCGGGAAGGGCTTCGTTTGTTTCGACATCCGCGAGCACGAACACGTCGTTGTACGCGGCTCCCTCAAATGCCAGGTTTAACGTATGCCGGACGGCGCTATGTGCGCCATCGCAACCGACGACGAACGCCGCGGTAACGTTCTGCCGCTGACCATTCTGGTTCAGCGTGCCCCTGACATGGCCGTCGCCCTGGATTGCGGAAACGAACGACGTTTCATACTCGATGGTCCCGCCTTTACGTTGCAGTTGCTCCACGAGCAGTTTCTCGGTCACATCCTGGGGAACCATGGCGACAAATGAATACGGACTGTCGCCGGGAGCAAATTTCATCCGCGCCAGCGTGCGTTCATGGCTCGCGACCGCGACTGATGTGACGCGGTTTGCTTTTTCGAGAAATGGTTCAACAACACCTGCCATATCAAAGATCTCGAGGGTGCGAGGAAAGATTGCAAGCGCTTTAGAGTGTTCTGATTGTGACGAGCGCTCCTCGATCAGTCGCCATCTCAGGTTCCGTCGAGCGCATTCATTCGCGAGGAATAGACCAACTGGTCCAGCGCCCACGATTAAGACGTCAGTATCAGTCATGTTATTCGGCATAATTTCCTCCTCTCGACACAACCCATTTCGGGCCACTACGTAATCGTAATTTGACGGCTCTGCACATTTGTTTGGATCGAATTTCTTGCCGCTCCGATTCACAAACCTGGTTCCTTTACAACGCTGTGCCCAGACTAGCGGCTCAGGTGATTACTCTAGGCAAGAAGTTTTTGTCGGTAATCATATTTGTCTTCTGGTACCCTGCTAGACCATGCGAGTCCCTCAAAGCTGGCTGTTAATTGCCTTCTTGGTTGGTTCGGCTTTCGCCCAAAACTCCAAGCCCGTCGCCGACCGACTTGCCGCGCAGAACGCTCTTTTCGAAGAGCAGTACGAGAACGATCTGCGAAATTTTCCGGAGCGCGCTACTGCTTTCGGGGATTACCGCTACAACGACAAACTGGCGGACTATTCGCTCGATGGGATTGCGCAGCGCGAAAAAAGCAATGAGGCATCTCTGAAGCGGATTGAGGCCATTGCGACTACAGGCTTCTCCGATCAGGATCAGCTTTCGCACGATCTGATGGTGCGTGTGCTGCAGCAGCGCATCGCGGACTATAACCTCAAAGAGTTTGAGATGCCGATCAACCAGCAGAACGGCATTCATACGAGCCTGGCCGACCTGCCGCTGTCGGTCCCGTTCGACACTGTGAAGCAGTACGAGGACTACGTTGCGCGTCTCCACCAAATTCCACGCGTGCTGAATCAGACCACTGAGGTGCTTCGTGCGGGGATGAAAGACAAACTGATGCCTGTGCGCTTTCTACTGGAGAAGCTTCCGGTGCAGTGCCAGGGCATCATCGACTCGGACCCCTTTCTGCTGCCGACTAAGAAATTTCCGGCAAGCATTTCGCAGGACGACCAGAAACGGCTGACCCAGCAAATCACCGACACGATCAACACCGATGTGATTCCCGCCTACAAGACGTTCGCCGCATTTTTGCGTACCGAATACGCTCCCCAAGGCCGGACCACGCTTGCGATTACCTCGTTACCCGACGGCGAGAAGCGGTACCAGAACGATATCTATGCCCGGACCACAACTCGCATGACTGCAGACGAGATCCACCAACTCGGGCTGCGCGAAATCGAGCGCATCGAAGCCGAAATGATTGTGATTGCCAAGAAGGAAGGCTTTGCCGACCTCGCTGCTTTCCGAGCATCACTCAAAATCAATCCCAAATATATTCCGACCTCTGCGGACCAAATTCTCGACGACTTCCGGCACTACATCGCGCAGATGGAGCCGAAGCTTCCAGAATTGTTCACGCTGCTTCCCAAGTCTCCAGTGACGGTCGAGGCCATACCTGGATTTCAGGCTGCGGCGGCTACGCACTATGTAACCGGGACGCCCGATGGCAAGCGCCCCGGCCGCGTTGTGGTCGCCACTTCAAATTTCGCGGAGCGCTCGCTGGTTGACGATGAGGCGGTCGCTTACCACGAAGGTGTTCCCGGGCATCACATGCAGTTGTCGGTGCAGCAGAAGTTGACCGGGCTGCCCAAGTTCCGGCTTCACGGGCTGGGATTCAATGCGTATAGCGAGGGCTGGGCCCTGTACGCGGAGCAACTCGGAAAGGAAGTTGGGTTCTACCAGGATCCAGTCTCGGATTACGGGCGGTTGTCATCAGAATTATTCCGCGCCGTACGACTTGTAGTGGACACGGGAATCCACTCTAAAGGATGGACGCGCGATCAAGTAGTAGAGTTCTTCCGCAAGACCGGTGCAGTGGACGAACCGACGCTTCAATCGGAGACGGACCGCTACATTTCATGGCCGGCGCAGGCTCTGAGCTACAAACTCGGGCAGCTCAAGTTCCGTGAACTTCGCATTCGAGCACAAAAAGAATTGGGCGCCAAGTTCGACATTAAGACTTTTCACGACGAGATGCTCGACGGCGGAACACTTCCGCTCGATCTACTCGATGCCCGCACGAATAAATGGATCGCGGAACAAAAGGCAAAGTGAAAAAACGGCGCTTGGCAGTCGGAGTGCCATTCGATTACCCTAGCGCCCTATGGCACTTTCCAAGATTCGATCCCTCCTCGCAGCTAGTGTGATCTTATTCGCTGCAACGGCCCTATTGGCGCAGTCTTCGTTCACTGTGGAGCAGGTTCTAGGGTCACCCTTTCCTAGCGAGCTAGTTGCTGCTGCTCATGGCAGTCGCGTTGCGTGGGTCTTCGATGCGAAGGGAGTCCGCAACGTATGGGTCGCTGACGGGCCTGACTTTGCTCGCACGGCGCGCCCAGTGACCCATTATCGCGCGGACGACGGCCAACCCATCGCCAGCCTGCGACTCACGCCCGATGGCAAGACAGTGCTTTACGCGCTTGGCACCGAGTTGAACGACTCTCAGGAGAGCGCGAACCCGGAGAGTTGGACAAAAGGAGTCAAGCAGCAGGTCTTTGCGCTGGATGTAGATGCCAAAGAAACACAGCCCCGATTGTTGGGTGACATGGGCTGCCCGGATGAAGGTTGCGAGGATATTCAGATTTCGCCCGATGGGAAGTCGACGGTGTGGTCAGCGAAGAAGAAATTATGGATCGCCACGGTTGATGGGAAACAGCAGGCGAAAGAATTGGCTTCAGTACGCGGTGCGGCTGCTGAGCCGAAATGGTCGCCGGATGGTAAGCACATTGCCTTTGTCAGCCAGCGCGACGGTCATAGCCTGATCGCCGTTTATGACTTTGGCGGTGACTCCATCCGCTACATTGCTCCGAGTGTGGACAAGGATTCTATGCCGCGCTGGTCTCCGGACGGTAAGTCGATTATCTTCGTGCGTACCCCGGGAGACGAGTCAAAGCTGCCATTGATTCCGGTGCGTCCAGAGCCGTGGTCGCTCTGGATTGCCGACGCGGCAACGGGAACGGGTCGCATCCTGTGGCGAAGCGGTGAGAGATTAGAAGGCTCGCTGCCCCGCCTCAGCGAAGATAGCTCCCTCAACTTTGCCGCGGGCGGGCGCATTGTATTTTCGTCGGAGCAGGATGGCCGCAATCATTTGTATTCCCTTGCCGTAGCCGATGGCGCGCGCACTTTGCTCACGCCGGGCGACTTTGATGTGGAAGACGTCACGCTCAGCGCCGACAAGTCGTCGGTGTTCTATTCCTCGAACCAATCCACGTCACACCCGGAGGACGTCGACCGGCGGCACTTGTGGCGCGTTTCCGTGTCCGGCGGAACGCCACAGCAGGCGCTGACTAGCGGCGAGACGATCGAGTGGTCACCCGTCGAAACCGGGGACGGCAAGAGCATTCTCTGCCTTGGTTCCACAGCGACGTTGTCCGCCATGCCTTATCTGGTGACTGCGAAGGGCCGCGAGATGATTGCCAAAGAAGCTATGCCGAGTGACTTTCCCGCGGCGTCGCTAGTGACACCGAAGCAAGTGATTTTCCGCAGTGACGATGGAGTCACGCTGCACGGTCAGCTGTTCCTGCCGCGCAACGCGAATGGAAAGGTTCCGGGATTGGTCTTCATGCATGGCG
>Ga0070711_100001159_pt1 | contig 14188 bp, 14 predicted proteins | sample LARL53metaG_FD_65452 | JGI IMG/M metagenome (GOLD analysis project Ga0070711, IMG submission 65452) | Corn, switchgrass and miscanthus rhizosphere microbial communities from Kellogg Biological Station, Michigan, USA - LAR L5-3 metaG | ecosystem: Host-associated > Plants > Roots > Rhizosphere ... | reverse complement strand
CCGGGCACCGCCCCCCAACCCAACCCCACTGCCGTCAATCTTGCCAATCCGACCCAACCAACACGAAGGTTCTCCGCCACCACCTTGGCCCTGGCCTGCGCCGCGACCGCGATCTTGATCCTCTCCCTGGGCTCGGCCTACATCCTCGCCGCCCGACGCGCCTCCAAACGACATCCCACCATCGCCATCGTTCGCTTCGACAACGAAACTCTCGATCCCCGCCTCGCGGCATTCTCCGACGCCCTGACCGACGGCCTGGTCGAGCAACTCACCACGCGTAGTCTCGGCCGGTACGAAGTCATCGGAAACGCCCAGGTCCTTCGTCTCCCGCGAGATCAGCGGGACCTGGCCGCAATCGCCTCATCGCTTCACGCCAAGTACGTCGTCCTTGGCCAGATTCAGTCCGCAGGTGCCCAGACACGCATTCTCGCCCACCTCATCCGCCTCCCCGAACAAACGCACCTATGGGTTGACCGCATCGACCGCTCGGTCGCCGATCCTCTCGCCGTCGAATCCGAAGTAACCCAGAAAATCGCAGCCGATTTCTCCCAGCGTGTGGTCGCAGACTCTACTGGCGCTCCCTTACCAGAATTTCCAAACCACTGATCCGTCGCCAGTTATCGCCTCACATTTTTCTGGCGCTCTCGCCGCATCATTCAGCTTGCCTCGCCCGCGCTCCTCGAACATCCTGGCCAAGCGCTCCTAGGTCTTCGCAACCAAACCCGATCATCCCGCGCTCTCCGAGAGCTGCCATGAAAAACACCGCGACACAAACAGCAAACACATGGTCCCGCAGAAGTCTGTTGGAATTATTCTCGGTCGCACTACCGATGAGCGCTGTCGCAACCACATCTGCGTACCCCGCTGGCATTCCCGACCCCAATCTAGTCACCGACCAATTTCCCACCCAGCCGCCCGAACTGGTCCGCGAAATGGTCACCATCTCCCATTTCGATCTCAAACGCGTTCAGGAACTTGTCGAGTTGCGACCTTCGCTGGCAAAAGCCTCCTGGGATTGGGGTTTTGGCGACTGGGAAGAAGCTCTCGGCGCCGCATCGCACATGGGCAACCGCCCCATCGCCGAATATCTGATTTCGAAAGGCGCCCGGCCTTCCTTGTTTTCCGCGGCCATGCTCGGCCAACTCGACGTCGTGAAATCTTTCATCGCCGCGCAACCCGGCGTGCAGCGCATTCGCGGTCCGCACAGCATCAGCCTTCTAGCGCACGCCCGCGCCGGCGGCGCGCAAGCCCGAAGCGCCTTCGAATATCTGCGATCGCTCGGCGACGCCGACGCCCCTCCGCCGGTCCTGCTCTCCGAATCCGATCAATCTGCCGTGAAGGGAACGTACATATTCGGACGCGCCGCAAATCAGCGCATCGACGTCACCATCGACAACGGTCAAGCCTTGTGGACCCGCGCTGGAATGACAGGCCGCCCGCTGTTCCACCTCGGCGACCGCACCTTCCACCCGCTCGGCGCCCCCGACGTGCGCATTCGTTTCGTCGAATCCCAATCTCCAGCCGCAATTCCCGCGCAAAATCCAACCGTCACAATGAACATCACCGATTCCGCCATGGTCCTGACCGCAACTCGCGCCGGTACGTAGCGCAGACACTCCTGTCTGTGGGTCCGAAGTCCCAACCTGCAGCGATAACGACGCCTGTCTAGTGCTCCTTGTAAACTCTCGGCCCCAACATCTCGCTCAAATAATCATGCGTCTCCGGAATCCGTTCCAGATGCGGATACCGCACGCCCCCGCCATATCGAATCTCATACGTCTCAACCGAATTAAAATTCCGAACCTGCAACGCGATCTTTCCGTTCCAAGGATGCGCAATCGATTCATTGAGCACATCCGGCGAGTAGACTCGCCCATCCACCGCAAGAATCACCATGTTCGGCCCGATCCCCGCCTCCCACGCTGGCGTCCCCTGCAGCACATCAAAAATCGTTCCGTCCTTCTTCACCGAAAGCCCAATGGAATACACGCCGTTATAGCTAAAAGGAAAAATGTCGGAATAAAAAGGTTCGTTGTTTGGCGTTGCCGAATAGACGAGCCGCCACCCCGCAGCCTCCAGACCATCGGTCGGTGGTTTGCTGTTCACCTTGTAAATGTGCGTCTCGAAATAGGTGTGCCAGTCGTACGCGCAGATCGCCGACAGCGCTTTCTCGACATCCTCTCGCGTATACGGAACCACAATCGGCTCGGTATCCCGCTGACCGAAAAACTCCCGCAAGAAATCATCGAGCGAATTCCTGTCCCGCGTTTTTTCCCGGATGATCGCATCCACCCCCAGCCAGATCAGCGCGCCTTCATCGTAATAGTCCTGTCCGCGCCGCAGGGAAGACCACGCGACGTCGGGCGCTCGCAGAACCCAGTCTTCGCTCGCCGTGTCAACCAGTGGAGTGGTGGCGCGACCCGACTCCATCGTAAAGTCAGCGCCCAACCGCCCGAGGTAGTCCCGCATGAAATCCGCGTCGTTAAAACCCGCGCGCGTTGCGAGCAGCATCCCGAGATATTCATTCAACCCTTCGTACACCCACAGCAGGGACGTACGCTCCGGCCCTTGGTAGTTCGGCTTGGAATACAACTCCGCGGGGCGCCGGTACTTGCCGTCCCACGAGTGCGACAATTCATGCGCCAGCAGCACCCACCCAAACTTCTCCAGCTGATCTTTCTTCGACAGCCCCGCATCCCCAATGCCGGTGTAAGGCGAATCTTCATGCTCCAGTCCGTCAAAAGGCCGCGAATCGCTTTGCGTCACCAAAAGATGCAGTTTTTGCCAGTGTCGAAAGCCAAACATCGCCCGGTCCTGATCCACCAGCTTGCTAAATAAATCCACCGCATGTGCGTCATCCGCTTTATCGACAGCGCCTTGGCTGTCGCCCGCAATATCCAATTCCGCAGGCCAACTCGACGTGAGTGGCAAAACCCGAAAGAACTCCCCGCCCAGCAGCGGCGAATCGATCAAGCGCTCCAGAGAAACCGCCGCAAACTTCACGCGACCGCCGTCCTGGCTGGTAACCCGCAACGAACTCCCCTGCTTCCACTTCGGCGGCAGAACAATCGACGGCTCAATCATCAACTCCCGCTTGTCGATCCCCAGCGGATAGAGCACCACCGTATTCCAGGCCACCAAGACCTGGTGATCCGAAGCCACGTTATCGAGCAACGTATCAAAATCCACAAAAATCCGATCCGTTCCCGCTGGCACCTCGACATGAATCGCATAAATGTCATCCGGATCCCGCACCCAAGCCAAATTCCCACTCTCAGTCCGTATCCGCAGCGCCGCCATATTCTGTATCGGCCCAGTAGGCCCATGCTCCCCCGGAATCCACTTCGGAAATGCCAGCGCCACGTTCCCCGGCCGCACCCGAATCTCCTCATGCACAAACGTGATCCGCCGTACCGCTTGTGTCTCATCCACAACCAGCGTCATAACCGGCGCCGTCCCTTGCGCGTCAACGCTCAGCGCAACAATGAATATTGAGCATAAAAGGAGTCCGAGACATTTCAGGGAAAGAAGCCTAACCATATTCGTTCTCCAATCCATCGTGGGAGTCGCGCGACCGCGCGTATTGTACCGCGCAGCTCCTTCCATCGAACTGTTTCCGCCTTTTTGAATGGGCGTTACGATCCCGACTGCGTCGATGCGAAACAAGTCTTTTTCGATTTGGCGCCCCAATGCGGGAACTCGCGCCTTTCCTAGGCTCGGTCCTTCCGGGGCGTTCCTGCGGAGGGGCACTCCGGAAAGGGATGACAGGGATCCCAATACGTTCTGGACGTCTGCTATGCCAAGGGGGGAATCGGGCCCACCGTCACAGGGACCCGCGATGGAACGTTTCCTGCTTCGTCATAGCCGCCCCACAAAACGGGCAAGTTGGGCTCTTCCAATCAAGTTGGGCTCGTTGACAAACCGCGCAGCCTCGTTTAACGTTAAATGTTTGAGCAGCACACAAAAGGAGCAATAGATGGCGCAGGGCGCAGCAACGAAGGTCAAGAAGCGTAAGAAATCAGTCCTAAAGCGGGCACAGCAGTCTCGCGAACGCGCGGACGTAAACCGCGCCAACCGCACACGAGTTCGCACTCTCATGCGTCGTCTCCGCACCGCCATCACGGCGGGTGACGCCACGGCAGCAGGGAATTTGCTCCACCCGACAATGTCGGCGATCGACCGCGCCATCACCAAAGGGGTGCTGCACGAAAACACCGGCAACCGCTACAAATCGCGCCTGACCCTAGCCTTCAACGGCGTAAAGGCCGCAAAAGCTTAGATTTACCCGGCAATCGACAACCAAAACTTCAGTTTCAACGCGGCGGGCTCAAAGCCCGCCTGTTTTTTTCCCGTTTTGAACTCACGCCGTTCCCGATCACAAAATCGCTCGTTGGTGCCGGACCGTCTCTTCGTCTCCGAGTAACCTAAATCCTCTCGATGCAACGCTTGCGTAGGTATTCCCTTCACACACCCTGAACCTGAGCAGAATGAACACTTACGCAAAACCATGGGGTGGGGGCGAGTCGTCGTCCGAGTTCCAATACGCAAATCGAAGGGAAAAGCCGAGGCCGAGGGAGAGAAAAAAAACTTACGGCAGCACAGCCTTAGCCACGCCGCTGCCAGTCAACTCAATCATCAAAAACTCCATCGCCGTCCGCGGATCGTCTGCTCCGCCCTTGAGCATCCCATCCGCCCGCTGCAACGCCTGCAACCCTTCCAGCAGCCTCGGCTTCCCAATCTTCCGCGCGCTGCGCAGCGCCAGCTCCGCCTGCTCCGGCCGCATCCCGAGTGCACGCGCCGCCTGATACCCGTTCGACACGCCGCGCGCCTCTGACGCTTCGATCAGCTTTCGATACATCCACGTCAGCGCGCCCAGCATTTGCAGCGGCTCTTCGCCGTCGCGCAGCAGCCGTTCCAGAAATTCCAGCGCCGTCTTCCGCTGCCGCGAAGCCAGCATGTCGGCCAATTCCCAGACAGTCGTCGTCTTCTCCGAAATTACGAGCAGGCTGACATCCTGCCGCCGAATCAACTTTCGCTCGGCCACGTAGGTCGCCACTTTGCGAATCTCCGTCCTCAATCGCAGGAGGTCGCCGCCGACATACTCGGCCAGATCTTCAGCTGCGCCGTTCTCGAGTTCGACTTTTTCTTCGCGTGCAAAAACTCTCGCCAGCGCGACCGCATTCGTCAGCCGGACCTCGGGATCGTCTCCCAGTCCGACTTCAACGACCAGCGCGCTTTCGGCCAGCACCTTCCCCAGTCGCATTCGCTGGTCGAGCGTTTTCGCTTCCAGCACCAACACCGTGAACGGCGCAGGCTTCTCAAGGTATGCCTCGAGTGTTTTTACCGCGGCGTCGCGATTTTTTTCACCCAATTTTTCGATCTTCTCGACGTCCTCGAGAAACACAACCTGGTGTTGCGCCAGCATCGGCAACGTCTGTGCCTGCTCCATTGCGCTCTGCGTCTCCCCGCGATCCGCCGAATATCGCGACACGCCCCACATCCGCGAACCCTCGGGCACAAACTTTTCGACCAATTCCGCGCGGCATGCATCGCGCAGATACGGCTCATCGCCCAGCAGCACCAGCGCCGGAATCATCTTCCCGCTCTGCAGCTTGTCCATAAATTGCTGTTGTGAAACCCGCGCCATCGTTCCTCAAAGTAACACAGGCACTCCCGCCTGTGCCCAACGTCAACCTACCCGACCGGATGTGTTTCGCGGAAACCGTGACAATCAATAATTCTCGACGACTGCGGCGACCAATCTTTGCGCAAAATCCTTAGCCACCCGATCCAGCGCCGGATCCTGCTCGCTGAAAAAGCTCGTCACGTCGGTGGAAATCTCGTACTCGCTGCGAAACACAAAATTATCGGTATGATACAAAACTTTATCGTTTGACGTCTGCGTCAACGTCACCTCGCACTTCATCGTGACCAGCATCGTCGTTGCGCGCCCGCTCGTCGTATCGAACAACAACGGCACCGCTTCCAACGTCACCACTTTCCCTCGCAACACCGCGTCGCCCGACGCCGGGTTCGACACCACCTTGTAGGGCGTCCTCGACAGAAACTCACGCACCGTCGCCGCCGTCAGCTTCTGCTCGATGCGGTAACTCGTCGTCGCATTCTCCAGCGCCGGCACGGCTATCACATGAATGTCCTGCGGCAGGGCACTGGTCTTTCCCGCGACGTGATACCCGCACCCACTCAAGCCGAAAGCCAGCGCAAGCTTCCCACAGAGGAAAAGGAAAACCAGGGTGGGAAAGCGAGAAATGGATCTAGTTGAAGAAGTTCGCTGCGATCGCCCCAACCCGCGACACAAATTCAAATTCATTCGGCGAATTTCTCCACGAGCGTCTCCGCCAGCTTCACAGCGTTCCACGCCCGCACCCGAATGTTATCCGCCGCGCCCCAGAACCACCAAATCCCCGCGGCCGCCGGTTCGGTCGCCGGCTGCGCCAGTGAGATCGTCGTCTCTTCTGCGACGCTCAAATTGTTCGGAGCCTCGCCAGCGGGCAGCACCGAAAACCCCGCGGTCGTCACCGCGCCGGCAATTGCATCAGCGTCGGCTGACGGCGCGACTTCCGCGCAAATCGAAAATGTCGTCCCGTAAAATACCGGCACATGCACCAGCTGAATCGCCGGCACGATCGCGCTGCCGCGGAGGCACGAAGCGATTTCCGCGCGCAACGTCGCCGCCGCCGTCTGAAGGTCGAACCGGCTCTCGACCCCAAAGTGCGTCATCGTGTTGAAGGCCACTTGCGTTCCAAACAACTCCGTCCCGGCAGGCTGAAATGCCAACAAATGACTGGTTTGCTGCTCCAATTCTTCGATGCCTGGTTTGTCCCACCCCGAAACCGGCTGCAGCACTGTCGCGCTCAGCGCTCGCAGTTTCAGATCGAGCAGCGCAAACGTCAGCCGAACAACTGCCTCGGCCGCCGTCGAAGGAATCGAAACCAGTTTGGATTTCGCGTCCGCCGAGGAAAGTTGCCCGCGAAACGAATCAAATCCGCGAAACCAGGGCACTGCATCCGGCACCGACGCCGAATACCCCGAAAGATCGACGACCAGCGCGCCGCTGCGCTGCGCCAGGTCGAGATTCGCCTTGGTAAAATCCGGCGATCCCGTGAAAAACACAAATCGCGCACGATTAAAACTGTCCGATTCCACCGGCTGAATCACCGCAGGCTCGCCACCCGCTTCGGTCAGAATCCCCGCCGCCAACGCTTCATCGAGTAACCGGAAATCCGAAGCCGCAAAGCGCCCGTCTTCCAGCAACGTCTTCAGCTCCGCTCCCAACAGCGAAGACGCACCTGCGATCACAATTCGATTGGAATCCCGCTCAGAAGGCATGAATCACGCAGTTCGATGAGAAACCAGACGGTGCCGCAATAACCGTACCACGTGCAGTGTAACGCCGGCTGCGGTATACGTCGCGGCAACCAGCAACAACACTTCTTCCGACCAACGCCAGATCGCCGCGCCCATCAGCGCGATAAACACGATCGCGAGCGATGGCTGTTTCCTCGTCCAAGGCAGGTCCTTAAAACTGTAAAAGCGAATCGTGCTCGTCATAAGCGCCGCCAAGCTAAGCACCAGAAAAATCCACGCGATCGACCATCGCCAATCCTGCACCGGATTCTTGAACGCATGAATGGTAGCCGCGATCATTCCTGCCGCTGCCGGCGTCGGCATTCCCACGAAATATTTCGATCCGCCCGGCGCCATTCCTTGCACATTGAATCGCGCCAGCCGCCACGCGCAGCACACCACAAACGCCAGGCAGAACCACCAGCCAAAACCTGCAATCTGCTGAACTCCCTGCGTCGCGTCGAGCCCGGGCAAATTCCGCACTCCCCACATATACGCCAAGAGCGCCGGCGCAATTCCGAAACTCACCACGTCCGCCAGGGAATCAAACTGAACGCCAAACTCCGTATTGGTGCCGGTTAGCCGCGCCACGCGCCCATCCAGCGAATCGAAAACAATTGCCAAGCCAATGGCCTTCGCCGCGTGGTCGTATGGATCGCCTTGCACCGGAGTACCAAGCATCGTTGAAGCGGAAGCGACGCAGGCATAGTAGCCGCAGAGCAAATTGCCCGTTGTAAACAGGCTCGGCAGCAAAAAAATGCCGCGCCGCAGCTTTGGATTGCGAATACGTTGTGCCCGGATCGCAACCCCAGTTGAGTCCGATCCCTCGACCTGATGTTCTGCGTCAGACATAGTTAGTTTCGGTTCCCCGCCGCCGTCAGATTCTCCACAGGAGTTCGCGATTCCCGCCCGCCACTCAAATTCGATCCGGTCGGGACCGGCCAGCGCGCCAGCACGCTGGACCCGCCCTTCACATGATCGCCAAGCTTCACCAGAATCTCAGCGTCGCGCGGCACCCACAAATCCACGCGCGAGCCGAATCGCACCAATCCGATCCGCTCGCCCCGTGCCACCACGTCACCAGGTTTCTTCCAACAGACTACCCGGCGCGCAATCAACCCGGCAATCTGTTTGAACATCATTTCGCCGGTCGCTGTCGAAAGTGAAATAACGTTTTGCTCATTTTCCGCAGAAGCTCGCGCCACCATCGCCGCCAGGAACTTCCCGGGCCGGTATTCCATCCCGGTGACCGTGCCGGCGGCAGGCGAACGGTTCACGTGGACGTTCCAGATCGCCAAAAAGATACTGATTCGCTTCCCCGGACGCCCGGCAAGCGGTTCGTCGGTCACCACGACGATCCGCCCGTCGGCGGGGGACACAACGGCGCCAGGATCGCTGGGGATAACCCGCTCCGGGTCACGAAAGAAATAGAAGACGAACGCCGCGAGCGCGAGAAGGATGATTCCAACCACGGTCCAATGCGTGAGAAACGCCACCCCTCCGAGGACCAGCGGGGGTAGTCCGAAGTAGTATCCCTCTTTGATCATGTCTTTAGACAATACCACAGGCAATTCGGACGCGGCTGCCCAGGCGCGGCTTCGGACGCGCGGCATTCAACGGTTCGCGCCGCGCATCGCTATGTGATATCACCTTCACGAACAAGGGGATGAGCGAGGAGCTGTTGCGCGATGGGTGTTGGACGATTTGCGCGAACCGCACGCACACTTTCAGCGGACGCAGCACCACGCCGCGACGCACGACAGATTCGGTTGGACTTGATTTACGTAGCGCCAGCTCGAGCTCGATGGACGCGCGCAGCAATCTGCTCCATCTGATCTTTGCAGTACAACTTCATTTTCTTGAGCTTTACTTCTTCAACGAGGTGTTCTGAATTGAGGTACGGATCCGAGGTGAGTCTTTGCAATTCCGTTTCGTACTTCGCATGCTGCTCGGCAAGACGCTGATACTCGGCGTCCGTGTCGAGGAGTATGTCCCGAGGGTTCCGCGCCAAACTGGCCATGCGCTCCTCCTGACGACTCCATGAATTTTGGATGACTACTCCATGACGGCAAGGTAACACTTCGTAGGGCGGCGTCAAGAGGGAACTCGACGAAATAATACGGTAGGGGTCCTAGCCTGTGAGTTCTCTCATCATTAGTACCGCGGCCTCCTCGGGGTCGCGATAGTACCTGGCGCGAAGCCCGGTTTCCGCGAATCCATGCTTTTCGTAGAAAGAGATGGCCGCGCGGTTCGATTCGCGCACTTCCAGGAACAATCGGTGGACTCTCAAGTTCGCGAGTTCTTCGAGCGCTTTTTGCAGCAACGCCGTCGCGTTGCCGCGACACCGCTTCGCTGGGTCAACGCACAGATTCAAAATCTCAGCCTCGGCAACGACGGCACGCACCACGATGAATCCGGCCACAACGCCGCTGCATTCGACGACCCAGCCGAGTTCGCCGCGCCGATTCAATTGAGCCAGCGAATTCAGCGACCAAGCCGCAGCCTCCGGCGACTGACTCAAAATTTTCTCAACAACTTCAGCGTCGTGCGGCTCAAACGCCCGCAGGGAGGTTCCTCCAGTGCACTCGTTGCCGCTCACCGAGTCACCGAAGGCTCAATTCGCACCCGACTTCGCCGCAGGAATGAAATCCTCCATCACGGCCTTACGCATCAAGCCAGGCGGCAACAAACCTTGTCCCAGGATGAAGTCGTGGAATTTTTTCGGATTGAACTTTGGACCTAGAGCCGCTTCGGTGTCCTTCCGAAGCTGCAAGAGCTTGGTGTATCCGTAGAAGTAGGAGTTTGCCTGGCCCGGCATGCGGAAGGTGTAGCGCTCGACTTCTTGATTGGCGAACGGCACGGAGAAGCAGCCGTCGACGGTGAGCGTTTTCATCACATCGGCGGGCTGCACTTTGCCGGCTTGCAACTCCGGATCGGAGAAGGCGCGAATCGCGCGCAGCAAACGGAATTGCAGCGAGATCAGTTGGCCTTCGAGCGGCATGTACGGCTTGGTGATGTACTCGGCGTAGAGGCCCCAGCCTTCGACGTTGGTACTGTTGAACGCGTAGCGCGAACGCGCGATGGACACGCCGTGTTCGAGCATCGAGTCGAATTGCAGTTCATGGCCCGGGCGGGCTTCGTGTGCGATCAGCGTCCACGAGCCGGCGTCGAACGTGTAGTCGTCGACCTTTTCTTCTTTCGCCGAGCCGCTGCCGGCGGGCATGTTGAGCGGCAGCACGAATTCGCCTTGCTGGCCGGTGTTGTTGAGCAGCGGCGGAGGAACCATGTGTGGCGCGGGCTGCTGCGCGCTTTCCGCGGAAGTGCCGATGCGGATGCGCGCGGGGCGATCCGGGAGGCTGACCAGATCTTGTTTGACGATGATGCCTTCGATGACCTTGAGGCGATCCTTATAGAAAGGAAGGATGCTGTCGCCGACGAGCTGATCTTGTTTGAGCCGCTTGATGACGTCGCGATAGTCGCTATTTGGCCAGCCATGCTGCTTGGCGATTTGCGCGGCGATGGTTTGCATCTCGCCCTGATATTCGGCGAAGGCCTTGTGGGCCATGGCTGCGAGTTCGGGCGGCGGGATGTCGATGCCGAAATTTTCGAGGTTGAGAGCGTAGAGCTCGGGCGGCTGGCGGAAGTCCGTACGGGCCTTGGGCAAAATCGTGACGCGGACCCAGTCATCGTAAGCGACCAGTTGTGCCTTGAGCTTCGCGTAAGGATCTTGCCAGCCTTCGAGGTTGTACTGTTTGCAAAGGGAAGCGATGCCGTCGACGTACAGCGCATTACGCGAGAGTGCGGTTTCAACCCGCGACTTCGATGAATAAATCACGTTGGGCTTGGCCATCTGTAGTTCAGTGAGCTTTTTGAGTTGGTCGGTGAGCGGCGTGAAGCCGGCTTCGATGCCGGCGTACTTGCGCAGGCGAACAACAGCGGCGGGTCGGCGGTCGGCGGAGACTTGATCGTCGAGAAGAACTTGGATGCCTTGAAACACTTCCGCGCTCGCGTTGCGATAGGGCACGAGATGGTCTTCGGAATACTGGTGGCCGCGGAGACCCAACTCCACGCTGTGGATCATAATTTCCAGGTCTTGCTTGACGTATTTGTCTTGCTCTTGGGTTAAGGCGGCCTTGAGTTTTGCGAGTGCGGCGCGGTTTTCTTCGTTTTCGGCGACGTCGTCTTCATGCGTTGCGACGCTGATGAGTTCGTCGTACTGCTTGAGGCCGTCGTGCGAAGCGGATTCGGGCGAGTGCTTCTTCTCGATGTCGATCAGTAGGTTCGCGTACTCATTGCTGCGCGCGATCCAGGCTTTGTCGTTGTCTGCACCAGCCGCGGCCGCCGTCGATGCATCCGCCGGCTGCGGCGCAGCGATTAAATAAACCGCCGTTGCGGATATCGCCGCTACGAGCCCCACGCCTAGAATTCTCCGGATCACAAATATCCTCCTGGTCCTGCACTGCGCGTTTATCCCGCGGCCTTGCTGTTCCGGTCGCTCCAAGCAACTTCGGCGTCCGACCGGCGAACGTAGTTCGCATCGAGCGCGAGAGGATCGGTGAATCTTCCCAGCTTCGCCAACCGATATCCAAGCCGCCCGATTGCGGGCGCGAGCACCGGCGATGCCGCTTGCACACCCCGACCCACAACCTTAACGGCACCATCTGTCTGACGCGCCGCCCAAATTTCCGTTTCGGTCAGCATCTCGGGATCGGTGGAGATCCAATGAATCGGTTCGCCGCCGGAATTCTCCAGAGTCCATGCGAAAAACTTTTCGGGAGCGATCACTGTCTCCTCGCCAACGCGTTCCAGTCGCTCGGCTTGCCGCCGGTATAACGCGCCGAAAATCTGCCGCCGCTGTGCATTCGCGAACGCCGCTACATAACCGGCTGCAGCCGTGGAGCCGTGCGCCTCGGTAGCCATCGCCTCGAGCCGCGACACGGCGACGATCGGCTTGCGCGAAACCTCGGCCCACGCCTTCACGGTCGTCAGCCCGACGCGGACGCCTGTGAATGATCCTGGTCCCGTCGCTGCAACATACGTATCGACATCGCCGAAAGTGGCACCGCTTGCTGCCAGTGCTCGATCGATCGTCGGCAAAAGCCACACGGAATAGTCATCGCCGGTGTCGTGGGCGACGGTTTGCAGTGCATCACCATCGCGCAGCACGGTCACACTGCCGCGGGCGTCGCATGTATCGAGTGCAAGAAGAATCATGCGAGGAATTGTACAGCAGCGCGTACATTCACACGTAACTCGCTCAAAAAATGACAGTTGCGTGAGGCATCGCGTGAAACGTTTACTCGCAACCTCGAAATTGTAACGGAGGTGTTCGAGGATTGTCGGTAGTTATCCTGGAATTACCGGCAATTCGGGAGCAATTTGAATGCCAAATGGAAGCGATCCCTTCTCTAAGCTCATGATTCCACTGGATATATCTTGACTCTTGCAACACACCTGTCCTACACTGGTCCCTGTACGCATGCCTAGGGGGGCAACCGAAGCTATGGATTACAAAATTGGCGACAAGGTTGTGTATCCGAATCACGGAGTGGGTCTCGTGGAACAAATCAGCTATGGAGTTTTGAACGGCAGAACCGAGCGCTACTACATGATCCGCATTGTCTCCAGTGGGCTCCGCGTGATGGTTCCGCAATCGAACGCAGAGACCGTCGGGTTGCGGGCAGTGATTCGCACCAGCGACGCCTCGAAAGTTCTGGGTTTCCTCGAGACCGGCAAGCTGAATTCGCACCACGACTGGAAGCACCGCTTCAAAGAAAACTCCGAGCGTATGCGCACCGGATCACTGCTCGAAGTCGCGGTCGTCCTCAAGAGTCTGGTATCCCTCAGCCGCAGCAAGCCGTTGTCATTCCGCGAAAAGAAGATGCTCGAGCGCGCCAAGTATTTGCTGGTCAGCGAAATGGCCACCGCGCGTAACACTACCTCGGAGACGGCGGAAGGGTTGGTCGTCAAGTCGCTGGCCAAGGCGAAGCTTACCTTCCCGATCATGACCGAAAAGTTTGAGTAGAGAGCGGCGCCGGTAGGCGCCTTTTATTTTGCTCTTTTGAAGTTGAGTTTCGGACGGCGAGACCGGTCAAGGTGCTCGCCGTTTCTCTTTTCTGGCTTGGTTGGGCGTTCCTCTGTTGAACGGATACTCGTTGATCCAGTGGAACTTAGACGCGAGCAGCGGGACCTGCTAGCTTGGCTTCCGTCCGTGCGGCGCGGACTTGCGACGGTGTTTTCCCCAGGCGCCGCCGCCTGGGGTCTCGATCCTTAGCAGCGAGCCGGGTTTCGCTTGGAGCGAGCACTTGCCGGGAAGCCAGATCAATTTTCCGTTTGGCTCGACGATCGAATTCCTTCCCGGTGCGCCGTCTGCGCCGCCAGCCAAACCGTACGGGCCACGCTTACGGCGGTCGCTCAGCAGGCCGACTTGCGTGTCGGTTAGGAGTTCGATTTCGCGGATGATCCCGTCGCCGCCAGCATATCGGCCGTTACCTCCGGAGTTGCGGCGGACGGCGTAACGGCGCATCCGCACCGGATAGACCTGCTCGAAGACTTCGACGGGCGTGTTCCAGGAATTCGTCATGTGAGTATGGATGGCGGACGCGCCGCCTTTGGTCGGTCGCGCGCCCATTCCGCCGGCGGTCGTCTCGTAATAGGCAAACGGCGCGTTGCTGTGGCGCGGGTCACGGCCGCCGAGGGTGAGGTTGTTCATCGTGCCCTGGCTCGCGGCGGGGATGCGCGACGGCGCGGCTTTCGAGAGGGCGCGCAGCACGGTGTCGACCATGCGCTGCGAGGTTTCAACGTTGCCACCGGCGACTGC
>Ga0070711_100001152_pt1 | contig 14208 bp, 15 predicted proteins | sample LARL53metaG_FD_65452 | JGI IMG/M metagenome (GOLD analysis project Ga0070711, IMG submission 65452) | Corn, switchgrass and miscanthus rhizosphere microbial communities from Kellogg Biological Station, Michigan, USA - LAR L5-3 metaG | ecosystem: Host-associated > Plants > Roots > Rhizosphere ... | reverse complement strand
TTTGGTCACCTGTGGTGGTATGGAAGCGATTTCTGGAAACTGCCTGTATTCGCTGTTTTAACCGGGGCCTACTGGGGCGTATTAATACTAGGATTTACCTGCTTCGTTGTACGTCGTCAGTATGAGGCTTTGACCGATTACTATTTGAACAAAAGATTTCCTGGGTATGATGAAGAATTTAGAAAGGTTGCAAGTAGAAACATTCTAACCGATATCGTTGTAAATAAGGCCAATCCACCGCAAAAGGAAAGGATCCAAAAATGGAAGTACAGACGAGTATGGCCAGACTTAATCGTTTTCGTTGTTATCGCTATTTCTCTATGGATCGTTATAGGAGTGTTCTGAAGGTCCATACAATAAGGCTGGATATGGTGAGGCTCAATTTTAAGCGTCTTCATAGTAGCAAAAACTAATCCCTACTTACCAAGATTATCATTCAAAGGTTACGTCATCATTTAGGGGAGTAAGGAATCTGAAATAACGTAGTTTCAAATTCTATAATTTTTATTTTTGTTTCAAGTGACTAATAAATCGAGTATGTAGAATTATATGGTAGGAATAACTTAATGCAGCCATTACTTGTATTTTGGTAACTTAATTTCATAGTTCTAACACGTGCATACATACACCTATTTTGGAGCTATAGTCTTAATTATCTGAGCTTTTTTAATTATAGAGTGGATGAAGACAAGGGATATCCTTTCTGATCATTTTTTTAATAGAGACATAGTTTCAATCAAAGATTTTAGCAGGCAGGATCTTGAGTATATTTTCGATTGTACAGATAGAGTTAGCGCGTTAAGACCAAACAAAAAGGCCGAATTGGGCAAAGGAAGAACGCTGGGCTATATATTTTACGAACCTAGCACGCGGACAAGGATGAGTTTCGAAGCGGCTATGGCATCTCTGGGAGGAAGCTCTATTGGAATCTTTGATCCGAAATCCTCATCTGTTGAAAAAGGCGAAAGCCTCGCTGATACCATCAGAATTATGGATCTTTATTCGGACGTTATTGTTCTAAGACATCCGTTAGATGGTTCAAGCAGATTCGCCGCGGAGCTTTCAAAGAACCCGCTAATTAACGGTGGCAGCGGAAGTGAAGAGCATCCTACTCAAGCTATGCTCGACATATATACAATACTCAAAGAGAAAAACAAGATCGATGGCCTCTGTATCGGTATAGTTGGTGATTTAAAATATGGAAGAACAGTATATTCGCTACTGTATGGCCTCGCAAATTATAGTGTAAGTATTCACCTAATATCGCCCCCTACATTGGGCATACGAAAAGAGTCAATTTATGGAATTGAAAAGAAGGAGTCGAAAATCTTTGAACATGAGGATCTTGATGATAATATTCTAAATAAACTTGATGTAATCTATGTCACGCGAATACAGAAAGAAAGATTCCCCGATCCACAGGAATATGAAAAAGTAAAGGGCACCTATACTATAGATAGCAAAACTCTCAGCAAAGCAAAGCCAGACGTATCTGTAATGCACCCGATGCCCAGAATGGATGAGATTTCACATTCTATCGATAATACAAAAAATGCAATCTACTTCAAACAAGCTGCCTATGGTAAGGAGTTAAGGTCTGCTCTCCTGGCCCTTCTCCTAAATGAAAATCCAGTATAAGTTTATGTTATTTGGTTGTTCAATCAAGATCCCAGAACAAGTTTGCAATCCGAGCTAACTTGAAGCGAAGTGGGTTATCGCTAACACTCTAAGCGATTTGTGTTGTTGGTGTAACAATGTATATGACGCTGCATATTAAAAATAACTTCTCTCAAGTCAAGAGGTGTGCTACGACTAAAACGGTCATTTGTTATTACAAGGAAATAGTATAATAGGTCAAAAGTGTGAGGAGCTATCTATAACTCTAACCATATTCTTAACATCAAAAACCATCACTTTACTCGGCAATTTAAGGGTCAAGAGTCGATCGGCAGGAGGATCATACTTTAGAACGTGAACAGCCCGCTAATTTTTCTCCCAAAACTATTTGCGGGTCAAATAAGGCATCGAACGTAAAAAAGTATGTCGCCCCCCATACATTTACAGAATATTCTACCTTATAATAAGGAATTGACATTCTAGGAAACATTAAATTACTCGAGCCATGAACGTTTTCGCCTCTGTCATGCATCCTCTTATGAAAGTCATCAATGAATGGAACCTTAGTGAATACGGTTGATTTAAGTGATTTCCTAGAGCAAATCATTGCATAACGATTGAATCCGTCGTCAGGTAAAATCATCATGCAAAGTTATTCTGCGGTTTACCACAAATTTTTCCGAAGTTTCGATTAATCTCCGAACGTTTTCCACAAATTGATGCTCATTACATTCGTAGATCGGCATTGTGTTGAAATTCCTCTGTGATTTTCAAAACGGTATGATTTGATCCACAAATTGTAATGACAGGGTCTTTTGGATAAGCATCGCCGATCTCCTCAGAAACACTTATTGTTTCTTCACCATTTACATAGAGCATCTTCCTCCAAAACTTACCTTCAGCAACAATAGTTGTGATTCCATCTAATGAAAAATCAAGTTGAGAAATGCTGGCCGATACTTTTTGGAAGGGTATAAGTAGTGAAATCGATTTTAATTTAAGTTTGGTTTGCATATCCTATATATTAGCAACGTTTCACGAATATAAAAATAGGTGGGGCGTGTTTATGAGGAGCACTGATAGCCTCACTACAGCAAACCAACTTGTGTTTCTAAGATTACATTCATCAATAAATTAGCATGCTTTTGCACTTACACATAATCGATTTATATTTTGGACACCGGAGAATGAATATAAAAAACTAAACGCATCAAAGAAAGTTAGGATCTTGAAGAATTCTACTAGCGGGAACTTGCTCTTCCACTCTGACAATCTTACATCCATGAATTATTTACTCGAAAAAGGCTATGAACAAAAAATTGATCTAGTATACATTGATCCCCCTTTCAACAGCGGGGAAAAGTATTTTCATCGTATGAAAAATATCGAAAATCCTGCATTCGAAGATGTTTTTAAAGGAAAAATCGACGAGTACCTAGAAATGATATATCCAAGATTTGAAATTATGCGAAAATTAATTTCTGCGAGAGGATCAATCTTCGTCCATCTTGATTGGCATATGTTGCATTATGTTAAAGTAATAATGGATGAAATTTTTGGATACGAAAATTTCCGTAATGAAATCATAATAAAAAGGGGGCGAAGGAAAAATCTTCTCTATCAGTTCAATTCGATAGATAGGATGCATGTTGCAAATGATTCACTTCTTTGGTATTCGAAATCTGCAGGAACGAAATTTCAACACCCCCTTGTCGAAAATAAAACGAAATCCAAATGGATGGGATTTTGGAGCAACGTAAATAGACCTACAATGCGATACGAGCTGTTTGATTTTGTTCCTGAGAGAGGACAATGGAAGTGGTCCAAAGCAAGGGCACTACAGGCAATAGAAAATTACAAGGTCTACGCAGACAAATTCGCCAATATCCCGCTCGAGGAGTACTGGAAACAAACTTGTCAGAATATGGAATTTATCCGCAAGCGCCAGGGGGTAAAATATCCAGAATACTGGATTCCCCCAAAGACCCATGTTCTTCTCGACAATAATTGGACCGACATAGAGGCGTACAGTTATTCAACAGGATATGACACCGAAAAACATGAACAATTGTTAGAAAGAATAATAGGACAATTTTGTAGGGCAAGCGATCTTGTTGCAGACTTTTTCTGCGGCTCCGGGACAACATTAGTTGTAGCACAAAAACTTGGCAGAAATTGGATTGGCTGTGACTCGTCCCCGTTAGCAATTCAGGTAACAGAAAAAAGATTAGAGAGCTCAGATTTTAGTTTAATCAAATCGTAGGGAAACGATGCAGAAGAGTGCATGTATAATACTGCGTGCAAGATCGAAAATCAAAGAATATTCCTTCACCCATAACGCACATAAATCAGAAAAATATAACCACATTTGTGAAGGTCCAGACAAAGTCAGATTATGAAAGTTTGCTCAAACGACTACAAGACAAACTGGGAAACGAATCAAGAAAAGCGGTTTCTAGATTGGAGGTCCCGACTCCCCAAATTATCTGGGTAGGTCAACGTACAATATTCAGGAACTTTATGGAGTTTCCGAAAGCCTTGCGAAGAGAGCCAGCGAAGTTACTGCTATATTTGAACAAGGAACTTGCTTCGGCTGGCTATATTGCCGGTGAACGAGTAATATTTCTCGGACGAAAGGAACCGTCGTCCTTCGGGGCACTAATCGACAGGTACGTCAAGGATTACGTAATATGTCCTGTCTGTGGAAGTCCTGATACACGAACCGAAAAGAACAAGAAGTTAGGCTTTCTCCTGTGCGAAGCTTGCGGTGCAAGATCTTCTATTAAAGCGAACTATGCTTGAAAGATGATTTTGTATGTTTACTATCAAGTAGTTCAGCTTGTTATAATTTTAAGGTTAGACTCGCCAACATGCAAGTAATATCTAAATTCAACATAGCTTATAAAAGAATTACATCAATGCGATTGTATCAACTGTTTTTACTACGAGAGCGGATAAAACTAACAATGGGTTCTAAGTACCCACATGTTATTATCTCAAAAAGATATGACAGCAATAATGTCGCTTCATCCAGAAGCACCTACACAGCAGGTAGAAAACAGCTTCTCAACTGGTCAAAGTTGGGGAGCACTTAGAAAGGCATGGAAAGGTTATAGAATTGCTAAGGTTCAGAGTGACAATGTCAAAATGACCGAATATGCTACCAAAATCAGAAAAATCCAAGGAGAATTGGGAATCAGCGTAGCATCTTTTCCAAATTTAGGCATTTCCTAGACTTACGCCAATCCAAGTACTCCTTTTCTTTTTCGATATACTACATGTAACCGTGCTTATTAGGTAACTTAAAGTAATATTTACCTCAAAGGTGCGACGTCGGTTACTAGAACGATATGTAATTATCTAGCTTATTGCGAATTTTATTTACTGATTGCATTTGGAAGAGGAGTATGACGACGTCGAACAGGTAGAACACGATGATTCAAAAGTAGTACAGGATGACATCCTCACATTGAAGGACGAACTGGTTGCGGCAAAGGAAGAATTATCGTTTGTGAAGGAGGAATTGCGCAAAGCCAAGGAATCATCTGACAATAATCTAAACAAATTGAAGTACATGGTGGCAGATTTTGATAATTATCGCAAACAAATGGAAAAACAAGTTGCTTTGAAAACAGAGGAAAATAAAGCAGAACTTATGCTAAGATTTCTGAATATTCGTGATGACTACGTACGGGCCCTAGAAATAGCTAAGCAAAGTAAAGCCGATCCAGTTGTTGTTGAAGGCCTAGAAGGAATTTTGAAAAACTATGATCATCTGCTCAGGTCGGAGGGGATTGTAGAAATTGAAACAATCGGAACTCCATTTGATCCAAATGTTCATGACGCCATCAGTTTCTCATTTCGGGACGATTTACCAGAGAGTACAGTCACGGATGAAATTCGTAAAGGGTATATGCTAGACAATAAAGTTTTAAGACCGAGCCTTGTCGAAATCTCCAAAAAGATAGTTAAAAATACCGTTAGTGATACAGAAAAAACAGAAAAGGGGACTGAAAATTAGAAATGGGAAAAATTATAGGAATTGATCTTGGAACTAGCAACTCTGCAGCTGCGGCAATGATTGGCGGTAAACCTACAATAATACAGGCAGCTGAAGGGACCTCTATAGGTGGAAAAGCTTTTCCTTCTGTAGTTGCCTTCACCCGTGATGGTCAGTTATTAGTAGGAGAGCCCGCCCGACGGCAAATGATTTCAAACCCTGAAGGCACAGTCACTGCAGCCAAACGAAAGATGGGGACAGATTTTAAATTCAGCGTATTTGGCAAGGAGTACACTCCTCAGCAAATCTCCTCATTCATATTGCAAAAGATAAAGAGGGATGCCGAAGCTTTTCTGGGGGATACGGTTGATAGAGCAGTAATAACAGCTCCCGCGTATTTTAATGACAATCAGAGACAGGCAACTAAGGACGCAGGTGAAATAGCAGGATTACAAGTTGTGAGGATTATTAACGAGCCGACTGCAGCCTCTCTTGCATACGGCCTTGACAAAGTCCAGAAAGATCTAAAGATCCTGGTCTTTGACTTTGGGGGTGGAACACTCGATGTTACACTTATGGAGATGGGAGGGGGAGTATTCCAAGTTAAAAGTACGTCTGGCGATACGCAACTTGGTGGAACGGATATGGATAATACCCTAGTTGACTATATCTCACAGGAATTCAAAAAACAATCCGGTCTAGATATAAGAAATGACAAGGCGGCTATGATGAGAGTAAGAGAGGCAGCAGAAAAAGCAAAAATCGAATTGTCAAATGTAATTACAACTGAAATCAATTTGCCATTTCTCGCTTACGACTCTGCAACGGGTCCAAAGAATCTAGTGCTTAACCTAACTAGATCGAAATTGGAGGATCTATTGAGACCGATAGTAGAGCGGTGCAAGTCTCCAATGTTACAAGCGCTTCAGGATGCAAAGTTGGCTCCGTCTGATGTCGATAAAATTGTACTTATCGGCGGGCCTACGAGAATGCCGATGGTGAGACAATTTGTAGCAACTGTGATGGGCAAAGAACCCGAACGAGGTGTAGATCCGATGGAAGCCGTCGCATTGGGAGCAGCTATCCAGGGCGCTATTATTACAGGTGACGTAGCCACGGACATACTACTGGTGGATGTTACACCACTAACGTTGGGCGTCGAAGTTCTGGGAGGCTTGAAAGAGTCATTAATTGACCGCAATACCACCATCCCTACTAAGAAAAGCAAAGTTTTCACTACAGCTGCTGATTACCAGACTGCAGTAACGATCCATGTCGTTCAAGGGGAGAGATCCATGGCAGCAGATTGTGTATCGCTAGGAATGTTTAACCTCACAGGGATCCCACCGGCTCCAAGAGGCGTACCACAGATCGAAGTTACATTCGACATAGATGCAAACGGTATCCTAAACGTCAGTGCTAAAGATATGGCCACAGGCAAAGAAGCAAAAATTACGATCACTGCAAACACAAAGCTATCAAAAGAAGAGATCGAAAAACTGAAGAAAGAGTCCGAGCAATTCGCCGAGGCTGACAAAAAGAAGAGAGATGAGGTCGAAGTTAAAAATGAGGCCGATAACTTGGTCTACGCTGCAGACAAACTAGTAAAACAAGACTTGAAGGATAAAATTAAGCCAGAGCAAGCTGATAAGATTAACAAAGCTGCTCAAGAACTGAAGGAAGCCCTTTCGAGCAACAACATCGATAACATCAAGACCAAAACCCAGGAATTGAAAACTATTATTGGAGAAGTTAGCACCGAGGTTTACAGGGCAGCAGGAGCCGCTCCCGGAGCTGCAGGGCCAACCGGTGACGCATCTACGGCTGAGGCATCAACACCTGGTACGGATCAAGGCGCTAGTGCTGGTGCAAGTCCAACGGGTACGACATCACCACCCCCATCATAGCCACGCATTTCCTTACTGAGATAGATGATTTACAACAAGGACCTTCAACCATGAGCAGCAAAAGGGACTACTATGAGACGCTCGGTGTCCCAAAAAATGCAAGCAAAGAAGACATCAAGAATTCATATAGGAAGTTAGCTCTGCAGTTCCATCCTGACAGAAACAAGGCGCACGGAGCAGAAGACAAATTCAAAGAGATTTCAGAGGCGTATGCTGTGTTATCAGACGAGGAAAAAAGAAAAAGATATGATACTTACGGTCACGTTGGTGCAGAAGAGGTATTCCGTGGTTCTGAAGCTAATTTTGATGAGGTCTTTAAAGATATGGGATTTGGTGGATTCAGAGACATATTTGATCAAATATTCGGAGGTCGTACGGGTGGTGGTGGGGGCTTTGGCGGTGCGACTGGTGATCCGTTCGGCTTTGGGTTTAACCTTGGTGGAGGACGAAGAAAGGGAAGAGACATACTTTATGATGTCGAGCTGTCGCTAGAAGAGGTATTAAAGGGCAGAAAGGATGAGATTGAGTTGCCAAAACTTGAAAGATGTAGTACATGTGGCGGAAGCGGAGCATCACCGGGAACCAAACCTAGAAAATGCAGTGTATGTAATGGTCAAGGGCAAACGAGGCGCATCTACAGTCAAAATAGATTTTCGACATTCGTCTCTTTGGAGCCATGTCAAACATGCCGCGGTCAAGGAGAAATTATCGACAAGCCATGCAACGTATGTAATGGATCGGGTAAGGTTCGAAAGAACAAGAAGTTAAAGCTAGAAATTCCTGCAGGCGTTGAAGATGGAGTGACTTTGCAATTGCGCGGTGAGGGCGAGCCTTCTGAAACGGGATCTGCGGGCGACTTGCTGATTAGGGTTCACGTTAAACCACATCCATTATTCGAAAGACTGGAAAATGGCCACTTGCTTTACAACCTTAACCTCAACTTTACCGACCTTGCACTTGGAGCCGAGGTTCGAGCTCCTACGCTAGAAGGGAATGAAAAATTAAAAATTCCCCCGGGGACACAGCCTAATGCCATTTTGAAGCTCAAAGGTAAAGGATTACCTCACTACGGCAGTTACAGCAAAGGCGATGAGTTGGTTAGAATTAATGTAAAAGTTCCAGTCCAGCTGAATGACATTCAAAAGTCGTTGCTTAGAGAATTGGATAGACAACTCAGAGACGAAAACAGCAGCAAGCGATAACTTTTTTTATTTTGAGAGAAGTTCGTATTTGTAGCAAGAAGAGGGATTTATTTTTGAAGACAGGATATCAAAATTAAATTCATTTGTCGTAACGAAATGGATCAAACTAGTAGATGTACGATTATTAGGTTTGAGAGAATGCATAGTTAATCACAATAGTCGTGACGATATTCTAATTGAGGTGGCTTGTCCTGTATTTATCCAAAAGAGTAAATATCCATGAATAGTGAAGCTCGGGGGTTCTGCTTGCTAGAACACGATATTCCCATGAAGATGACTCATATCAATGGTTTTAGCATTAGATATCTCGACTCTAACAATGTGAAGCATCCCTCAAGTAAGACCAAAGTTCTACTTCTGTTGCATGGAATAGGAGCCTCTGCTGAAAGATGGTTACCAGTAGTTCCAGGATTATCTAGATACTTTAGAGTAGTTATCCCAGATATTATTGGTTTTGGATACAGTGACAAGCCGACAGTTGAATATACTCTGGATTTCTTTCTTTCATTCTTGCAAAAATTTTTGGATAATTTGAATATTGGGGTCGCAAGTCTGGTGGGATCATCATTTGGAGGGTGGATGGCAACGGAATTCTCGATAAGGTTCAGCAAAAGAATAGATAAATTGGTTTTAGCCGCCCCTGCGGGAATAATGCAATCTTCTACTCATGTTCTCGACCAGTATATTATGGCAGCACTTTATCCGACACTAGAGAATGCACTCAAAGCCTTTAGGGACATGGCTTACGACCCCGGTAGCGTTACAGAAGACACGGTATTAGACTTTGTAAATCGAATGAGGCTCCCAAATGCTAAGTACGCGTTCATGTCAACGTTGTTAGGGATAAGAGACTCACCAAAGCTGTCTGATCGATTGTCAAAAATATTGGTGCCAACGTTATTTATCTGGGGAAATAATGACAACATGATACCCTTGCGGTACCTAGGCGACTACAGACAAGTTCGTAGGAGTGAGATCTTGATAATAAAAGATTGTGGGCATACCCCCTTTGTGGAAAAGCCAGGAGAGTTCAATAAAGCTCTGTTAAACTTTCTTGTCAAAGAGAGTTAGCAAGGATTACTATTATATAAACGCCAGTGTAACCTTTTGTTGAAATGAGTGATAGTGCTGGTGCAGATGAAGCAGCGGGAGCATTTAAAAAGGCAATTGAAAAAGGAGCTGAAGCGCAGAGAGATTTTATAAAGAGTTATTCAGCAGTTCAGCAAGATGCTATTCACAATTTCTTCTCCACACTTCAAGGCTTGACATATTATAACGCAATGTTCAAGACAACTGTGCAGACTGGTGGTAGGATCTCTATTCCTGAAGCTGAAAGGCAAGCATTGAATATTGGAGATGGTGACTTGGTTCAAGTCATCATAATACCTATTCATAGAAAAAAGGACACCGAACCTGGATAGATCTACACCGTGACCAGCAGTCAATCGCACTTCTTATTACTATTTTATAGAAATTCCTCTTTTGGGCAATCGAGAAAAGGCTACTGTGATCGTGCCTTAATCCACTGACCGACTTTCGGAAGGACGTTATTCTGAGAATAGCTGCTAGCAATAAGTCCTACATGTCCTGTATGAAATCGCATTAACCTTTTGTCATGACTTGATACTGCATCATTTAATGGTGCGCTGCATTGTGGTGATACTAGATGATCTTCTTCAGCGACAATATTGAGAAGAGGAATTTTTATCTTTGAAAGATCTATAATCTCATTTCCTATCTTCATTTCGTTTGCCACTAGAAGGTTTTTTTGATAGATATCGATAATCCACTGCCTAAAAGTTTCCCCCGCAATTGGTGGTGTGTCATAAAGCCACTTTTCTATTCGAAGAAAATTCTGAACAAACTCCTCATTATCGATGTTTTCAACTAAGTTGAAATACTTGTTCACTCCTTGCTTGAAGGGCTTTAAGGTTGAATATAATGCGTAAAGCTGCTCGGCAGGTAAATTTCCAATCGAATTAAACATTCTGTCTACTTCTATATGTTTGGAAAAATTACCAAGCACAGTGGTATCTTGATCGGAATCAATGACAGGTGCTATTGTTGCTAGATTTCTGATTTTATCCTCATGAAGTGTGCTATAAATTACAGACATGGTAGCACCCATACAATATCCGTGGAGGGTTATCCTGTTTACCGAAGTTTTTCTTCTCACAAATTCAACACAATCATCGATGTAATTATTCACGTAGTCGTCAAAGGAAACGTACTTGTCAACCTGAGCCGGTGTTTTCCAATCTATCAAATAGATATCGAGTCCTTGACTAAGCAAGTTGCGGATCCAGCTCTTATCAGGTTGCAAATCGAGGATATAAGACCGATTTATCAACGCATATACAAACAAAATTGGTGTCTTTGCTGTCTTGCTAACCATAGGTCGATAATGGAGAAGCCTGTACAGTCTTGACTCATGTACGATTTCATTGGGAGTACCCCCGACTTCGATAGCGCCTGCGCTATGAAGCACATTTCTAGTTTTTTCCAGCTTCCGGGTTACGTCTCCAATCTCTTTTAAAATTATATTAGTATCAATTTTTTCATTGATTTCGCTACCCCTTTTGAACACTCTTTCGGCGGTTTTAGGTGGGTATGTTTCCTGGTTCATTTATTTTCAAGGCCTCCATTTTCCGGTTAAGATCGCGAACAGTCTTTTTCAAATCGTGAATATCCTTCGACAGGTCATCCATCTCGCTTCGAGTTGGAAGGTTAAGTATTTTCAAATTCTTTTCGGTAAGATTCTGCAAATGTGTCAATAAATCATACTGATTGCTTAACACCAAAGCGTACAGGATAGCATATTCCTTAGAATCAAACAAGCCAGTGAACGCATCTTCAAAAACATCTATCGCAATCTTCCGATAATTTTCAAAATCCTGTTTTGAGTTGTATTGCTTAGGCGCCTTCTCCAAGGCAATAGCCAACGCTTGTACGTAAGTGTTGTTGATTTGTACCCAATGTTCATTTAAGTGTATTTGCAATTCAAGAAAGGTTTTTCCAAACTCAATAAACTCCTTGAGATCAGATCTCGAATATTGGGAATAAGCAAATGAGGGTCCTACTGTAGGCAATCTGCTGATATCAGACCAAATATTGAATACTTTGGCTATCTGGTCGTGCATAAATCCGGGATCAACAATATCGTGCGATTTAGTGTTTCTAGTAGTATTATTATTACTTTTATTATCGTTAATTTCATCCTCTATAACCATATGATTCACTTTCAATCGGCTGCCACAAGACCTTAAATTAGTGACAATAGGAGTCTGTAATGTTATCTAGTTATTATACCTTTTCGTAACCGTCAAATAAATAAATCGAGGAGGTTTGTCTACCAAATTTATTTCGAATAGAATTTAGTGAAAGATAAAGGTTCACAGCAGCTCCTGAGGCTCAGTGTCGGCTAAACATTTTATAAAGGCGGTTTTACCTTTTCAACTTACCATGCTGCCTGTTTGTAGTACGATTTTAACTGTAACTACGAATCAGGCTTAGACGTAAGGGCTCGTAGCTCAGCATGGATAGAGCGCCTGCCTTCTAAACTTGAAGAAAGCCGGAAGTCGTGGGATCGAAGCCCACCGGGCCCGTTTTTGGAACCATAAGAAAGTGGTAAGGCGATATTCAACCTGTGAGTATGGAATATTCGATATGACTATTGCTAAACGATTTTAAGTAGCTTATTATCCATCGATGCTCGTATTTGTGATATGGTAAGTGACAGCGATCTGCGCCTGATCGTAAAGGAGGCACGAGAGGGGGCAACAACACGCAAGTTCAGCCAGTCTGCGGAATTAACACTTGTTCTAAAAGATATTGATGTTAAGAAAGGATTTAGCCTGAATGAGGTGGTGATTTTGCCTCATACACCAACCAAACAAGCCAGCATATGCGTGGTGGGGACCGGCGATACCGGTACGAGAGCGCGAAAGGCTGAAGTGAATAGGATAATACAACCTGAAGAATTAGACAGGTTGGGGACTAACAAGAGAGAAGCGCGGAAAGTGGTGAAAGAGCATGACTTTTTTCTCGCAGACTCAGCTTTGATGGCCACAGTCGGCCGCGCATTTGGGCAATTTCTCGGTCCAAAAGGCAAAATGCCTACCCCTCTGCCATACGGTGCTCCTATTGAAGCCATTGCAGATCGTTTACGAAAATCGGTTCGGGTAAGGGCAAAGAATCAGCTTAACGCATCTGCCAAAATTGGTGACGAAAAATTAGATGATGGTCAATTGACTGCTAATGCTAGTGCAGTTCTCGCAGCTGTAGAGAAAAAACTTCCACAAGGCGAGAAGAACATACGTAATGCCATGGTAAAGTTTACTATGGGTAAGACAGCAAAAATGGCCCAAATAAGTAAAGTCAAGGACAAAAAGAGGACAGAATAGTCAAATGGCATCTCACACGAGCGTGGAAAATCAACAAAAACATTATCCAAAGAAAAAACGCCTGCTTTATCAAGAGCTGCAAGAATTACCAGGTAGGTATGATGTTATTGCACTTTCTAAAATGTCCAAAGTTCGTGCCACACAGCTTATGACAATTCGCAAGAAATTTCGAAATGAAATTAAAATTAGAGTAATCAACAACAGAGTCGCACAACGTGCATTCGAAAAAGTAGGCAATCGGCCGGGCTTGGACTATTTAAGGAAAGAATTGGAAGGCCAGTGCGCACTTCTGTTTACCAACATTAGTCCTTTCAAACTCAATTTGATTTTTGACAAGAATAAGGTTTTCTTGCCGGCAAAAGGTGGAGATACTGCCACTAAAGACATCATAATACCCGCTGGGAACACTGGCATCTCGCCAGGTCCTGTGCTTTCGGAGTTTAAAGAGGCAAATGTTGCAACTAAAATTGACCAGGGAAGTATTTGGGTAAGTAAGGATACTACTGTAGCCAGGTCTGGGAGCAATATATCTCAGAAGCTTGCTTCCCTAATGAGCAAGCTCAATATCAAACCGATTGAGGCAGGAATTTCAATTACTTTAGCCATCGCTGAGGGCCTAGTGTTTAAGGAGAATGATCTAAAGATCAACCTTGCTGAATATCGGAATGATTTGATCAGATCTTTCCACGAGGCCATTTCATTGGCATTAGAAGCAGGTTATCCAACTGCAGAGACGATTGCACCTCTCCTTGTAAAAGCACATCAAAATGCAATAGCATTAGCCGCAGAATCTGGCTATGTGTCACCGGATAGTATCCAATTTGTTTTAATTAGAGCAAATGCTAACGGGCAAATAATCGCAAATGAGATTAAAAAGAAAGGGTACGTTCAGCAATGACAGACTAATAGGTGAAGTCAGTCCCTGATCTTCGTTGTTGTCGACTTGTTATAGACGATCTTAGCGGACAGTGCTACCAAAGGCATCAACCAAATAATGCGGAGAGTCCTTCCAGCGCCTCTTCCTCCTTCTTTTCCTCCTTCTTTTCCTCCTCTACCTTAGGTTCTGTAGTAGATGGTGC
>Ga0070711_100001145_pt1 | contig 14224 bp, 12 predicted proteins | sample LARL53metaG_FD_65452 | JGI IMG/M metagenome (GOLD analysis project Ga0070711, IMG submission 65452) | Corn, switchgrass and miscanthus rhizosphere microbial communities from Kellogg Biological Station, Michigan, USA - LAR L5-3 metaG | ecosystem: Host-associated > Plants > Roots > Rhizosphere ... | reverse complement strand
GTTCCACGGTGACGCCCTCATCGACCTGGTGGGATATCGCCGCCACGGCCACAACGAAGGCGATGAAGCCAGCTTCACGCAGCCGCTGATGGCGGCACGAATCAAGACCCACCAGACGCTCCGGCAACAGTACGCGGCGAGCCTGGAATCGGCCGGCGTGATTTCCGCGGGCGAAGCCGATGCGATGGTGGAACAGATGTACCAGCGGATGCTCGCGATCCAGTCCGGTTTCCGGGCGTCGCACGCCAAGGCGGAGCCCGCACCGGTGGTGCCGGCCGCCGTCATCGCCAACGCGGATTTCGAGACCGGTGTCGCGGCCGATGCGCTCACCGCGCTCAACGAGCAGCTGCTCGCCTGGCCCGCAGACTTCAACGTGCACCCGAAGGTGAGCACGCAACTGCTGCGTCGGCGTGATGCACTGACCGCACCGGGCGGCATCGACTGGGGTCACGCCGAGGCGCTGGCGCTCGCGTCGCTGTTGATGGAGGACATCCCGGTGCGGCTGACCGGTCAGGACGTCGCGCGCGGGACGTTTTCGCATCGCCACGCCATGCTGCACGATGTCAAGGACGGACGCACGTTCGCGCCGCTGCAGGCGCTTCCGGGCTGCAAGACACGGCTGGAGGTGCACAACTCGCCGCTGTCCGAACTGGCATGCATCGGATTCGAGTACGGCTATGCCGCGGCGGCACCGGATACCCTGGTCCTGTGGGAAGCCCAGTACGGCGATTTCGTCAACGGTGCGCAGGTGATGCTGGATCAGTTCATCGCGGCGGGTTTGAGCAAGTGGGGTGTCACCTCACGCCTGACCATCCTCCTGCCGCACGGTTACGAGGGCAGCGGCCCGGAGCACTCCAGTGGCCGGGTCGAACGATTCCTCCAGGCGGCGGCGGAAGGCAACATCCGCATCGTCAACTGCACGACGCCGGCCCAGTATTTCCACCTGTTGCGGCGCCAGGCGCGGTGGTCGCTGCAACGTCCGCTGGTGGTCATGACGCCGAAATCACTGCTGCGCAAGAAGGAGGCGGGGTCGTCGCTGGCCGATCTTGCCAGTGGCGCGTTCCGCACGGTGCTGGACGACGCCGGCATCGGCGAGCGGCGGGCGTCCGCGCGTGCGCTCGTACTGTGCAGCGGCAAGGTCTACTACGACCTGCTCGCCGAGGCGCACAAACGCGACGAACATCCGCCGCTTGCACGAGTCGAGCAGTTGTATCCGTTCCCCGACCAGGAACTCCGGGAACTGCTGTCGCGGTATCCGTCGCTCACCGAGGTCGTGTGGACGCAGGAAGAGCCGCGGAACATGGGGCCGTGGACGTTCATCGAGCAGCGGCTGTCGCCGATCCTGCCGCCAGGAGTGTATCTCCGCTACGTCGGGCGTCCGGAACGCGCCGCACCATCCGAGGGATATGCCTCGGCGCACAATGTCGAACAGGCGCGCATCGTGGCAGAAGCGCTGTCGGCCGGGAGTTCGCCGGTCAAGGCGAGGGTGTAGTCAGTCCGGCGGCAGGAGAGGGCGCTCGCTCGCGTTACGGGCAAGCGCCTTCAATGGCTCCGAGAGGTGATCGCCATAGTGGAGCAGGAAGACGCCGCGCGAGCGCTTCGCCATGAGGAATGCGAGCAGCGGCGTGTCGGCCTTGGCGGCGTTGCAGGTACGACAGGCGAGCACCAGGTTGTCGGGCCGATCGTAGGCCGACATCCCGCGCCGGGGCCGCACGTGATCGAGGGTGATGGTTTCGGCTGGCACCCGGGTGCCACAATAGGCGCACACGGCTCCGTGTCGATCGAGGAGCCATTCGCGATGCGCACCGTAGGAACGTCCGGGGGAGCGACGAAGGCGGGAACCGCTGGAACCGTTGCTACTACTGCCGGCGTCCGGTGCCGGCGATGCGGCAGCCTTGCTACCGCGACGTCTGGGTCGTGCCACGCAAATCCTTCTGAAATTCAGTTCTTGACCAGTTCAAACCATAACGGCACACCACGGGAACGGAAAGCCGACGGAAAAAGTTCGCCGGGCAGCGGCGACACCGGACGGCAAGCCTCAGGCGCGAGTGGATAACAGCACCGCCAGGGCCACGAGTGCCGCGCCAAACATCAGCCACCCAAGCCCGCGTCGGGGCCGCGCGTCGTGCCAGCCGTGATCGATGATCGAGGCTAGCGGGCGTCGCGAAGTGGGGATTCCATCCAGCGCGTCGAGAATCGCCTCCGCCCGCTGTGGCCGGTCGGCCGGGCGCTCCGCGATCAGTGAAGCACAGAGCGCGTCAAGTTCCGGCGACACGCCGCGACGCAGCCTGGAGAGCGGCCGCACCGCCTTCGGCCGGCGTTCGCCGCTGAGCAGCGTCCACGCAACAAGACCAAGTGCATCGAGATCGTCCCGGCGAACCCCGCCGAGCGAGAGACCCACGCCGCCCAGTCGCACCCCGTTCCCGTCGCTACCGATCACGTCGAGTCCGATCGCGCCGTGACACATATCACGGCGATGCATCGCCACGAGCGCGCGCGTCAGGTCGCGAATCATCGAGACGGCCTGGTTCAGCGGCAACGGCCCGCCGGCCAACCGATCGGACAACGTGGGAACGGTCGGCGCCAGCTCCGCCACCCACGCGCAACCGTCGACCTCGCCCGATGCCAGCGGCAGGTCGAGCGTGGCGTGGCCCAACTCGCGCAGCACGTCCAGTCGGCGCTGCAACGCCGCCAGGGCAGGACCTGATGGGAATGGTGCATGCAGTGTGACGATGATCCGGCGCTCGGTCTCGCGCTCGTGCGCAGCGAATCGCCGACGTCCGGCAACGCCGGCGATTTCGTCGCCAAGGACGGCGACGGCGCCGAGGCTCAGTTGCAACCGGGGGCGCAAGGCGCCATCCGGATCGAGTGTACCCTTCGCCATTGGACTCACCACGTCGCGGGATTCGCCGGCCGGAGGGCGGCGACATGGCTGAATGACTGGCACCAACCGTGCCACCGGCGCGCCCCTCGCCGAGAGTTGCCACCGGCAACGCCGGCAGCGCCTGAACCGCCGGGCAGGTGGGCGGATGTTGTTGAGACACAATGAGTTGGGGGCGGCCAATAGTCCGGCCGCCCCCGACCCCACAAGCGCGATGCCCGCCCTGGCTAGCGGTCGATCAGTCCCTTGAGCGCGTCCTTCACCCTCGGGTCGTCGTTTCGCGATAGTGCCGACACCGCCTGGCGGCGGCGTCCTGCTGTCTCGGTCGGGGACTTGGCGAGCGCGAGCAGCCAGTTGACGTTTTCCGTCCCCCCGGCATTGCCGACGACGTTGATGATCGCGTTGCGCTCCTGGTCGGTGTTGACCGACGGGTACAGCTCGCGCAACAACTTGTAGTCTGCGGACGTGGCGTAGTCGTTGCCGACTCCGCGGATCACGGCGCTGCGACTCTCCTCGGGAAGGTCGGTACGGCGAAGCGCGTCACGAACGAACTGCCGGGCGCGCGGATCGCCGGAATTCGCCAGCGATGACAATGCCTGCCGTGAGATCCATGAGTCGGCGTCCCCGGCGAACGCAATGAGCAGGGGAATGCCTTCACCGCGTTCGAAGTTGCCAACCGTGCTCAATGCAGTGCGCCGGATGGATTCGCTCTCGTTGCGGTCCCGGACGATGGCGTCGAGCGTGCGCTGAGCCGCAGCCGCGCCAACGCCGCCGGGTTCGCCACGACGTCGCGCCAGCCATGATATCGCGCTGCTGCGCACGTCGCGGGCGCGGGCCTGATCGCGCGCGAGCTGGGTGAGTTGCGGTGTCAGCACGGCGCTGTCGGCGAGGATCGCTGGTTGAATGGCGTCGCGGGCGGGTCGGCCATCGAGCGTGGCTGCAAGGCCGAGCAGGTAGGCCGCGGCCTCGCGGGCCGGCACGGCGCCAAGGTCCTTGCCGCCGTCCGGATCGTTGGAGAGTGGACCGGCGTAGGTCTCGATCCGGATGACCTCGCGGCCGGCGCGAACGATCACCGCCCGCACCGGACCCCTGGCACAGTTGTCGTCGTTGCCGTTGCCGTTGTTGTACGAGCTGTAGTAACCCATCTCGCTGGCGCGGTAGAAGCTGTGCCCGTTTCCGCAGACACCCTCGCGCGCGGCGAAATGAAACTGCACAGTTCCATCAGGAGCGCCGGAGACCAGCCGGTCGAGCGCCTGGGCGGGAGCTGTAGACGGTGCACCGGCAAGCACCGCCACCACCGCCAGCGTGGGTCGGAAGCTGCGGGTCATGACTTGTCCACCAGCTGCAAGAGGAGCTTGGACGCGCGGGGGTCCTTGCTGCGCGCCAGAATGGAGATCGCCTCCCGCCGCATGCTCGGGTCGGTGCCGTTCTTGGCGATATCGACGATCTTGTCGAGCGCCTCGGGCTCCTTTCGCTCGGAAAGCAGCTCGATCACCGTTTGCCGGATGGGGCGCTGCGACGACGCGTCGTACAGCTTCACCAGCGTCGCGACGTCCATGTTACGACCGGCCTGGCTCAGGGCCGCCGTGCGTGACTCCAGCGGCTCGTCCTCGTTGCGGGCGAGCGCGAGCAACCATTGGCTGTTGGCATCACCGCCGGCGCGTCCCACGGCGGAAAGGATCCGCTCCTTGACGCGCGGGCTGGTGGTCCTGGCGTAGAGGGTGCGCAACCAGGCAACATCTTCGGCGGTGATCCGGTCGCGGTCGAAACCGTCGATTGCGCTGATGCGCAGCGACTCATTGGCATTGTTGTTTTCGATGATGGTGCGAACCTCGGCCCGGGCCCGCGGATTCGTGCTCTGGCTCAGCGCACGCACCGCCACGCGCTGCATCTGGCTGCTGGTATCGGACCGGGCCACCTCGATGACCGCGTTGACGGCGGCATCCGACTGCTGCTGCACCAGGTATTCGACGGCAGACATGCGCACCATCGGCGACGGATCGGACTTGGCCACCGGCAACAGCGTGGCCACCGCCGCGTCGTCGTGCTTGCTGGCAACCAGCATCACGGCATTGCGGCGAAGCGGGACGGAGCAGTCGTCGCGATTGGCAAGGATCTTGATGGCCATCTGCCGGCCCGTCGCCGGGTCGTTCTGCATCAGCGCGCCAAGTGCCTCGGCGCGAACCGACTGATCCTCCTGATCGCAGCTGTTGTTGCCGGCGGCGGCGAGCGCACGCTTGACCGCGGGATCGCTCGACATGCCCCGGGCGGAGAGTACGCTCGCGATGCGCGCCGCGAGTCCGGCCGCGTCCGTCTGGCCACGACCAAAGCCCTGGCCGAAGCCGTACCGGACGTACCGTGAATTGTCATCGCCGTTCGAGCTGCCGACCTTCACCGACTTGACGCGGCCCGCGTCGGGCGCCTCGGGTTTCCGCGCATCGAGCACACTGAGGGCTTCCTGCAATTCCGGCGTGCCACCGATGCGGTAGAGCGAGAACGCCTCCCAGTACTCCGCGTCGGCGACGTATGCCGAACTGGGATACTTCTGGGGCAAGGACTTGAACAGTCCGGCCGCCTTGCGATAATCGCCGCGATTGAGCTGGTCGCGTGCCGAGCGATAGAGCGAATCGGCGGGATCGCCCTGGGCCCACGCGACCGGACCAGTACCACCGAACGCGCTCGCCCGCCCGACGCCGAACCCATCAGCGAATTTCATCCCCATGTCGCCCAGGGTGCGGAAATCGTTCATGACATGAAAATTGTCCATCGCGTACATCGACGCATCGCGGGCGTAATCGGCGGCCATGCGGGCCTGGTCGGCGAGCAGATGGGTGTCGACGTCGATGTTGTAGGACCAGTTCAACGACATGTCTGGCATGTCGGGCATGAACGGTTCCGGCGGGATAGGTGGCGTCACCATGACCCGTGGCGCGGGCGCAGGCCGCAGCGGCGTTGGCGGCGCAGGCGGGCGGGCGGGCACCTGGGCCGAGAGCGCGGCGGCAAGAAACCAGGGCGTGACGTACATGATTCGTGACATGTCGGGGCCTCTAGAAGTCCTGAAGGGAGAGATCGGCGGCTGCCGAACGCACTCGTGGCACGATGTCGTGCTCGTCGAGCGCCGTCTGGATGAACTGCATTTCGTCGCGATGGTGACGCGGTTCGAGCCGAGCCACCTGCGCCAGCACCAGCTCGAGGTCCTGCAGCAGGTTGTGCAGGCGGACGTCCGATCCGGCTGGTGAGTCCAGCAGCAACCGGGTGATGGTCAGCAGGCGGGCACCCTCGACCGTGACGCCGGGATCGACGTCAGGTGCACCATTGTCGCTGGGGAGCGCGGCGAGGAGAACCGCCGTCCGGCCGAGCAGTTCGCTCATGGCCCGCTGGTTAGGATCGGCAGTGGAAGCCGGCGACACCGGCAACGAGGTAACCCGCGCGGCGGTCGCAACAGCGGGGAACGCTCCCTGGCGTGCCGAGTACCTGCCGCCCAGCACGCCGACGATCAGCGCCGCCGCCGCCGCGATCCCGACTGCACCCCAACCCGGGGCGGAACGCGCGGGACGTTGAAACGCTTCCGACGCCACCGAAGACCAGATCGCGTCGAGCGGCGGGTCGACGGGCACGCGCCATCGCCGGGCCGCGTCGTCGAGCAGTCGATCGAGCTCTTTGTCATCCATCGTCGTACTCCTTGCCATGGTCCGCGAGCACTTCCCGCAGCCGCGCCCGCGCCTCGAATACGCGGCTCTTGCTGGTACCCTCTGCGATGCCGAGCGCCGCGGCGATCTCGACGTGGGTGTAGCCCTCGATCGCGTGCATCACCAGCGCAATTCGGAGCCCCTCCGGCAGGGCGTCGATGGCGGCAGTGAGCGCCGAGTGCAGCAGCGGGTCACGCTCGACGCCGGTCGCGCGGTGGTCCTCGGCGTGTTCGAGATCGACTTCGCGGCTGCGGAATCGCTTCACCTTCCGCAGGGTGTTCAGGCACGTGGTCACCGCGACCCGATGCAGCCACGTCGTGAACGCGGACTCGCCGCGGAACTGGCCGAGCTGCCGGAACACCCGGACGAACACGTCCTGGGTCAGGTCGCCGGCGAGGTCGGGATCGCCGCACATCCGGTAGGCAAGCCGGTAGACGCGGGCCGCATGCCGGTCATACAAGGCGCGCGCTGCCGCCAGGTCCCCCGCCGCCGCCCGGTGGATGAGGGATCGGTCCCCGTCGTCGACCGTCGCTACCGCGGCGAGCTGGGCGTTCAGCATGTTCTGGCTGGGTTGGACACGGGGACCGTCGAAAGGGTTTGAGGGTCGATCCGGCCGCGCCGGTCGATGGCTTAGGTTGGATGTTTCGCGCCGATCGACTGTTGCACCCCCGCGAGGCCTGATGCCGAAGCGCCGCAAGAAGCCGTCGGTTCCCATCGTCGCCTCACCGGCAGAGGTCGCCCGCCCGGCCCGACAGCCGGCAACCCGCGAAATCGACATCCTGGCGGGGATCGCCGCCCTGATTTGCATCGTGTTCTTCTTCCTGTCCGCCGGGGCATTGAATCCTGACGGAGTGTCCTATCTCGACCTGGCGACCGCGATCGAGCACGGAGACTGGTCGCAGTTCGTGCAAGGGTACTGGTCGCCGCTGCTGCCATTCATAACCGGCATCGCGGGACGTGTCACAGGCCTGACCGGACCGCAGCTGATCACGGTGACCCACGTCCTGAACCTCGACGCGGCGCTGGGTGGCCTGCTGATCATCTGCTTGTGGGCCCGGCGCTCACCGGGAACGTACTTTGCCCGCGCTGCCATCGCCGCCTACATGCTGTGCAGCGCCGGATTGCCCAGGATCGAAGCGGTCACACCTGATGTACTGCTGCTCGCCATCGCAGTCTGGCTGAGCTACGAATTCCTGGTGCATCGCAGCCGACGATGGCTGCTGGTCGGCGTGTTGCTGGGTCTCGCCTTTCTCGCGAAGACGAGCTCGTGGCCGTGGCTCGTGATCGCGCTGCCGATACGCCTCTGGGCGGCAGGCGATGCGCCCGCGCGGCGGCCGGTGTGGTGGTCAACGCTTGTCTGTGGCGCGCTGATGCTGACGTGGGTTGTCCCGATGAGCATCAAGTACGGCCATCCGACACTCGGGTCGTCCGGGCGGCTCAATTATTCGTGGTACCTCGCGTCGAATTCATCGCGGATGCCCGACACCGACGGTGGTAGGAACACCGCGTACCGGACTGTCCCGGTGGGCAACGGTCGCACAGTGACGGTCGCGACGTTCGACGACGCGGCGCATTGGACCTACCAGCCGTGGGGCGATCCCACGGCGTGGGAATCGAAGGTGCTGACGCAAACCGGCCACCCACCCACCGCCGTACAGCTGCTGCGGTACTGGGGCCGCCTGACGCTGCGGATCCTGGTGCTGTGGCTTGCTCCACTGATCCTGGCGGTGATCGCTCCCGTGTGGATCCTCCGGCGCCGTCGCGGCATGATCCACGAGCTGGTCACGACGAATCGTGAATCCTTCGTGGTCATGCTGCTGGGATTGGCCGGATTGGCGCAGTTCGCCGCGGTCCATGCCGAGCCGCGCCTCATTGCGCCGTTCGGCGCGATGCTGGCCCTCGGTGTGATCCACTGGTGCGGCACTTCGCCCGCGGAGCAGATCCGCGTCACGGCTGCGCCGTTGCGGCTGGGGCTGGCGTGGCTGGGAATGGCAGCGGCGCTCGGCTTTGCGGCGTTTCGGCTCAAGGAAGGAGCCGGTTCATACACCCGACTGCACGAAGTGGCGAAGGAACTGGACAATCTCAGGTCCCGGTTGATATCAGCCGGGCAGTCCAACGTGCGGCTTGCCATTGTAGGGCCCGCCGCTCCGGTGCTCGCATCGGCCTACTGGATCGGCGCGCGAATCGTCATGCAGATCCCGCCGGCCTATGCCGAGCTCATCGCGACGCTGCCGCGCGACCAGCAATCGCAGATGCTGCTGACGCTGTTCAGTGGCAAGGTACCGCTGATCTGGCAGACCACTTCGAGCGGCGGGATGCGAATGCTGCTGGTGCCCCCGCCAGTGACCGGCGCGTCCCGTTAGTGTTTCCTGTTGGCCGCGACGAACGGGCCGGACTTCCAAGCCGACAGGACGCGCATGGCTTCTCGCGCGGCGACTGACGTTCCATCCTCCGGAGAACCACATGAGTCATCAGGCGCTTGATGCAGCAAGCTTCTATCCGAACATCACCGCGAACGATCTGCAGCGGAGCATTCAATTCTATGCCGACGGGCTCGGCTTCAAGATCAAGGACCGGCACGAACCGGAAGGGATCCTCCGCTACGTGACCTTGCAGGCGGGAAACGCGATGCTGGGCATTGGCCAGGACGATTTTGCCAAGGGACGCGATCGGGTCAAGGGCGTCGGGCTTCGCCTGTGGATTTCAACCAACCAGGACATTGCGGCACTCGCGGCTCGAGCCAAGGCCGCCGGGATCACGCTCGACAACGAACCCGCCCCGCTGCCGTGGGGTCCGATGGCGTTCGCCCTGACTGATCCGGACGGCATCAAGCTCACCGTCGCCAACGACAGGTAGGAACGCGGCTCGCGGCGGGCGCTGTCAATTGAACGGCGCCCCCGTCACCAGCGCCTGCCAGGCCCGCGCGACCGCTGCGGTCGGAAGCCACGCGGTGAGGCCGCCAGGCGCCGCCGCGTTCGCCGCCGGCTGGAAGGTTTTCGACCGGATGTCGCCGAGAAAGCCCTCGCGCTCCACGAGCGGTCGCAGCGTACGCTGACCGTCCGCGGAGGGGGTCGTGCCGGCGACGCGCAGCGCGAGCACGTCCGCGAAGAAGATCAGCGCCAGGTCGCGCGACCGGCCGACGATGTGCCCGGCGCCCGGCTCCTGAGCGAGCGCCCAGAGCGCCCCGCCCCGGCGGTTCACGGCGAACAGCCCGGTAATCGTGCTGATCCGGGACTCGAGATCCTTTTCGCCGGTAAAGAGGATTCCCGGAACATTTCGCGCCGCCCGTGCGGTCAGCGCGCTGTAGTAGATCCCGCCCTTGTTGACCACGAAGGCGATGACACGCTCGGGCTTCCAGTTCGTGAACTCGTAGTTGAACTCGCCACCGGCCGACATGCCCCAGAGCAGCATCGGCGCAGCGGCGAGTTCGGGGCGCCTTGCATCTGCCGCCAAGCCAGCCAGGGCATCGAGGAGCGCCTGTCCGCTGCCGCGAGCCACATCGACATAGTCTTCGATGAATCCCTGGTCGTGCGGCTTGTCCGTGAACCGGCAGCCGATCAGCGCCAACTGGTGCCGCGTCGCGAAGGACTGCCAGATCGTGTCGGCCACCTCGGGGCGACCATCGCCGTTCGAGCCCGGCATCAGGACCACGACGCCCTGAAGCACGCGGACATCGTTCGGCACCCAGAGTCGGAACTCCGCCTTGTCGTAGTTCGCCCCGGGCGGAACTGCCCGGTCGAAGGTCGTCGTGCTGGATTGCGCGATCGCCCGATGCGGCCCGTGCGCGAGAACGAACAGCAACGAAAGCAGCAGGCTTGAACGCGATGAGCGGGCCATGTCGCGGCTCCGGAAGAGTAACGGCGGTCTGCCGGCGGCGGCCGGCCAGCGAATTCGACTCGACTCCACTATACTGTGGCCCCACGGAACCGGCCCCCACGACGAGCGAGGCACCCTTTGCGACACGACGACATCGACGATGAACCGCTCGACGAGGATGCCCGCGAGCCGCGTGAAGACGAGGATGCGGATTCCGACTTCCAGACCGAGGCCGAGGTGACCTGCCCGTACTGTTCGGAGGTGGTGCTCATCACCATCGATCCGAACGGCGGTGTTGCCCAGGAATATGTGGAGGACTGCCAGGTCTGCTGCCGGCCGTGGAACGTTCAGGTCAGCTTCGATGAAATGGGCGCTGCGGAAGTTACGATCGAGGCGCAGTAACGCCGCAGGTGGCGGTAGCCGACCCGTTGATTCATCGCGGCACCGGCTGCCTCACCGTTTCACGTAGTCGTCGACCAGGACCTGCAACATCGCCTCACCGAGACGGATGTCGCCCGCACCCGTTGCGCCTTGCTGCGCAATCACCCGCCGGCCAACATTGTCCCATGCCACGCTGCCGCCGGCACCGTTGACCCAGCCGAATCCGTCGGTGAAGGTGAACCAGGACCACGACTTCAGGTTGGCCGCGAAGAGGTTCCGGCTCCAGCGGTAGGTCGAGGCGTCGAGCCCGAGCTGGCTGAGCAGGGTACTCGGCAGGTCGGTCTGGGTTCCGAGTTGACTCACCACGGTATCGCGCACGGCGAGTGCGCCGCCCAGCCAGAGCATCGGAATCGAGAACGTTTCCCATCGGCGAACGGATTGCAGCGAGTCGAGGACCGGCAATCGATGGCCGTGATCGGCGATGATCACCAGCAGCGTGCTGTCCCACCACGGCTGGGTCCGGGCGTGGCGGACAAAATCTCCGATGCTGCGATCGGTGTAGGCGTGCGAGTTGAGGAAGCGGCTGCGCTCGTCGGTGCCCGGGATCACCGTCGCCATCGGCACGGCAAAAGGTTCGTGGCTGCTCAGCGTGAAGAGCGACACGAAAAACGGGCGCGGCATGTGAACGATGTCCGCCGAAAGCCGCCCCAGCACAACGTGATCATCGGCTCCCCAGCTCGTGTGCAGGTCGCGCCGGTCAAAGGCATCCTTGGTCACCAGGCTATCGAAGCCGGCCTGCAACAGATACGACTTGAAGTTCGTGAATTCCGGGTCTCCCCCGTAGTAAAACGCCGTGTGATACCCCGCCCTGGCGAGGTCGCGACTCAGGGCCGGGAGCCTGGCGGTCTTGCGCGGATGCTGGATGATCTCCGTGACCGGCTGGGCTGGATAGCCGCTCAGAAAACCGACCAGGCCCTCGGGGCTCCGGTCGCCGGTGGCATAGAACCGGTCGAAGAGGATCCCGTCGTGCGTCAGCGAGTCGATGTTCGGCGTCACGCCCTTCACGCCGCCGAGGCGCTCGACGAGCTTGGAAGTAAAGCTCTCCCACATGATCACGATGATGTCCGGCCGCCGGATGCGCAGCAGCCGGGCCGATGGCAGCGAGTCGCTCGCCAGCAGGCTGTCTGCGATCCGCAACGCTTCGCCTGCGGGCAGCACCCGATACGGATTGTCGGTCCGGTAGGTCTGCCACCAGATCGAGTCGACGAAGTTCCACGCGACGTTGACGGCCGCCTGGTTGGCGAAGGCATTCCGCGAGAAGTACACCGTGCTCTGGGTGATCGGCATCTTCTGGATGCCGCCCCGGCTCGGATAGTAGAGCAGCCAGGTCAGCCCGCCGCAGAGCGCGAAGGTGAGCAGCTGCACGGGAAGGGACAACGGCTCCCAGGCGCGGATTCCCGGCCAGAGCAGCGTGAGGAACCCCGCGATCGACACCACCAGCAGCAGGACGAAGACAATGGCCAGCAGCAGGATCGGCGAGGCGCCGGCAGATGCCAGCATCTCTCGCGGCGTGTTCACATAACGGAGAATGGCGGCATCGACCCGGAATCCCCAGGCGCGGAAGAGTTCCATGTCGATGGTGGCGAGCAGGGAGAACGACGCGAGCATCAGGGTCGAAAACACCAGGATGACGCGCCCGGCGAGCTTAGGGACAAACGCCGAAAGCGCGGTGAGGACAAACACCACAGCCGACGGGTAGGACGATGCGGCGACATCCATTCGCGCGCCGTGAACAAAGATGCCCACCACCGTGCCGAACCCGGCTCGCGCCGCCTCGGCGTGATGGTACAGGACGAATACGCCGCGCAGCAGCGTGAAAAAGCCCATCCAGAACGCGAAGTACGCGATACAGAACCGGAGTCGCGCGCTCACTTCATTTCTTGATCGTCACGCCGGTCAATAGCGCGACCGCACCCAGTGTGGTCTCTGCCGCGTTGAGCCCGAGCCGGAAGTCCTTGTCGGAATAGGTGGAGAAGACGTCGGTCGGTTGATGCCACTGCGGATCCCATCCCGTGCCGATCTGGGCGAGGCGTTCGTTTTCACGCAGGGAAATAGCAGGGATGAGGTCCTTGAACGGGTCGGAGTCGGTGTTGCTCATCCGGTCGCCGACCGCCGCCGGATAGTCCAGCGCGAACTTCTCGTTGGCCGCCCGGAAGAACCAGGCCAGTCTCGCTGATTCACCGGCCATCCTGGAGCTGCCGGCGAATTCGATGTTCACGTCGGCCTCCCGGCGCTGTTCCGGCGACACCTTGCCATCGGGTCCCGGCATGCCGTGGTCGAACATCATCATGTCATGCTGGATCATCCCCAGCCACTTCGGTTCCGGATACTTGCCCGAGCCGGCGGGATCCTCCCTGCCCTGCAGGTCCTTGCGCTGGTCCACGTAGGCATGGGCGCCATTCAATCCGGTTTCCTCGTTGTTCCAGAGCGCGAAACGAATCGACCGCTCCGTCTGCACATCCGGCGAGTTGAGCACGCGTGCCAATTCCATGACCAGGGCCGTGCCGGAACCGTCGTCGTTCGCGGCGGCGCCGTAGCCGTGCCCATCCATATGTCCGCTGACGATGTACATCTCTTCCGGATGAGTGGTCCCGACCTTGGTGCAGAAGACTTCCTCACGCGGTCCGGGCGTATCAGGCTGGGCGTCAATTCGCCGCAGCGCCGTATCGGGCTGAAGCTCGGGATTCATGTTGACGCCGGTCGACGAGCGATTGCCCTTCAGCACGTTGCCGCCCCGGTCCTGCGCGCCCGGGGTATACGGCATCAGCACGCCGGCCGGACGCGGCGGAGGACGAGTCGAATCCACCGGACGGATCTGGCGCCCGCCGTACTCGTAGTGAATTCGCCCGGTGCTGGTGCAGCCGTAGCTCTTGAGCTGCGCCTCGATCCAGTCCACCGCGGCGCGGTTTCGGTCGGTCCCCTGGCGCCGGTCGCCAAACTGGGTGAGTCCTTTCACAGTCGCCTTGTAGTGCTCCAGATCCAGCCGGCTCACCAGCTGCCGCACCGTCGCTGTGTCGCTGCTCGACTGGAGCGGCGTATTGCCGTCCTGAGCACGAGCGAGCCGCGGCACCGCGATCAGGATACCGCACCAGAAAGCAGGCAACATTCGAGAACGCACGAGGTCTCTCCGGAAAACGGAATGGCGCGGTGTCATGGCGCCGGGCGCCGAGCCGGTGCGGGCCGGTCGTCACTGTCGCGGTCGGCATCTCCCACATCCAGCGACATCGGGAAGAATAGTGCCGACCTGACCACGGGGTACACGGCCTGCAACCCGCGGGCGTCGTGCCAGAGGATGCGGTTGAGGATCCCGGTCGGCGCGGCGTCCGGAATGTCGAATCGCATCCGCGCGGATGCCAGCGCCGCGCTGCGTTCCGCCCCCCGCAGCGAACTGGCGCGG